>Ga0209100_1000054_pt1 | contig 151202 bp, 164 predicted proteins | sample lystaG_FD_185480 | JGI IMG/M metagenome (GOLD analysis project Ga0209100, IMG submission 185480) | Glacier valley bacterial and archeal communities from Borup Fiord, Nunavut, Canada, to study Microbial Dark Matter (Phase II) -... | ecosystem: Environmental > Aquatic > Freshwater > Ice >...
CCTTCGAGCCCTACAAGGTCGACAGCTTTGTGGAAAGCATCAAGGATTGGTCGCCGGACATCACCCGTCCTGAGTTCAATTCAATCGTGCGGCAAAAGATTGGGGTGGTGAAGCGCTATAAGCAGTTCTTTGAAGAACGCAACGAGAACCTTAATTTCAACCCTTACACAGTGATCCGTCATTGCCTGTACCTGGGCGACAAAGCGGTCTTCAATCGCGCTTTGCAAAGGAAAGCGCAAGAGACCTTCGATGCCTGGCTGGCCCAGAACATGCCCATCGAAAAGTGCGCTGAGGCCTGACCGGCCCTCAATTCGTTGATCACCTTGCATGCGTGAATCTTCACCTGCAAGTCACAAGGGCGTTTCCCTTTAATTTCCCAGGAGAACAAGTTCTGAGTAATCCGCGACGATGAAAACAGGATGCGATATTTTGCTATTAAATTTATAGCTTCTTGCGTAGGTGGAACGGGGGCTGCAGCCTATATTTAGGCTATGTCTGCGTTAACTGTTGAAATCCCTGTTTCCCCAGCGGCTGATTTATCCATCCTCCCAGCGAGAGATGAAAATTCAACAACTAACTCAGACATAGCCTATATTTATATAAATTTTAACCAGGCTCAGTGCCCCAAGATTTTTGATAAAAAGTCCTGACTGCGTTCGTTTTTCGGGTGGCTGAAGAAGTCGTGCGGGTTGTTCTGCTCGACGATCTGGCCCTGGTCCATGAAGATCACCCGGTCGGCCACCGCTTTGGCAAAACCCATCTCATGCGTGACGCACAGCATGGTGATGCCCTCAGCGGCCAGCTCAATCATCACGTCCAGCACTTCCTTGATCATCTCGGGGTCCAGCGCCGAGGTGGGTTCGTCAAACAGCATGATTTTGGGCTTCAGGCACAGGGCGCGCGCAATCGCCACCCGCTGCTGCTGGCCGCCGGAGAGTTGCAGCGGGTACTTGCCCGCCTGCTCGGCGATGCGCACGCGCGCCAGCTGAATCATGGCTTTTTCTTCGGCCTCTTCTTTCGGCATCTTGCCGACCCAGATCGGTGACAGCGTCAGATTCTCCAGCACGGTCAGGTGGGGGAACAGGTTGAACTGCTGGAACACCATACCGACTTTTTTGCGTACGTCGTCGATGACCCGGGCGTCGTCCGTGAGTTCGACACCGTCCACAAACAGACGGCCCTCCTGGTGTGTCTCCAGCCGGTTGATGCAGCGGATCAGCGTCGATTTGCCCGAGCCGGACGGGCCGCAGATGACGATGCGCTCGCCCGGGGCGACGCTCAGGTCAATGTCGCGCAACACATGAAAGCTGTCGCCGTACCACTTGTTGAGCTTGTCGAATTGGATGATGGGTTGGGTCATGGGGTTTCAATTGAGCGCTTGCGGCCCCGGTTGAACTGTTGTTCAACCCACAGGCTGTAGCGGGACATCGCAAAGCAAAACATGAAATAAATCAGGGCGATGAAGAGGTAGCCTTCCAGCATGAAAGGGCGCCAGTTGGCATCCGAGTTCAAGGCCAGCGACAAGGCGCCGGTGAGTTCGTACAGGCTGACGATGGTCACCAAAGAAGTGTCCTTGAAGGTCGAGATGAAGTTGTTCATGAGGCTGGGCACCACCAGCGCCAGCGCCTGCGGCAGCACCACCTGGCGCTGGGTTTGCCAGTAGGACAAGCCGAGCGTCGCCGCCGCCTCGATTTGTCCCTGGGGAATGGCTTGCAGACCGCCGCTAATCACTTCCGCCATGTAGGCGGCGGCAAACAGCGTGATGCCGAGCAGCACGCGAATCAGCACGTCCACAGTGAAGCCTTCCGGCATGAAAAGCGGAAACATGAACGAGGCCATGAACAGCACCGAAATCAGCGGCACGCCGCGGATCAGCTCGACATACAGGGCGCAGAAGGTGCGAATGGCGGGCAGCTGGGAACGCCGTCCCAGTGCCACCAACACGGCAATCGGAAAGGCCATCGCCATCGACAAGGTGGCCAGCAGCAGGGTCAGTGGCAAGCCGCCCCAGCGGTCGGTCTCGACGCGGGCCAAGCCCAGCACGTTGCCATACATCAGGGCGAAAAACACGGTCAACACGACGGCCCACAGCAGTCCCAGCCACGCGTGCCAGAAGGCCCGGGTGCAGCTCACCACCAGCAGGCCCAGCATCAAGACGGTGGCCAGCATAGGCCGCCATTGCGCGTCAAACGGATAGCGGCCGAACAGGATAAGGCGGTATTTTTCGGCGATCACGCCCCAGCAGGCGCCCACGCCGTCGACGCGGCAGGCCTCAAAGTTCGGGTGCCAGGAGGCCCGGAAAATGGCCCAGCTGATGAATTGCGTCATCAGGTAAAGCAGGGCGCCACCGAGGACGACCGTCATCAGGCCGGTGATCCAGTCGCCAAACAGGTTGATGCGCAACCAGGCCAGCAGGCCTTCCGTTCGACGTGGCGCGGGCCGGGGGGCAATGGGTTGAAAAGTGGGGGCCGTCATGGGGGCGGCCTCAGCGCTCTTGAATCGCCGCGCGGCGGTTGTACCCGTGCATCAGCAGGGCGGTTGCGAGCGAGGTACACAGGTACACCGCCATGACGATGGCAATGCACTCCACGGCCCGCCCGGTCTGGTTCAAGGCCGTATTGGCGATCGACACCACATCCGGATAGCCAATGGCCACGGCCAGGGAGGAGTTCTTGGTGAGGTTCAGAAACTGGTTGGTCAGCGGTGGAATGATCACCCGCAGCGCCTGCGGCAGCATGACCAGCCGCATGGACTGGCGCGGGTTCAGCCCGAGCGCTACCGCCGCCTCCCGCTGCCCCCGGTCCACCGATTGGATGCCGGACCGAACCACCTCGGCCACAAAAGCCGCTGTGTAAAAGGTCAAACCCAGCAGCACGGCGAGGAATTCGGGCGTTAGCGAGCCACCGTGTTCAATGGCGAACTCGCCTTTCACCGGGAAGTCAAAAGCAAGAGTTGTGTCCTCGGCCGGCCACAGCGGAATCGGGAAGCTCAAGCCGCCCTTGCTCAGAAACACCGGCCCCAGCGTCCAGGCCTCGGTCGCCGCCGGCAGCGCCTCGGTGAACAGCAAATACCACATGAGCAACTGCAACAGCACCGGAACATTGCGGAACACTTCGACATAGACGTAGCACACTCCACGCACCAGGGCGTTGCGCGAAAACCGGCCGACGCCCAGCAGGGTGCCCAGCATCGTTGTCAGTACGATGCCCAGCAGCGCGATGCGCAAGGTGTTGAGCAACCCGACCCCAAAGGCCTGCCAGTAAGGCTGGCCTGAGTCAAAGGGGAACAGGCTCTCGCCGATGTCAAACCCGGCGGGGTCCGTCAAAAAATCAAAGCCGCTGCGAATGCCACGCAGCGCCATGTTCTGCAACGTGTTGTGTGTGAGAAACCAAATGACGGCAGCAATCAGTCCAAGCGCAAGCGCTTGATACAGTCGGCCTCTGAAAGCCTGACTGCGCCAGAAGCTGCGTTTATTTTGGGAGGGGCGGTGCGCCATTCAATCGGGGTCTGTTGGCGTTCAGCGAATCGGGTAGGCGTAAATCAGGCCACCCTTGTTCCATTGGTTGTTCAGACCGCGCGGCAGGTTTACCGAAGACTTTTGGCCCAGGTTGCGCTCGAAACTCTCACCGTAGTTGCCGGTGGCCTTGATGGCGCGCGCTAACCAGTCTTTGTCCAGACCGAGCAGCTTGCCCATGTCTTCATTGCCGCCGCCCAGCAGCCGTTGTACGGCCGGGTCGGTGCTGGTCGTCTTGAGTTGGTCGACATTGGCCTGCGTCACACCATATTCTTCCGCTTCCATCGTGCCGTAGATGACCCATTTGACGATGGCAAACCACTCATCATCACCACGCCGCACCACCGGGCCAAGAGGTTCCTTGGAGATCAGGTCGGAAAGAATCACATGCTCTTTCGGGTCCTTGGCTTCCTTGCTGCGGATGGATGCCAGCCCCGAGGCGTCGGTGGTGTAGGCGACACAGCGGCCTGAAAAATAGGCCGCATTGGCGGCTTCAAATTTTTCAAACACGATGGGCTTGAGGCTCAGTCCGTTGGCCTTTGAAAAGGAAGCCAGGTTCTTTTCTGACGTGGTGCCTGATTGCACACAGACGGTCTGGCCCTTGAGCTGTTTGGCGTTCTTGATCTTGCTCTTGACCGGCACCATGAAACCCTGACCGTCGTAGTAATTGGTGACGGTGGAGTGCAAGCCCAGTGACGCATCGCGGGTTAGCGTGAAGGTGGTGTTGCGCGCCAATATATCGACTTCGCCGGATTGCAGGGCGGTAAAGCGCTGCTGCGATGTCAGCGGCACATACTTGACCTTGTTGGCGTCCTTCAAGGTGGCGGCGGCCAGTGCCTTGCAAACATCGACGTCAAGCCCTGACCATTTGCCAGTGGAGTCTGCCGCAGAAAAGCCGTTCACCCCGGTACTCACGCCGCAAGCAATCTGGCCCCGGGCCTTGATGGCGTCTAGCGTTTTACCGGCATGCGAAGGTGCAGCAAATACGGTGCACAGGGCGGCCGCGACGGCGGCCATGGTTGTCAATTTATTCAGTTTCATGTGGGGTACTTCAGTAAGCGTTGGAATCCATGTCGGGGGTTTTCGTGGGCAAACCATACACAACCGGCGTTAACGGATCATATTGAACTTTTGCAAGTGGGTGCGCCAATGCCCGGGGGGTGGCAGGGCGATACAGCTGAATCTCGCCGCCATGGCTCTTTGTAAAGAAAAGTATCCGCCGTCAACGCCGGCATCCACCTGACGTTGTAGGTACAAGCCCGAACGAAATTCTGGCTCGCTTATGACAGTCGGAGCTCATGCGACTGTCGCTTTATGAGTGAGTATTAACCATGTCGAATATCAAAACCCTGATCGCTACTGTGTTGTTTTCCAGCGTTACTGCTGTCTCGTTTGCCCAAGCGCCTGTCGCCCCCAAAGATGCGGCAACCACCGCTCCCGCTGCTGTGACAGCGCCTGCTGCTGCAACAAGCAAGCACGCGACCAAGAAGGTTGAGGCGCCGGTTGTGAAGGACGCTGCTGCAACTGCACCTGTGGACGCCGCTTCAAAGCCAGCACACACAGCCAAGAAGGCTCCAAAAGCCACACCAGCCAAGAAGGCTGACGCTGCTACTCCTGCAACACCAGCTACACCTGCAGCCAAATAAGCAAACCAATTTTGTAAAGGGGGGCCGGGTTTACTCGGCTTCCCTTTTTTTGCGCGTGGTGTTTTGGGGGAGGAGACAACGCAGTGGCTTGCGCGCTCAAGGTCAGGCGCAGTCGGACCCCTATTGCCCGCAGTGCAGGTTGAGAGGGCGTCAAATCGGCTTCACGAACAGCCCAATGGTGAGCACCACACCAAGACAGACAACCGCCAGCCGCAAGACTTTTTCATTGACGCTGTGCAAAGCCCAGGAACCCAATAAGCCGCCAACGATGGCACCGGCACCCAGCACGCAGGCTTCGTACCAGTGCACTTGGGGGGACGTTAAAAATAGCGCCACCGCAGCGGCATTCATCACACCGGCCAGCGCATTCTTGGTGGCAGCCGCGACCCGAGTCGAAAGACCGGCCATGGTCAGGGCCGCCATCATCAAGAAGCCAATGCCACCACCAAAATAGCCGCCATAAATTGCAATCAGGAATTGCGCCGTAGCCGTGCTGACCGGCCCGAGATGAAGCGTACTTTCACCCGTTTTACGGAAAAAGCTGCCCCAGGCAAAAACGAGCGTGGCAAAGAGCACCAGCCAGGGCACCAAATGGGCAAAAACATCGGAGGGGGTGTTGAGCAAAAGTAAGCCACCCAGTGCGCCCCCCAAAATGCTGATCCCAAACAAAGCCCAGAAAGACAATTTACCCGCACCTGACACCAAGCTGCGCCCGGCAATGCCTGATGTCACCTGGCCCGGAAAGAGGGCAACCGTTGAAGTGATATTGGCCGCCAGAGGTGACATACCGGTAAGGATCAAGGCCGGTAAAGTGATGAATGAGCCACCGCCGGCCAATGAGTTTTGCAGGCCAGCCCAAAGGCCGGCAACAAGAATAAGGGAAATCAACATGAGTAATCCTGGAGGGTCGAGAGTGGGGTGCTGTGATTCATTTCAAATCAAGCAGCAACCAATTTGAAATTCAATTTTCGGGATGGAGGGGGCGTGCAACAGGGGTTTCGCGCAGTTGCCATGCGGCCAGCAGCGCCAGCGCGCACAGCGCCGCCAACATCAGGAAAGTTTCGTTGAAGGCCGCCAGCCGGGCCGGGCTTGTGGTGGCCAGCGTCAGGGAGTCCCCATGAGCGGCCAGTCGCCATTCAAGAACAATGCCACACAGGCTGACGCCAATCGCACCGCCCAGCATTCGCACAAAATTAATCGTGCTGGAACCCTGTGAAATCAGGCTTTTTTCCAGCGCCCGCAACGAGCCCAGGTTGAGCGACGGCAAAATAAACCCCAACCCAATGCGTCCTAAGGTGCCCCAGACCACCAGGAGCCAGAGCGCGCTGCTCAGTGTGACCGTCAGCATCAGTGCAAAAGACAAGGCCAGCAGTGCCAGACCGATGCTGACCAGCAGGTAAGTGGGATGGCGGTCGGCGAGACGCCCCACCAGCGCAATCGTGACGGCCAAGACAAAACCGGCGGGCAACAAAATGCTGCCAACCAGCGAGGCCGACAAACCAAGTCCCAACAGCATGTAAACCGGCAACAGGTAGGTTGAGCCAAACAGCGCGGTGCCGTAGATAAACGCGACGATGCTGCCCATCGCGAACGGGCGATAACCATACAGCGCCAGGTTCATCAGCGGCTCCCGATTCGTGCGGGTCATGCGCCGCTGCCACCCGATGAAAAGTATGAGCGCCAGAATGGCTCCGCTCAGCAACAGCGTTGCTTCGAACCGGGAGTCGCCATGCAGTGCCACCATGCCGTTGAGCAGGCATAAAGTGCCGGCGCTGACCAGCAGCAGGCCACCCCAGTCCAGCGGGGCCCCCTTGCGGTTGGCCGCCACATTCCCGGGTGCCGTGACCGGCACATAGCGATAGGCCAGCCACAGCGAGGCCAGGCAAAAAGGGACCACCATGAAGAAGATTGACCGCCAGCAAAACATATCGACCAACACGCCACCAATGCTGGGGCCGATAGCGGGCGCTAACACCACGCCCATGCCAAAGATGCCGCTGGCCCGTCCTTGCTCATGCGGCTCAAAAGCCCGCATGATGATGATGGCCGGAATGGGCTGCACGACGCCAGCCGCCAGGCCCTCGGCGACACGTGCCGCTAACACCAAAGAGAAGGTATTGGCAAAGCCGCCACCGATGCCCCCCACCAGCAGCAAGATCATGGTGGCCACATAGGTACGACGGTAGCCATAACGTGCCAGCATCCAGGGGGTGGTCAGCATGGACACGGTCATGGCCACCATAAAGCCAGAAGTTACCCATTGAGCCCGTTCTTGACCCAGCAAGAAATGCTGGCTCATGTCGGGAATAGCGACATTGATGATGGTCGACGACATGATGGACGCCATCGTCCCGACCATGACCGACAGCAGCAACAGCCAGCGGTAACGCTGACCATGGCGCGCCTGCATTTCGTCAAGGGTTGAAGGATTGCTCAAAGCGTGTTTTGCGTCACAACGACCGCCGGTTCATGACTTTTCCTGGCAATGAATAAAACGGTATTTTTTAACGACCGCAACAAATTATTGTGGTCGATTTTGACTGGATGCGCCGCACAGGGGCTTTCGCGCTTAATTTGAATAGCGTTATCAGCCTCTTAATTGGTGGCCCCCTCTGCGCAGGATGGGCGGGGGTGCAGGCCCGCTGATCCATCATGAAAATGATTCCGCCCCAAGGCCTGCTTTCTTGACGGCACTGCTACTGGGTCACCACTGCGAAATTAGCGGGAACTTGTGGCCGAACTGGGGCGAATAATTGCGTGCCTGTTTGAAGGTCAATACGCCGCACAGGCGGCGCATCGGCCTCAGGCTATGGCTGCCTCGATGTCCCGATGGGTTGCTTTGCCGGTCACGGCGGTGATGTCGGCACGTGCGGCGCTCAGTGCTTCGGCCTTGGACGTTTCGCCCATCGCAACACCTTCGGCGCGAACAAAGCGCACGTCGGTGATGCCGAAGAAGCCGAAGACAACCTTGAGATAGCTCTCTTGGTGCTCCATGGCCTGACCGCCTTCGCTGGTTGAGTAGACGCCACCGCGCGATGACGCCACGATCACCGTTTTGCCATTAGCCAGACCGATGGGACCCTTGTCGGTGTACTTGAAGGTGCGGCCGATTTGCGCGAGGCGATCAATCCAGGCCTTGAGCTGGGTCGGGATGCTGAAGTTGTAAAACGGGGCCCCAATCACGATCACATCCGATGCAAGAAACTGGCTCACCAGTTGTTCGGACACGGCATTTTCAAAGCGTTGTGCTTCGGTTGGTGCGGCCTGGACGCCCGTCTTGATGCCGAGCGCGTCGGCGCTGAAATGGTTGGGCGCATTCAGCGCGAGGTCGAGGTACTCGACCGTGGTGTCGGGATGGCTCTGGCGCCATTGGACGACGGCTTCGGCGCTGAGTTGGCGAGAGACGGAGTGGGTGCCCAGGATGCTGGAATCGACGTGTAGCAGTTTCATGATCAATAAATTCTTTCGTGGAAAGTGCCGACATTGAAGCGAGTCGGCCTAATAATCATTCTATTTGTGAATCGATTGATTGATAAGTCACCAAAATTGCGCTGTACCGTTTCAAATATAGGACGATAAACCAATGCAAGACCTCAACGACATGGTTTTTTTTGCCGAAGTGGCCGAGCGCGGCGGCTTTACTGCGGCCAGTCGGGCCTTGGGGGTGCCAAAGTCGCGGCTGTCACGACGCGTGGCCGGCCTTGAGGCGAAACTGGGTGTGCAGCTCATGCAGCGCAGCTCACGCAAGCTGTCACTTACGCAGGCTGGCGAGTTGTATTTACGGTACTGTGTCGAGATGCGGGAGGCGGCACAGGCCGCGTATGAAGCAATCGCGCAGGTGCAGACCGAGCCCCGCGGAACCGTGCGGTTGAGTTGTCCCGTGACCCTGGCACAGAGCGCCATGGGGCCGTTGCTGCCGATTTTTTTAAAGCGCTATCCGCAGGTGCGCATCGAGATGCAGGTGCTCAATCGGCCAGTCGATCCCATCGAAGATGGCGTCGACCTTGCGCTGCGCGTGCGAACTCAAATCGAAGACAGTGCAACGCTTGTCGCCATGACTTTTGGCGTCAGTCGCCTTGTCCTGGTGGCCAGTCCGGATCAGTTGCGCAGGCAAGGCCCGGTGCGGGCGCCCGCAGATTTGTCGCGACTTGACACGGTATCCATGTCGGTTGGCGAAAGAAGAAGCAGCTGGCGACTCGAAGGCCCTCATGGTCAGGTGTTCGTTCATTCGCACGAGCCGCGGTATGTGGCCGACGATCTGATGACGCTCGCGTTTGCGGTCGTGCAAGGCACCGGAGCGGCGATGCTGCCTGACTACATGTGCCGTTCTCACCTGAAAGACGGCACATTGGTCGAGGTACTGCCCGGCTGGGGGCCGCCGCCGGGCATCACGCATGCCATGTTTCCGGCCCGGCGCGCATTGGTTCCGGCAGTCCGCCGATTGTTGGATTTTCTATCTGAAAACCTGAAAGTCGACGGATCCTATGACTTTGCCGGTTGACGCGAGTACAGCTTGCCCGAATAGAACCCTTGTGGCCAAAGTAGGCCGTTTGGGGACGTGGCGGCAGTTTTCAAAATGTGACGTCAGAGCCGCTTTAGCCGGGCAGCAGAATTCCCGGAATTCCATTACATTCGGTTGGCTCGGCCACTGTGGCCGCTGACCGAGGAGATTCCCATGCCAACACTCAACATCAACGGCAAAGACACGCTGGTCGATGCCGACTCCACCACTCCCATCCTGTGGGCTCTGCGTGACACGCTGGGCCTGACCGGCACCAAATTCGGCTGTGGCGTGGCCTTGTGTGGCGCCTGTACCGTGCATCTGGATGGCGTGGCCACGCGTTCCTGTGTCACGTCGATCTCCGCTGCGGCGGGCAAAAAAATCACCACCATCGAAGCCGTGGGCGCCGACCAGGTCGGTCTGGCCGTGCAAACCGCCTGGATTACGCACGATGTGGCGCAGTGCGGCTACTGCCAAAGCGGGCAGGTTATGAGCGCCACGGCCTTGCTCAAGGGCAACAAAAAGCCCAGCGATGCCGATATCGATGCGGCCATGGCCGGCAACATCTGCCGTTGTGGCACCTATGCCCGCGTGCGCAGCGCCATCCATGCCGCTGCGGCGACCTTGGCTTAACCCCCACGCGAGGAAATCAGCATGCATTTCGACTCCGCCTTCAATAAATTCGCCCATCAGTTGCCAAAAGGGCTGCTAGCCCGCATGGAACGTGCACAAGGCACTTCTAAATCAATAGCAAGTGAGGCACTGCCACGGCGCACTTTTCTGAAAATGAGCGTGGCCTCGGGCTTCGCACTGGGGGCCTACCCGCTGGTGGCCGGCGCACAAGACGCTACGCCCGCAGCGGCACCGGCCGGGCTGAAACCGTTTCAACAACCCGGAGCCTTTGTGCACATTGACAAAGACGGCGTGGTCACCGTAACCGTCAACCGGCTGGAATTCGGCCAGGGTGTGCTGACGGCGCTGCCGATGATTCTGGCGGAAGAGCTTGACGCCGACTGGGCACGCGTGCGCGGCGTGCATGGCGACGCCGATGCGGCTTATGTCGACCCGGTCTTTGGCATGCACCTGACCGGCGGCTCCGGCTCAATCAAACATTCCTTCACCCAGTACCGCGAGTTGGGCGCACGAGCTCGCGCCATGTTGCTGGCGGCGGCAGCGGCGCAATGGGGTGTCGACCCCGGCAGCCTGCGCACCGAAAACGGCAAGGTGATGGGGCCAGGTGGCAAGGTGCTGGCCTATGGGGATTTGGCCGAAGCGGCCATGGCCATGCCCGTGCCGCAAAAAGTGACGCTCAAGGAGCCGAAAGATTTCCGCCTCATCGGCAAGGCAACGCTCCGGCTGGATGCGCGAGCCAAATCGACCGGCACGCAAAACTTTGGCATCGATATGCAACTGCCCGGCATGCTCACGGCCGTGGTGGTGCATGCGCCGGTGTTTGGCGCCAAACTCAAAACAGTGAACGACAGTGCGGCCAAAGCCATCAAGGGCGTCAAGGCCGTGTTCCGTATGCCCACCGACCGTGGCGGTGAAGGAGTAGCGGTGGTGGCGCAGGGCTATTGGGCCGCCAAACAGGGACGCGATGCCTTAAAGCTGGAGTGGGACACCGCCGCCGTGGAGAAGGTCGACAGCGTGGCGCAATTGGCCAGCTACAAAGCATTAGCGAAAAAGACCGGGCTGGTGAAATTCAACGCAGACATGGGCGCTCTGGCCACGGCCCCGAAGAAAATCAGCGCGGAGTTCACCTTTCCGTACCTGGCCCATGCGCCCATGGAGCCGCTCAATTGCACGGTGCAGGTCACCGGCCAAGGGCCCGACGCCAAAGCTAATTTATGGCTGGGCACCCAGATGCCGGGTTTTGATGCGCTGGCCGCAGCCAAGGTACTGGAAGTGGCACCGAGCAATGTCAAGGTTAACGTGCAGATGGCCGGCGGCGGTTTTGGCCGGCGTGCCGTGCCCACGGCGGACTACGTGGTCGAAGCCTGCACCGTGGCCAAACTGGCCCGCGCGGCCGGCCTGGCGGTGCCGGTGAAGGTGATGTGGAGCCGTGAGGACGACATCAAAGGCGGTTACTACCGTCCCATGCATGTGCACCGCGCCGAGATCGGCTTCGATGCCAAAGGCAAGGTGCTGGCTTGGGACCATGTGGTGGTCGGTCAATCCATTGCCCAGGGCACACCCTTTGAAGGCTTCATGATCAAGGACGGCATTGACAACACCGCGCTCGAAGGCATGCGTGATCCCTATGACGTGCCGATGCGCCTCTCGGTGCACCACCCCAAGGTCAATGTGCCGGTGCTGTGGTGGCGCAGTGTCGGCTCCACCCATACCGCGTATGTGATGGAGACGCTGATCGACGAAATTGCCCGCGCGACCCAGCAGGACCCGGTGGCCTACCGGCTGCAACTGCTGGGCGACAAACACCCGCGTCACAAAGCGGCTTTGCTGCTCGCAGTCGAACAATCGGGTTATGGCAAGCGCCGGCTTCCCGCCGGCCAGGCCTGGGGTGTGGCGGTGCATGAATCGTTTGACACTGTGGTGGCCTATGTGGCCGAAGCCTCGGTCACCAAAGGGGTGCCCAAGCTGCATGCGGTCACGGCCGGCGTGCATTGCAATCTGGCGGTCAACCCCAAAACCATTGAGGCCCAGGTTCAAGGCGCGGCGCTGATGGGACTGGGCACCTGCCTGCCCGGTGCGGCCATCACCTTCAAGGACGGCGTGGTCGAACAAAGTAATTTTGCCGACTACATCGTGGCGCGCCTGCCCGATATGCCCCGCATTTCGGTTCACATTGTTCCCAGCGCGGAGGCACCCACCGGCATGGGCGAGCCGGGGCTGCCGCCGTTGGCACCGGCGTTCGCCAACGCCATCGCCAAACTGACCGGCAAGACGCCACGGGGATTGCCATTCAAGTTGGCTTGACGCATGGAAAGCCTTGATCTGCGCGTGTTGACTGACGCCTTGCAGTGGCGACGCGCCGGTCATGCGGTCACGTTGGTGACCGTGGTCGAAACCTGGGGCAGTGCGCCCCGTCCCCCCGGTGCGCTACTGGCCGTGCGGGACGATGGTGTGGTGAGTGGTTCGGTGTCCGGCGGCTGTGTCGAGGACGACCTCATTGCCCAGACCAAGGCCGCTTTTCAAGCGCGTTGCACCACATCGGCGCCGACACCGGAACGGCCTTCCATGATCGCTTATGGCGTCAGCAAGGAAGAGGCGGCGCGCTTTGGTTTGCCCTGCGGTGGCACCCTGCGTCTGGTGCGTGAGTCGCTTGGGGACACGACCTGGGTCGAAGAGGTGCTGGACCGCACCGCCCGGCATGAACTGGTGGCGCGGCAATTGACCCTGGCCACCGGCGTGGTGCGTTTGCTGCCGGCCCTGCGCGGGCAGGCCATGCACTTTGATGGCAGCGTGCTCTCCTGCGTGTTCGGCCCCAGCTGGCGACTGCTGTTGATCGGTGCAGGCCAGTTGTCGCAGGCGGTGGCGCAGATGGCGTTGATGCTCGATTTTGAGGTGCTGGTGTGCGATCCGCGCGAGGACTATGCCGCGACGCTGCGCCTGGACGGCGTGCGTCGGATCATGGGCATGCCCGACGACGTGGTCAGAGCGCTGGTGCCCGATGCGCACACCGCCATCGTGGCGCTCACGCATGACCCCAAGCTGGATGACATGGCTCTGCTGGAAGCGCTTACGTCCGACGCGTTCTACGTCGGTGCGCTGGGTTCACGGCGCAACCAGGCGTCCCGAAAGAAGCGCCTTGCCGAACACTTTGGTTTGACGCCTGAAGCGTTGGCCCGTCTGCATGGTCCGGTGGGTTTGTCCATTGGGGCCAAAACACCGGCGGAAATCGCCGTGTCGGTGATGGCGCACATCGTGCAAGTCAAAAACGCGGCGCCTCAAGTTCAGTCAGTTCCGGAGCCTGCCTCTTGCTTGGCCAACGACCTACCGTCCTGATTCTGGCCAGTGGGCGCGGCGAGCGCTTCGCTGCTTCCGGTGGCCAGGGCAACAAGTTGCAGGCCATGCTGCAGGGCAAAACGGTGCTGCAGCACACTTTGGATGCCGTGCGTGCCAGCGGCTTGCCTTTCCACCTGGAATCTGATTCTCACCCCGGCATGGGCGATTCCATTGCTGCGGCGGTTCACGCGACACCGGAGGCCGCCGGGTGGCTGATCCTGCCCGGCGATTTGCCGTTGATCCAGCCAGACACGCTGTGGGCCGTGGCGCACGCGTTGGAGCGCCATGCCGTGGTGCTGCCGACGTTTGAAGGTCAACGCGGGCACCCGGTCGGGTTTTCCACGGCGTGTCGCGACGAACTCATGGGTTTAAGAGGAAATCAGGGTGCGGCCCCCGTGGTTATTACGCGAGGCGCTATGAAATTAGTAGTGATGGATGCAGGCGCCGTGACCGACATTGACACACTTGATGATTTGAACTGGGTGGCGCAATTGCTGGCGCGCAAAGCCATTTCAAATGGGGCTTGTTCTTGATATTTTTTCTCAAAGGGCATTCTTTAGGGGGCAGGGTGAGCGTGCTGAACGGTACTTCAATTGACTTTACTTTGGTGCTGTCGCCCCCGTTATTGGTGCATAAATAACGGCATTGGAGCCGCCCGCTGCATTGGACGTCTCACGCAACTCTTTTACGGCAAGCATGCCCAAGAAGGTCAAAATCAACAGCAAGCTCAAGGCGCCAATTAATGTTTTCATCAATGAATTGTTCAAGTGTTGATAGGTTTCAACTCAAACCCCTTGAGCTAATAGTTGACCCACTGCTGAATTTTCTGACTTGGGTGCGACGTGTCAGATCTGGTCGCTTGCATAGCTGCATTACAGCCTTCATCGTCAAAGGAAATCTCATGCAGTTCCGTGGCGGCAAATATGCCGACGAAGGCAGACACTAATGACAAAACCAGTGCACCAATAAATGACTTCATTTCAAGACCTCCACGATGGTTCTCATTGATACGCAAAATTAATGCCAAACACGACGATCTTTGAAATCATCCACCTTCCCCAAATTCATTTTCACCGCCACTGGCGGCGAGATGGCGCGGGGATCAAGGCGACCGGTGCTGTAATTGCTGCGCCTGTTCCCGATCAAAGGTGCACGAACCAGATTGCATCTTCAGGGACGAATCTATAACTGACGAAGCCAATTCACCCAAAATGACGACGCCATGACACAAACGCCTGCTCACTCTTTCCAGTCAAAACCTCGGCTTGTTCGATTCGTACTGGCGCGTCCGCGTCTTTTGAGTTGCTTCATCTTTGGCGTGCTGACGGTTTTGTTGTTGCCGAAATCGCTGGAGATGCTGCCAATTACCAAAGCCATCATCGGCTGGAATGTTGGCGCATGCCTGTATCTGCTGCTCGCCGGTCACATGATGTTTCGTTCAACTCACGAGGTCATGAAAATGCGTGCTCTGCGGGAGGATGAAGGACGGCTTTTGGTTCTGACTTTTGTCGTTATCGCCGCCCTGATGTGCGTTGGCGCGATCGTGGCCGAACTGGCGGTGGTGAAAGAACTGAAGGGCACCCTGCGCTACACGCATATTGGTTTGGCCGCGCTCACGATTGTTTCATCGTGGGCTTTCACGCAAGTGATGTTTGCGTTGCACTATGCACACGACTACTACGCGACGGAAGTTCGTGGTGAGCACGGTGGCTTGGGTTTTCCTGGCGGCCAAGCACCGGATTACGGCGATTTCCTTTACTTTGCCATCGTGATCGGGACGTCTGCCCAAACCGCTGATGTCACTTTTACCAGCCGCAAGATGCGCAGAACCGGCACAGTGCACTGCGTTTTAGCCTTTTTCTTCAACACCACGCTGGTCGCATTGACGATCAATATTGCTTCAGGATTATTTTGAAAAACCGGGTGGGGGTCATCAAACGAGTGTTCATGCAGGCGCCTTGAAAAGCTTCGTGGTTGCAGATGAACAAAGTATGGCGATGGATACTTAGAGGGGGCTTAAGCCACTTTCGCGTCGGTTGATTCAGACCGTGTCAGGGCTGGCCGGGAAATTAACTTCGACCCGCAGCCCTCCCAGTCGCGGCGATTGATCGAGTGTGAGCCGGGCGCCATGGAGCTCGGCGATGGACTTGACGATCGCCAGACCGAGCCCGCTGCCCGTCGTGTCAGTCCCGGCGACGCGGTAAAACCGGTCCAGCACCCGTTCGCGGTCTTGCTCGGGAATTCCGGGTCCACTGTCATCCACGGTCAATACCAGGCGATCGCCAACGCGGCGCACTTCCACGTCCACTGTGCCGCCCGGCGGCGTGTATTTGATCGCGTTGTCCACCAGATTGCGCAGCAGAATTTGCAGCGCTGGTGGGTGTCCGGCGATCTCGCCTTTGTCCGCCTGGCTCAGGCCCAGATCGATCTGCCGGGCCTGGGCGCTCGATGCCGTGTCCGCGATGGCGAGCCGTGCCATGTCGGCCAATGCGACCGGCTGTGGTTTGCTGCCGGTGGTGGCATTCGCCTGCTGCCGCGCCAGCACCAAGAGCTGCTCCACCAGACGTGTGGCGCGGTCGATGCCTGCAGTCAGGCGCCCAATCGCCACCTGCCGTGTGGCATCGTCCGTGGCACGCTGCAGGCTTTGTGCTTGCAGTTTCAGCGCCGCCAGCGGCGAGCGCAACTCATGCGCGGCATCGCCGACAAAGCTCTTTTGTGCATCGAACGCCTGACGCACCCGGCCAAACAATAGATTGAGCTCATGCACCAACGGGCGTATCTCATCCGGCAAACCCGCTTCGCTCACCTCGGTGAGGTCATCGGCCTGACGCGCGGCAACTTGGCGCCGCACCCGGGATACCGAGGCCAGCGAGGCACTCACCGCCCACCATGCAACCAGCATCAGCAGCGGTGCCATCACGGCAATCGGCGCAATCGTGCGCAGCGCCAGGGTGCTGGCCATTTGGCGGCGCGCGGCCATATCCTGCGCAATCTGGATGGTTTGGGATTTCGACAGCATCGAGAACACCCGGTAGGTGGTCCCTTGCACTTTGAGATTGGAAAATCCGAGCACGGCCCGGTCCGGCAGCGCGGCGTGCGCCGCCGACTGGAACACCCGCAAGCCATTGGCGGCCCACACCTGAACGAAAAAGTCAGCATGCTCTCCGATACGGGGCGCGTCAATCTCGGCACCGTCAGCGTTGATGGGCAGGACGGAACGCAAGGACATCGCCATCTGCTGCATGTGGTAGTCGAAGATGTCATCGGCTTCGGCACGGGCCGTGAGGTAGGCAATCGAGGCTTGCGCCACCGCCGTCACCGAGATGGCGACGAGCAACCAACCAAGCAATCGGGTACGCAGCGAGTGCGGTGTCAAACTGGTCATGCTCAGACCTTGGGCACCATGTAACCGACCCCGCGCACGTTCTGGATCAACTCGTCGCCGAGCTTCTTTCGCACCCCGTGGATGTAGACCTCCACCGCATTGCTGCTGGCCCCATCTTTCCAGCCATACAACTTCTCCTCGATCTGGAGACGCGACAGCACCCGGCCCGGCCGGGCAATCAGTGGCTCAAGCACCGCCCATTCACGTGCCGACAGCACCACGGGCTGATCGCCCACCTTCACCTCGCGGGTCGCCGTATTGATGCTCATCCCCTTGTGCTCGTAGACCGGCTCGGCCCGGCCGGTGGCGCGGCGCAGCAGTGCCCGAATGCGGGCCAGCAGCTCGTCGAGGTCGTAGGGTTTGAGCACGTAGTCGTCCGCACCGGCATCCAGCCCTTCGATGCGTTGCTGGACCGAGTCGCGGGCCGTTGCAATCAGGACCGGGGTGCGTTCCTTGCGCGTGCGCATGGCTCGCAGCACGCTCAAACCATCGCGGTGGGGTAAGCCCAGGTCGAGCAGAACCAGGTCATAGTTCTCTGTCAATAGAGCCGTTTCGGCCATCTCGCCGTCTTTGACCCAATCGACGGCATAGTGCTCGGCCCGCAGCAGGTCCAGCACGGTCTCTCCGATCATCGTGTCATCTTCCACCAGCAAGAGGCGCATGGGTGTGTTTCCTTCTATCGATTTATCGCCGAATAACTTCGCGTTCAGCGTTGCGTGATGCCACGCCGGCAAATATAGCAGCCGCCAGTGATGCCCATCAGCCCATGAAAATCGGATCGGAGAAGACCAAGGTTCCGTCTTTGCGGATCATCAGGTTATCGGCCTTCAGCAGGTCAGGTAGTGCATCATATTCAACAGAAAATTTTTCCAGCGCCTGAAGAGATTGCTGCACGGTTTCTGTCCAGCCCATTGGGGTCACCACAAGATGATGCAGTGCAATGCGCCCCATGTCGCGCGCCAGGTAGCGCCACATTTCGAAGCCATCGAAAAAGAGCATTGAAATCTTGCTCGCCAGCTCGGTCGCGTCCCCGGAACCAGCCAGTGGATAGAGCTTCTCTACCTCTACGATGTGGAACGGAAAGCCACTACCGGACCGCCCCGCTGTGCCGTGGTCGGCGTAAACCACCGGAAAATGCTTGCCGGTTGGCCTGTCGATCGCGGTGTAGTAGGCGTAGTCGATGGGCGACGAGAGTACCTTGAAGACATGCGCCTGCCCATCGACCACATCTCCCTCCAGAACAATGGTGTTTTCGCCGCGACCAATCTCCCGCCGCCCGGCCAGAAGGGGGTAGTCGGGGACCGGGTCGACAATCATTCCAGCCAAACTTACGGTTTGATCGCTATCTTGAGCACGCCGTCACGCTGGTGCGAAAACAGGTCGTAGGCGGCGACGATATTTTCCAGCTTGAACTCATGGGTCACCATCACCCCCAGATCGACCCGGCCGGACGCCACCACATTCATCAGCCGACGCATGCGCTCCTTGCCACCGGGGCAGAGCGCCGTATTGATCTTGTGATCGCCCAAGCCGGCGGCGAAGGCGGACAACGGGATTTTCAGGTCACTGGAATACACCCCCAGGCTGGAAAGAGTGCCACCGGGCTTCAGCACGCGCAGCGCCGACTCAAACGTGGCCTGCGTGCCCAGGGCTTCAATCGATGAATCCACACCGCGCCCCCCGGTGATCTTCATGATTTCCTCGACCACATCGCAGTTATTGAAGTTGAGCGTCACGTCGGCGCCCATTTTTTTGGAAATGCCCAAGCGGTGGTCGTTTCCGTCCACGGTGATGATGGTGCTGGCGCCCAGCAGTCGAGCCCCGGCAGTGGCGCACAGGCCAATCGGGCCCTGGGCAAACACCACCACGGTGTCGCCAATTCTGATGTTGGCGTTTTCGGCACCCTTGAAGCCGGTGGACATGATGTCCGGGCACATCAGTACCTGTTCATCGGTCAGGCCGTCGGGAATCGGTGCGAGGTTGGCCTGGGCATCGGGCACCAATACATACTCGGCCTGCGTGCCATCGATCAGGTTGCCAAAGCGCCAACCTGCGGTGGCTTTGTAACCGTGACAGCCACACAGCCCCAGAGGAATGAGGTAGCTGCCGTCCTGCGATGCCGCACCGTCCTGCGCGGCGTAGGAATTGAAGTTGGGGCAAATGGCACCGGCAATGACACGCTGGCCTTCTTTGTAGCCCTGCACGGCACTCCCCAGTTTTTCGATCACGCCCACCGGCTCATGGCCGATGGTCAGTCCCTTGGCCACGGGGTACTCGCCCTTGAGAATGTGGATGTCGGTGCCGCAGATGGTGGTGGTGGTGATGCGCATCAAGGCATCGTTGGGCCCCACGTCCGGGATTCGTTTGTCAATAATTTCGATACGACCGGGTTCAACAAACACCGCAGCTTTCATCATGGCAGACATAGGCACTCCTTAGGTTGTGAATGGGGACACCGAGCAGGGCTCGTGGGCCCAGTCTATCCCGTCTAGCGGCAATGGAGAGTGCATCAAACCAATCATTGATACAGCGCAATGCGTCCCTGCAGTGTCGCAATCGTCTCCCTGCTAGAGACGAAAGGAGGGAGCGGACATTGTTCAACCCTTGATTGAAGTGACCGTCAAGTGGCGCTTCCCTGGTCTTTGTCGTGTGGCCTTTGTCGCGTCACTGACAACGTGAAACGAAATTGTGGGTCATCTGACATGGACAGGGCTGACAAAGCATTCAATTCGATGATTTAAAACGATTTTTTAGCTGGCATGAATTTAGCTTTAGAACTCTCATGCGGCCACAGTTGGTCGCGAAGAAGGGTCTTCATGCAAGCAAGCGAGCAAACAGGATCCATGCCAGGTCCGACCTATGTCAGTATTGGCCAGATCAAAGCCCTGGGTGCCAAACTGGAGCTGTCAGAAACCAGTGGCGGTTGCGATACGCACGGTGGCGAAGGCAAAGCCAGTTGCGGCTCGTCAGGTGGCCCGGACGACATGCCCCAGGAGATCTGGGACAAGGTCAAGAACCACCCTTGCTACTCCGAAGAAGCCCACCACCACTACGCCCGCATGCATGTCGCGGTCGCACCGGCCTGCAACATCCAGTGCAATTACTGCAACCGAAAATACGACTGCAGCAATGAGTCCCGCCCCGGCGTGGTTTCGCAGAAACTCACGCCCGAGCAGGCGGTCAAGAAGGTGGTGGCGGTCGCCAGCGAGATCCCTCAAATGACGGTGTTGGGCATCGCCGGCCCCGGTGATGCGCTGGCCAGCCCGAAGAAAACTTTCGAGACCTTTCGCATGCTGCAGGAGCAGGCGCCGGACATCAAGCTGTGTCTGTCAACGAATGGCCTGGCCCTGCCGGATCTGGTGGATGAGATCTGCAAGTACAACGTCGATCACGTCACCATCACCATCAACATGGTCGACCCGGCGGTGGGCGAAAAAATTTACCCGTGGATCTTCTGGAACCACAAGCGTGTGACAGGCTTGGAAGCCTCGAAGATATTGCACGAACGCCAGATGCTGGGCCTGGAGATGCTCACCGCCCGTGGCGTGCTCACCAAAATCAACTCGGTGCTGATTCCCGGTATCAACGACGAGCATCTGATCGAAGTGAACCGCGAGGTGAAGAAGCGCGGCGCCTTCCTGCACAACATCATGCCCCTGATCTCGGAAGCCGAGCATGGCACCGTGTTCGGTTTGACTGGTCAACGCGGCCCGTCGGCGTCTGAACTCAAAGCGGTGCAAGACGCCTGCATGGGCGGCGCCAACCTCATGCGCCATTGCCGCCAGTGCCGTGCCGATGCCGTCGGCCTGCTGGGCGAGGACCGCAGCGAGGAATTCACCATCGACAAGATTGAGCAGATGGAGGTGGTTTACGACCTCGACAAACGCAAGACTTACCAGGACAAGGTCGAGGTCGAACGCCAGGCCCAGCACGTCGCTAAACAGGCCGCGCTGGCTGCGGCCAGCGCCATCAAGGTGGCGGAAGACCTTCAGGTTCTGGTAGCAGTCGCCACCAAGGGCGGCGGCCGCGTCAATGAGCACTTCGGCCATGTCACTGAATTTCAGGTCTTTCAGGTTTCGGCGACGCAAGCGCTGTTTGTTGGCCACCGTCGGGTGGATCAGTATTGCCAGGGCGGCGCAGGTGACGACGAGCAACTGCCCTCCGTGGTACGCGCCATCAACGACTGTCATGCGGTTCTGGTGGCCAAGATCGGCGCCTGCCCGAAGGACGAACTCACCGCCGCCGGCATCGAGCCGGTCGATCAGTATGTGGGCGAGTTCATCGAAAAAGCCGCGCTGGACTGGTTCAACGATTACCGCCGTCGCATCGCCAGCGGCGCCATTGAGCACCAGCACCGCGGTGACGCACAAATCCGCCAGGGTGCCTATACCAGCCTTGTCAGCGGCGTTGCCCAGGCTGCCTGAGTTTCCTTCTATCCCCAACCCCATCGGAGAGCCACCATGCCTTTAAAAATCATTGCATCCACCTGCACCGCCTGTTCCGCCTGTGAGCCGGAATGCCCGAACGTCGCCATCCGCGAGAAAAACGGTACCTACGTCATTGACGTTAAAAAGTGCACCGACTGCGAGGGCCACTTTGACGAGCCTCAGTGCATTGCCGTGTGCCCCGTAGACGGCTGCATCGTCAAAGCCTGAACTTACTCAAGAGGACTACCACATCATGCTGCCCAACGTCACCATCACCCCCGCCGCCGCGAAGTTCATCAACCGCATCGTGCGCTTCTCCGGCTTGGCTTCAGGCGCAGGCTTGCGCCTGGTCGTGAGCGCGGGCGGCTGCTCCGGCTACGCGTCAGAATTCAGCGCCGAGGCCGCCCCGCAGCCGGGCGAGCAGACGCTGGAAATCGACGGTCTGCGTCTTTTCTTGCCCTCCGAAAGCCGCTTGATGCTTGAAGGTATCACGATCGATTTCACCGAAACAGCGACCCAGTCGGGCTTGAGCTTCATCAATCCGAATAAGGAAGCCTGTGCTTGCAGCAGTGCCGAGACCGCACCGAAACCAGGCGTGACCAAGATCGAAATCAGTGCCATTGGGCGCGGCCGACCAGCGGCCCCCATTCTGGCGTCCTGAGCCAAAGGACCGTGCCATGAATGCGGATCGCCTCAGCTTTGACGATGACCTGGCGGCGCCACGCGCATGATCAACACCGATGTCATGACTGCCACGGCCATGCCAACCACGCCTGGCCGCACGGTGGTGCGTGCGCCAGCGGGCGACATCCCGTCACAGCACTGGCAAGGCGGGCCGGTCAATTGCGGCGTTTGCGATTACGCCGATCTGCGGGCGCTGCCCGGCAGGCAGGGCTGCGAGCCGGGTCATGCCTGCATGCAGGACGTCTATGCCCGCCGGATTGACCGCTTCTTCCGTTGGCATCCGGCATTGGGCAACGATCAAATCGAACATGCGTATTTTGAAGTGCGTGCCATTGCCGCACGCTATGCCAGTGTGTTCCGACTGACCGCATTGATGGACGACCCGGATGAGACGGTGCGTATACAGGTCGCGCTACGTCTGCCGCTGACACAACTGGCCAAGCTGGTCACTGATCCCCACCGCGAGGTGCGCATTCGTGTTGCGCAGCGCCTGGCGCCGCCGGACTTGGCGGCCCTGCGCAACGACCCGGATTACGGCGTGCGTGAGCTGGTGGCACTGCGTCTGCCCCTGGCTATTTTGCCAACCATGGCGGCCGACTCCGACCGCGCCGTGCGCATGCGCGTGGCGCAGCGGCTGGCGATGCCGGCCTTGCTGCGCATGGCGGACGACACCGAGCCGGAAGTGCGGCGCATTGTGGCGCAGCGGCTGCCTGCGCCGCTGTTGTCGCGTCTGCTCAGCGATGCCGACTGGCGCGTGCGTTGGGAGGTCGCCCAACGCGCCGATGCGGCCACGCTGGATGCGCTGCGTGACGACGAGGACGCTGAAGTGCGCCAAACCGTGCGCGAGCGGCAGGCGCGTGACGTAACCCGAATTGGAGTGATCCATGGCTGATATCAACCGTGACAGTGACGAGATCGAACTGGCCTCGCCGCCGCGCTTCAGTTATGGCGAGCGGGTGCTGGCGCGCTCGGTGGTGCGCAATGACGGCACCTACAACGGCCGCGACATTGGTGAGGTGCTGGTCCATAAAGGCGAGATTGGTTATGTCATCAACATCAACACTTTCTTGCAGCAGTTCTACATCTACGCGGTGGATTTCGTTGAGTCCGGCCACCGCGTCGGCATGCGCGCCAAAGAACTCTGCACGCTCGACAACTTGCCCGACGACGTGCTGGAGCAGCTAGGCGACAAAGCCACCGCACTGACGGCTCTCGGATCTGCCACACCACTTGAGGAGAAGCCATGAATACCCTGCCCGGACTCGAACCCCGTGAACCTGCCTATGCCTGGGGCCAGCGTGTCATCGCGCTGGATGATTTGGTCAACGACGGCAGCTACCCTGAACGCCCGGTGGATGCGCTGCTGGCCGCACGGGGCTCCGTTGGTGAGATCGTCAACATCGGCCATGCGCAAGAATTGAACGAGCCGGTTTACCTGGTGCAGTTCGCAGGTTGCGTGGTGGGTTGCCTGGAGATTGAACTGGTTCCCGCGCCGCACGGACTGCTGCCGGAGACCGAGGAGCTGATGTGAACAGGGCTGCGGCTGTCGTGGTGCCCGCCAGCGGCCAGCTGCTGGACCTGACCCAGCACCGCCTGGAGCGTGCCCTGCGGGAACGTGTGCGCTACCGTTATGTGCAGCCGCGCGTGTTGCGTGAAGGCGAGAATTTCCGTATTCAAAGCCCCTGCTGCTCGCGCAATGTGGACCCCCACGGCGGCCTGATCGATATTGCGCTGCTGATTCCCCATGGCGGAACGCGCTGGTGCCTTTGCGCGCGGGACCATGCCAACAGCACCTGGGTGCCGCGGTTTCAAGACGCGCCGTTAGACACGTTGTTGGACCTGCTGTGCATCGACAGTGAACGCCAGTTTTGGCCCTGACCTGACGCCAGTGCCTATCCCATGATTTACCTTGACCACAACGCCACCACGCCGCCCGCGCCTGCCGTCATCGCGGCCATGCTGCCGGTGCTCTCCAGCCTGTGGGCCAACGCCTCTTCGCAGCACGGCCCGGGGCAGGATGCCAAACGCGCGCTGGCCGCTGCGCGCAAGACGGTGGCACGGGTACTGGGCAGCAAGCCTGCCGAGGTGATCTTCACCAGCGGCGCCACCGAGGCCAACCACCTGGCTGTACGTGGCTTGCTCGCGGTCGCCAGCCCCGAGCGCAAACGCGTCGTCTTCAGCAGCGTCGAGCATGCGGGTCACTTGCGTCTGGCGCGCGCCCTGGCCGACAGCGGTGTTCAAGTGGACTTGATGCCCGTGTTGGCGAACGGCACGCTCAATCTGCCGGCAGCTGCTGCGCTGATGCGCCCGGACGTGGCGCTGGTCTCGCTCATGGCGGCCAACAATGAAACCGGGGTGCTGATGCCCGTGGCCGAGGTGGCCGAATTCACGCACGCAGCCGGCGCGCTGTTGCATGTGGACGCCACCCAGTTCATAGGCAAACAGCCGTTCAATTTCACCACCTGCGGCGCAGATGCCGTGTCGTTGTCGGCCCACAAGTTGCAAGGTCCGAAAGGCGTCGGTGCGTTGCTGCTGCGCCAAGGTGTGCCGTTGGCAGCGCAGACACTGGGCAGCCAGGAACGCGGTCGGCGCGGTGGCACCGAGAACCTGGTCGGCATTGTCGGCCTGGCGGCGGCGCTGGAACTGTTGGGCGATGTAAACAGCGAAGTCAAACGCGTGACCCAGTTGCGCGATGCATTGGAAAGCGGCTTGACGCAAGCCTTGCCTGACACCCACGTCTGGTGCCAACACGTCGCACGCCTGCCTGGCACCAGTTACCTGCGCTTTGGTCAACTGTCGGCCGATGTGGTGTTGCAACGGCTGGAGCGTCTGGGCGTGGCCGCCTCCAGCGGCGCCGCTTGTTCCTCCGGCGGCTCCGCGCCGTCACATGTGTTGACGGCCATGGGTGTGCCCGCTGCCGAGGCGCTGGCCACCGTGCGCCTTTCCCTGGGGCGCACGACCACCTTGGCGGACGTGACCTACCTGCTCAATGCGCTGCCGCCACTCTTGGCGCCGCTGTTGCGTGAAGAAATGCTGACTGCTCCTTAAAGCGAACCCTAAAACCAAATGTTGAACCCTACCAGGAGCCGATGATGAAACTGATGATCCGCAAAGACAGCAAGGGCCTGCTCACCGGTTATGTGCCCAAAAAAGATATGGAGGAACCCATCATCGCCATGGTCAACCCCGGCATGTGGGGCGGTCTTGTGACCTTGGGCAACGGCTGGCAGTTCGATCTGCCCGCCATGCCGGCCGACACGCCGCTGCCCATCACCGTCGAAGCACGCCGTATGCCCTTAGCTGATGATTCTGGAGACTGATCATGGCACTCACCCCTGACTATCTGCGCAGCGCCAGCGAAGTGATCGGCACGGCGCCTACCTTGTGCGACGCCGCCTCGATTTTGCGGGCCCGCGATCCCGCGTTGCGGGTCGTGCTGGTGGATGCCATGGACCTGCGCGACGAGACCCCGGCCCAGATGCTGGGCCACCGGCGCGTTTACCTGGCCACCTCCAACGGCCATTGCTGGTCCATTACCCAGCAACCCGAAGAAGCGACGGCGCTGATTTTGACGCAGGACTAGCCATGGACATCGACGTTATCTCCCTGTTCGAGCCCGAATGCGGCGACCGCGAGATCGAGCTCGTGGCTGCCGTGCTGCAGTCAACCCGTTGGGGCGACGGCCCGATGGTTGAATCCTTTGAGCGCGCTTTTGCGGGCTGGGTCGGGCGCAAGCACGCCGTGGCGGTAGGCAGTGGCACGCTGGGCACCTGGATAACGCTGCGGGCGATGGGCATCGGCCCTGGCGATGAAGTGATCTGCACCTCTCATGCCTGGCACCAGGTCGCGCAGGCCATTACTTTGACGGGTGCCACGCCGGTGTTCGCCGACATCAACTACTGGACCGGTAGCCTGAGCCCTGACAAGGCCGCCCTCAAGATCACGCCGCAAACCCGCGCCATCCTGGCGGGCAATATCAACGGCCATCCCGCGGACTGGGGACCGCTGCGCGCACTGGCGCAGGCCCATGGACTCAAGCTGATCGAGGACAGCAGCGAGGCGCTCGGCTCGCGCTACCAGGGCCAGTGTGTCGGCAACTTCGGCGATGTCTCGGTGTTTGATTTCTCGCAACCCTCCGCCTTGTGCACCGGCGAAGGTGGCATGCTGGTCACCGACGACGATGCCTTGGTCCATGAACTGCGTTACCTGCGCCAACGCCGTGTGGCTGACCGCAACTCGGTTTCAGTCGGCGCCCGGGTGCCGCTGCAGGCCGGCATGAGTGAGCTCACCGCCGCGCTGGGCCTGGCCCAATTGGCCGGTCTGGACGAGCGGCTGGCCGCGCGTAAACAAGTCGTGGCCTGGTACCACGAGCAGATGCAGAGTTTTGAAGGCGTCAAGCCACCCTACATCGGCGAGAACGTGGACGAGGTGCATTGGATGCTCTATGTGGTGCATCTCGGCAAGCGCTTCTCGGGCAGTGCGCGGGCGCAAATGATTGACGACCTGCTCTCCTGCGGCATCGAGACCGTGGCCTACAGCCATCCGCTGCACCAGCAGTTTTATTACATGAATGCCGGCGAGGCCATCGGCCGCCAGCGCGGTGTGTTGCTCAACACCGACCGGATCGGCGACCGCGCCCTGGCGCTGCCGCTGCACACCCAACTCGACGCCACCCAGGTTGCCTACATCGTTACGACGCTCAAGGACACCGCGACCAACGTGGGTGCCGGGGCCGCCATTTACCTCTGAGGACTTCACCATGAATACTTTGATCCATGATATTGCCAGGCAAATCGACGCAGGCACCCTCATTCCCTATCTGGGCCCTGATATGCTGTCGCTGTGCAGTGACCTCAAAGTGCCCGCCACCCCCGTGGCACTGGCCGAGAGCATGACAGCGAAGGTCAGCGTGCCGCACAAAATCCGCAAACGACTGACCCAGGCGGCGCAGTTCATCGAGAATTTCAAGCACCGCAAGTCGGTGGTGCACCTCATGAATGGCGCCTTTGCCGAGACACCGGCACCTTCGGCGCTGCATCTGGCGTTGGCCGGCAGCGGCGCCGGGCTGTGGGTGGACACCTGGTATGACGACACCATGGCTGCCGCGCTGGCGCAGGTGGGACCGAAAGGAAGCTGGACGCAGGTGCAGGGCCTGTCGCAGTCCGAACATTTCGGCCATTGGACCGGCGTCTATGCCGACGATGGCACCTTGCTGGCGGAGCTGCCGGTGGCTGCCGGGCGCATTCTCTACAAGCCCATCGGTAGCCACGGCCCGGCCAGCAACTACCTGGTGTCGGACAGCGACTTTGTTGAAGTACTGACCGAGATCGACATCCAGACACCGATTCCGGCCGCCGTACAAGCCTGGCGCAGCGGGCGCCATTTTCTGTTCCTGGGCTGTCGCTTTGACGACCAGCTGACGCGCTGTTTTGCGCGCCAGATCATGAAGCGCTCCAGCGACCGCCATTGGGCCGTGCTGCCCAATGAACCCACCCGCATGGAAGCGCGCTTTCTGCAGGAGCAAAACATCACCCGCATCGACCTGCCGCTGGCGCAGTTTGCCGGCGCGTTGATGGACGCGATGCAGCCCGAACTCGCCACCTGAAAACTTTCCCTGTTTCCCTTTTTTTAACCACCCAACGGCCTTGCGCCAGATAACATCATGACCACACTCACAGTTCTTCCCTCTGGTAAATCCTACGAAGTCGCCGCCGGCACCAGCCTGCTCGCAGCCCTGCAATCTGTCGGCGAAAAGATCTTCAGTAAATGCGGCGGCGAGGGCAAATGCGACACCTGCCACGTCGAAGTGCCGGTCGGCAAAAAGAGCCTGTCCAAAATCCAGCGTGGCGAGAACGAGAAGCTCGACGGCATCATCGGCATCGGCTCCAACGCACGCCTGGCTTGCCAGGCCATCCTGGGTGAAGAAGCCGTGACCGTGCAATTGCTCTGACCTGAAGACCACGCCATGACTGAGCCGGTGCCCCTGCCAGTCGGGCGGGTGTTCGATGTCGCCATCGTCGGCGCCGGCCTGTGCGGGCTGGCGCTGGCGCGCCTGCTGATGGCGCGCGGCCTGGCGGTGCAAGTGATCGAGGCCCGTGAGCGCTTGGGCGGGCGCGTGTTCACCGAACGCTGCGAAGCCACGGGTCAGACGCTGGACCTCGGTCCCGCCTGGTTTTGGCCCGAAACTGAACCGCGCATGGATGCGCTGCTGACCGAGTTGGGTCTCTCCAGCTTCCCTCAACATGACCCGGGCGATGCGCTCTGGCTCACCGACCCCAACCGTGAACCTGAACGCCGAAACGAGCCCGGCGGCGTGCATGCCGGTGCGCGCCGTATCGAAGGTGGTACGACGCGATTGGTCGCAGCGCTGGCGGCATCGCTGCCAGTGGGCTGCGTGCGCACGGGCGTGGCGCTGCAAGCACTGCATGACCGGGGCGCGTGGATCGAGTTACAGCTCAGCACCGGGCACACCTTGCGGGTGCGGCAAGTGGTGCTGGCATTGCCACCGCGTCTGGTCCACGAAAAACTGAAATTTGAGCCACCGCTGCCTGCCGCCGTGTGGGAGACACTGGCGGCCACACCGACCTGGATGGCCGCGCAAGCCAAATCGGTGACGACTTTTTCGCAGCCCTTTTGGCGCACGGCCGGCCATTCGGGTAATGCCTTTGTGCGCCACACCCAAGCCGTGCTGGGCGAGGTCTTTGATGCAAGTGTTGGCGAGAACGGTGCATTGGGCGGCTTTGTCGCCTTGAATGCAGCGCAGCGCGAGAACTTTAAACGCGGTCTGCCGTTATTGATTGACAGCCAGTTGGCCCAGCTTTTCGGCCCGCTGGCGCAGGACGGACATCCGTACTGGCGGGACTGGGCCGAAGAGCCCTGGACCTGCAGCGCCACCGACCGCGCCAACCCGCCCGAGCCGCCGCAGGCCGATCCCCTGCTGCGCCAGCCGCAGTGGACGGGTCGATTATTTATGGGCGGGAGCGAGACGGCGGCCCATGGCGCAGGCCACATGGAAGGCGCGCTGGAGGCGGCCGACCGCATCGCCCATGCCTTGGCGAGACCTGTGCCTGGCGCTCATCGCGCTCCCGTGCCCGCGGCGATGCATCTGGCCCAGGCGGCAGACAGCACGCGTGCCGAGGCCATTGCCGCGTTCGCCGCCAGTGTGCAAGCCTGGCGCAGCATGGCCCCTGAGCGCTATCGCTCGCACCTCATACGCTTGTTGTCGAGCCAGCAGGTGGCGCAGCTCACGCAACGTGCTCTGCTGGCCACGGCCGATCAGGTCTACAGCGAAGCCCTTGCCCGGCTGGACGACCTGATGCCGGCGCTGGTCACTGCCAGCGCAACGGTCGTCCATAGCCGGCATGCGCTGACCGCCGTGCTGCTGGTCTCTTTTGAGGGTTGGAACAAGGGCTTGCTCGACGCCGCACTGGACTTCAATCGGACATCCTGCGCCTTGTCCAACTTCCCCCAGGAACACCGCCCCGACGCCGGATTGCTGCGTGCCATCACCCTGGACCTGGCCGCCGCCTGGCGCGAGTTCGCGGTAGAAATCAATGCGCGCTTGCTGCGGATGGATTGCTATAAATAAAGTAGCTTCTTGCGCATGATTGACGGGGGCTAGAGGCACTTTTTATATATAAAGTTCTGCAGCAGGCAGTGGTTGTACGCCACCTCCATTGCCAAGCAACGTGACAAGACTTTCAGGTCATCGTGTGTGCTGTGCAGGGCCTCGTTTTGCTTGGCACGTTGTTTGCAGAGCTACATAGCGCGAAGGCAAATTAGCGCTAAATTCCATGTCAGTCAGGGCTCTGCGAGCCGATTGGCAAAGATTTTGTGGGGTTTGTCGTCATTCGGAGTTATGTAGCAAAAGATACAGCGACGCGCGAGTGATCCGGTGCGACGAATGAGACGTGAAACCTGAAGAACAAATTGAAAGGACTCGTATGTGTGCAGCGTTATATCGGCAGGACTCTAGCGAGATGGGGGCTGCTTGCCCGGTTCGAGAGCTTCCCTCTATTCCCTGGCGGCAAGACCTTCCTTTGTCTTTAACGGCATTGGTTGTTGCCCCGATTCGCTTCAAGGTAGCGCAAGAATATGAAATGGCGGCCGATTGCACCAAGGGGTACGACCAGCGCAACGATCCGTGTTACTGCGCCTTTCGCTACGTGCGCACGCGCTTGCGCTCAGATGATGATGAAGTGTTCTACGAAACACCTGTCTACGCCGAAATGTTGACCTCATGGCGTCTGGAGGATGAACGCTGGCTGATTTTTCGCGAAATTATTGGCAACTTTGAGCGGGGTGACGTTCACCGCTATTTCTCGCTCAGCGAGACCATGCCGCGCTAGCCATTTCATTACTGAAGGGATAAGTTCATGACGCAACCCAAACTGATGGGCAAGCTCCTGATTGAAACCGCGCTGGGCACTTTTCTGGGTGAGCGGCGCATCCTGCTGCTTGAAGCCATTGACAAACTCGGCTCCATTTCGCAGGCGGCCAAGGTCGTTCCCATTTCCTACAAAGCGGCCTGGGACGCGGTCGACGACATGAACAACGTGGCCCCCGAACCGCTGGTGAATCGCGTTGCAGGAGGGCGCCACGGCGGCGGGACTGAACTGACGGCGTATGGGCGACGCCTGATCGCTTTTTATCGCGCACTGGAGAAGGAATCGCAGGTCGCTCTGGCACGGCTGACCAGTAATCTGGCGCAAAGCGGTGTCCTCGAGGTTGCCGACTTCCGGCAGGTGTTAAGGAGAATGTCCATGAAGACCAGCGCCCGCAATCAGTTTGCCGGTCCTATCGTCGCCATCAAAGAAGGCGTCGTCGATACCGAGGTGACGATCCGACTTGATCAGCAGCTGGAGATCACCGCCATGGTGACTCGTGAGTCCGCCGAAAACCTGGGCTTGGCGCAGGGCCGCGAGGTACTGGCCTTCGTGAAGGCCTCGTCCATCCTGCTGCTGGTTGAAGAAGCAGGACTCATTTCGGCGCGCAACCGCTTCCGGGGTCGGATCGCCAACATTCATGTGGGTCCGGTGAATTCGGAAGTGACCCTCGATTTGCCCGGCAATCGCCATGTCATCACCGCCGTCATCACCGATGAAAGTGTCAAACGACTGGGGCTGGTGGTAGGTCAGCCCGTCACCGCTGTTTTCAAGGCCTCCAGTGTGTTTTTGGTTGCCATTGACTGATTTTTTATTTAAGGAATTTTATGAAATTTTCACGCGTGCTCTCCCTCTTGTTGGTCGCCCTGATGGGCGTCGCAACCCAGGTGCAGGCCGACGAAGTCACCGTCGCGGTGGCCGCCAACTTTACCGCGCCGATGCAGAAAATCGCACTGGCGTTCGAGCAGGACAGCGGTCACAAGATCGTTGCCGCCTACGGCTCCACGGGCAAGTTTTACGCCCAGATCAAGAATGGTGCGCCCTTTGACGTGATGTTGACGGCAGACGACGAAACCCCGATCAAGCTGGTGGCTGAAAGCGCGGCCGTGGCGGGCACCCAATTCACCTACGCCATCGGCAAGTTGGTGCTCTGGTCGGCCAAGCCCGCCCTCGTTGATGGCGCGGGTGAGGTCCTGAAGAAGGGGGCTTTCGACCATATTGCGTTGGCCAACCCCCAACTCGCGCCTTATGGCGCCGCCGCCGTGCAGACCATGAAAGCCCTTGGTGTGTGGGAGACTTTGCAGCCCAAGGTGGTCACCGCGGAGAGCATTGCGCAGTCCTATCAGTTCATCAGCAGCGGCAATGCCCTGTTGGGTTTTGTCGCGCTGTCGCAGGTATTGAAAGACGGAAAAATTGAAGGCTCGGTCTGGCTGGTGCCCGCCAAGCTGTACCGGCCCATCCGTCAGGACGCCGTCATTCTGGAAAAAGGCAGAGGCAAACCAGCAGCGTTGGCCCTCATGAAGTTTTTGAAGGGGGCGAAAGCCAAAGTCATCATTAAATCCTTTGGGTACGAACTGCCATAGCGGGCACGGAAGTAGCTCGCCTGTCAAAGAATCAATGCTGCCGCCCGATGCAAACATCCCCCGATATTGCCGCCATCGTCCTGACGGTCAAGCTGGCCGGGCTCACCACCCTGTTGCTTCTCCTCATTGGCACACCCATGGCCTGGTGGCTGGCCCGTTCGCACTCTCGCCTGAAGCACGTGGTGGGGGCGATTGTGATGCTGCCGCTGGTGCTGCCGCCGGCCGTGATTGGTTTTTATCTGTTGGTGCTGCTGGGGCCGGAGGGGCCGTTGGGGAAATTCACGCAAGCTTTGGGGCTGGGCTTGTTGCCCTTTACCTTCGCCGGCTTGGTCGTTGCTTCGGTCATCTACTCCATGCCTTTCGTGGTTCAGCCGTTGCAACAGGCCTTTAGCGCCATGGGTGACGCGCCGATGGAGGCGGCGGCCACGCTGCGGGCCTCGCCGCTGGATGCCTTTATCTGCGTCGCGCTGCCCCTGGCGCGGCCCGGTTTCATCACAGCGGCCGTGCTCGGTTTTGCCCACACGGTGGGTGAATTTGGGGTGGTCTTGATGATCGGCGGCAATATTCCCGGCAAGACCCAAGTGCTGTCGATGGCGATCTACAACCACGTGGAAGCGTTTGAATACGAAAGCGCCCATTGGCTCGCCGGTGGCATGCTCTGCTTCTCCTTCCTGGTGCTGCTTTTGCTCTACAGCCGTGGCTGGAATCGCCAGCCATGAACATCCAGGTTCAGTTCAAACAGGCTTATCCGGGCTTCAGCCTGGACGTGGATCTGGCGCTTCCGGGGCGCGGCGTGACGGCTCTTTTTGGCCCGTCTGGTTGTGGCAAGACGACGCTGCTGCGCTGCATGGCAGGCCTGACCCGAGCGAGCCAAGGTCAATTGGTCGTCCATGGGGAAACCTGGCAGGACGATGTCACCTTCATGCCCATTCACCAACGGCCAGTGGGTTATGTCTTTCAGGAAGCCAACCTGTTTGCCCATCTCAGCGTTCGACGTAATCTTCAATTCGGCCAATCGCGCGTGCCGGCTGCCAGGCACCGCGTTGAATTTGACCGTGCCATCGACCTGTTGGGTATTGGCCACTTGCTGGAGCGCAAGCCGGCGGGACTTTCCGGTGGCGAGCGGCAGCGCGTGGCGATTGCGCGGGCACTGCTCACCAGCCCGCGCCTGTTGCTTATGGATGAGCCGCTGGCCGCACTGGATGTGGCCCGCAAGAATGAATTTTTGCCGTATCTGGAGCGACTGCATGCGGAGTTGGATATTCCCGTCATGTACGTGAGCCACGCCCCCGATGAGGTCGCGCGCCTGGCCGATTACATCGTCGTCATGAACGCGGGCCGCGCCATCGCAGCCGGTGCGTTGACGGCGACCCTGGCCCGTCTTGATCTGCCCATTCGTTTGGGCGAAGACGCCGGCGTGGTGCTTGAGGCCGTGGTGGTAGAACGCGATGAGGCCTGGCATCTGGCCCGCGTTGAGTTCCCCGGTGGCAGCCTCTGGGTGCGCGACGGAGGCCACTCCATCGGCCAGCCGGTCCGCATCCGGATCCTCGCACGGGACGTCAGCATCGCGCTTGAAAAAGTAATGGATACGAGCATTCTCAATTGCCTGCCCGCGACCGTGGATCAACTGGCCGATGACAGCCACCCGGCGCTGTCCCTGCTCCGGCTCACGATGGGGCCCTCGGCTTTGCTGGCCCGACTGACCCGACGTTCGGCCGTGGGCCTCGGCCTGATGCCGGGCATGCCGGTCTGGGTGCAAATCAAAGCGGTTGCCTTGATTGGGTAGTTATTTACAACCAGGGGCCGTAGCGCAGCGGACACGTCTGAATGGCGGTGTCAAAAACATTCATTTTCCAGCTGGTCCAGCCAGGTCAGCCCCAACGCGTCATACCGCGCTTCGAACAACTCACGTATCTGGTTGACGAAGCTGGCCAGCAGCAACAGGTCATCGCAGCGCACCCCTTCAGTCGCGTTGCGGCGTTGGTTGAAGTAGGTCCAAAACAGATCGTTCGCATCCCGGGTGTGCGAATCGATGCGTTCGAGCATGCGGCTGGCCTGGCCGTCGAAGTCGATGCCCTTGAAGGTGCGGTAGCGGTCCACGAAGTCAATGGCCAGATTGTCTTCAGCGGCGCTCATGCGGCTTCCGGCGTGTCAAGCACGGCCTTGAGGTTCAAGGTCATGTTGGTCTTGGTGGCGTCGACATACGGGCAGATGCCCTTGGCGCGTTCCATCAGGCTGTCGGCGGTCACTTGGTCCAGCGGGCCGGCCATGAAGGCGGTGAGGCTCAGCGCCATGCGGTAAACCCCTTCAAAGTTGACGTACATCGACAGCGTCGCTTCGATGTAGCAGCCGCGCAGCGGCAGTTTGTCGGTTTTGGCGATGTGACGGATGGAATGTTCGAAACAGGCCGCAAACGCAGCCGCGAACAATTGCTCGGGGTTCGGGCCTTCGCCGGTGCCGCCCATCTCTTTGGGGATGGCGAGCTTGAGCTTGAAGCTGCCGTCTTCAGTTTGCACCTGGCCGGCGCGGCCGCCCTGGGTCAGCATGGTGGTTTTGTAGACGAGGTCCATGTCAGATGTTCTTCTTTCCCTGGAGTAGCTTGGCCTTGTCGGAGGGGCTGTAGTGATCAAGGTGGCCCTGGGCGGCGGCGACGCGGCGGTGGGCCATACGGATGGCTTCGATCTTGCCGGCGGGGGCGATGCGCGAGAGGCACTTTTCCAGCACCGTGCTGCCGCACTGCGGGCAGGCGGGGGTATCGCCTGCCCGCACCAGGGCTTCAAAGGGGTGGCCGCAGGTCTGGCAGTGGTAGTCGTAAATGGGCATGGTGATCTCCTGGGGATTCAAGCGGGGATGGCACAACGCTCTGAGGGGGATGCGCAGCCTTCCAGTGAGGAGGCCGATGCAGGGTTCGTGCCAAGGCCCACCCAGGCATCCACGGCAGCGGTCTCAAAACCGACATGACAGGTGTCGTTGTCGGTGCGTTGCATCAGGGGGCGGCGGATTAACAGGGGCTCGTCAAGCAGCAGGGCCAGCGCAGTGTCGGCGCTCAGCGCCTCAGGCACCACCTCGCCCGACTTGATGCGCGGTGCCGCGCGGTTGAACCAGTTGGGCACCGGCAGCGGAGCGAGAAAGGCCAGCAGCGACTCGGGTGTCCACGGCCAGCGCAACAGGTCGCGCACGTCCAGCGTGTGGTGGGCGGCCAGCAGCAGTGCTTTTTGTCTGGCATTGCCGCCACAACCGGGTTTCTCAAAGAAGATGATGTGGGTCATAAGAAAAATCTTTCAAGTTGGGTGAAGCCGTGGCGGGTCGGTGAGGCTGTCGGCCAGCGCGAGCAGACCGCTGGCCTGGTCAGTGATGGCCTGCACGGTCGTGGGCTGCAGCCGCTGCAGCCAGCGCGACGGCAGCCTGGAGGCACCGCAACGCGCACCGGCCAGCATGCCAACCAGGGCGCCGGTGGTGTCGGCATCGTCACCTTGATTGACGGTGGCCACCAGCGCGGTCTCAAAATCTTCGTGCAAGGTCAAAAAATGCAGCACGGTCTGCACCGTGTCCACCACATAAGCGGTGGCGCGGCCGCGGTAGGGCGTGAAGCGAAAAGCCGGGTTCTCGGCGGTCCATTGTTCGGCCCAAAGCTGGCACCCGTTGTGGGCTGCGCCGTCCAGCAGCCGCCGCAGCAGCTGGCCCACGCCCAGTGTGGCGGCGTCGGACAACGGGTGGTGGTGCGTCAGGTGCGCCTGCGCAATCGACAGGCGCGCAAAGGCCGCATCCTGGCCCAGTGTGGCCAGTACCACCGGCAGGTTACGCATCAGCGCGCCATTGCCAGCATCGCCGGGGTTGTACGGGCCCGTTAGTGTGCCTTCGTGCCTGAAACGCAAGATGCCGCGTCGGCAGGTGTTGCCGCAGTCCACCGGCTTGGCGTGCAACCATTGAACGAAGGCTTCGCCGATGTGGCGCACCAAGGTGTCGTCGCCACCGGCATGGCGGTGCAGGGCATGGGTGCCGCCCTGCAGCAGCGCATTGCCGAGTGCGAGGCTCATGGTGGTGTCGTCGGTGACCTGGCCGCGTGCCAGCTTCAGCCAACCGCCGCCAACGATGTCGCGGTGGGTGCCGTACTGCAGTGCGATTTCACGCGGGCGCATGAACTCCACCGTGGCGCCCAGGGCATCACCGATGGCAAAACCCAGGTAAGCGCCGAGGACCTTGTCGAACAGTTCACGCATAGCGGGCTAGCACCTCAAAGTCGCCACCCAGCGCCAGCACCTCCTGCTCGCCTTGCAGCACCTGTCCAGGCAGCAGACCAGGAAATACCAGGACCTTGCAGAGGGGTACTTGCACTTCAAAGACCCAATCGCCAAAGCAGGTCGCTTCTTCATGCGACAGACTGAACGAAACGAGGTTGTTCAAGCGTACCGTGCAACGCCGGTCCTGCAGGCGGCCCGCAATCACTTGTTCCTCGCAGCGTGTGCTGCCGCGCCACAGCCGCAAGTGCCGGTCAGTCGTTGCGCTGCCGGGTCGCGGGAAGCGTCGCAGTGCCCATTGACAAAATTCGTACAACACGTCCAACTGTTGATGGATGTTGTTGTTATTGTGGCGACTGGCCGCTTTTTCCTCCAGGTAAGCCACCCAGGCCGGCGACGGAAAACGCCCGAGGGGTGCCTTGTGATAACCGGGAACAAGACCAAAACGGCTTTCAACCCAGCCTTTGAGGACGGCACCGGCCGGGCCGTTGGCGTCCATGCCCCAGCCCTGCAGCAACTTGCGCCAGCTACTGCGCCAGCGTCGTTGCTCTGACGCCCCCATGTTGGCCAGCTCATGCGGCTCGGGTTGGCGCAGGCCGAAGGCGATGACGAGGTAATGCACAAACATGTCGCGTGCCTCATTCAGGTCCTGGCTGCGGTCCAGCAGCGCGAACAGGCCGGCCTGGGCCTCGCGCGTGCCCGCAATGGCCAAGTGTGGCGGATTGGCATTGAACGCGGTGCTGGCGAGCACCGGCGCAGGCACGCCGACCAGGTTGGTGCTGTACCAGCGGTGGGGCTGGTCCATCTCATCGTCACTCACCACGGCCGGCGGGCAAAAGCCTCAGACCGGGCGGTTTTCGTTGGGGTTGCGCACCGGGCCCATCAGTACCAACCCTTCGGCATAGGTGATGGTGTCGAAGGTGATATCAAACTTGAGCGCAGCGTCGGCCACCGCATCGAGCTTGCCAGCGGTGTCTTTTTTCTTGAGTTCATTTTTTTCAAGGTACAACAGACTCAGCATTTCGTTGTAGACCGTGGATTCATCAATCGGCAACACGTAGAACATGGCGCCTTTGTAAGGCACCTGGTACTTTTTGGACAAATCGATGTTGTTGCAGAACAGAAAGTATTTGCCGCCCGCGCTGAGGGTGTCGCCCAGCACATCCGCCACGTCTTTCAGGTACTCAAAGCTCAACAGGTAACCCGCAAAAAACGGAACATGTTTTTCGCCGACATTGGCGATGGCCATGACTTGACCACAGAGCAGCTCCGGGGGGCGGGCCTCGTCAGCCAGCTTGGGGGCAAAGCGCAGCGCCAATTCGCCACGAAAGCCGACACGGCCGGGCTTGCTGGTGGGTGCTTTGACCAAGGGGTTGAGCAGTCTCCCCTCAGTTTCGAGTCGCGCAAATGCGGTGTCGTCGATCTCTTTACGGGCTAATGTGGCAGTCATGAAGATTCCTTCGTAGTGGTTGAAACGGGTGAGAGGTTGACGCTGTTCATTCCTCTTATATGAGCAATGAACGTACCAGGGTTAAACCTGTCCTGACACCCTGCAAACGCGACACAAACAGGTTCTTCGAGACTGAAAGTCAAGATTTTTTCCGACACGGTACGGCGTTTTGTCGGGAAATGTACAAAGCTGAAAAACTTGCTCAAGGCTCACTTTTAAAAATAGTTTTCATTGGGGAAAGTAGGGTGCTGATGCCCCTGATTGGGGATCAGCAGATGCATGGCACGGAAGCTGCAAGAGAGAAGCTGCGCGGATACAAGTCCGGCTACTACGTGACCACCAAACAAGACTTATAGGTACGTAAGGCCGACCCAAGTCGCGGCTTCGCAACCATGGCTTTTAACCCTTACTTATTGGAGTACTGAAATGGCTAAACTTCGGCAAATTGCCTTCTACGGCAAAGGTGGGATCGGCAAATCGACCACCTCACAAAACACCTTGGCGGCTCTCACCGATCTCGGTCAGAAAATTCTGATCGTCGGCTGTGATCCCAAGGCGGATTCAACGCGTCTGATTCTTCACGCCAAGGCCCAGGACACCATCCTGTCGTTGGCTGCAGAGGCCGGCTCGGTGGAGGATCTGGAACTTGAAGACGTGATGAAAATTGGTTACAAAAACATCCGTTGCGTCGAGTCCGGTGGCCCAGAGCCAGGCGTTGGTTGTGCTGGCCGCGGTGTCATCACTTCGATCAACTTCCTGGAAGAAAACGGCGCTTACGAAGGCGTTGACTATGTGTCCTACGACGTGCTCGGTGACGTGGTGTGCGGCGGTTTCGCCATGCCCATCCGCGAAAACAAAGCGCAGGAAATCTACATCGTCATGTCGGGCGAAATGATGGCCATGTATGCGGCCAACAACATCTCCAAGGGCATTCTGAAATACGCCAACTCCGGTGGCGTGCGTCTGGGTGGCCTGGTGTGTAACGAACGCCAGACGGACAAGGAATACGAACTGGCCGATGCACTCGCTGGCATGCTGGGCACCAAGTTGATTCACTTCATCCCACGCGACAACATCGTTCAACACGCTGAGTTGCGCCGCATGACCGTGATCGAATACGCGCCTGAATCCAAGCAAGCGCAGGAATACCGCGATCTGGCTTTCAAGGTTCACAACAACGCTGGCAACGGCACGATCCCCACCCCGATCACGATGGATCAGCTCGAAGACATGCTGATGGAATTCGGGATCATGGACACGATCGACGAAACGCAAGTCGGCAAGGCTGCTGCCGTGGCTGCCTAAGAGGTGACAAGCCTGGCCTGATTCAACGGGAGAAGAATCGGGCCGGGTCTTTCGCTAGATGAAACATTTACCTACTGGAGTTCCCCATGACTGCCACCGTTGAAGATCGCAAGGCCGCGAACAAGGCCCTGATTGATGAAGTGCTGAAGGCCTATCCCGAAAAGATGGCCAAGCGGCGCGCCAAGCACCTGGGCACGTTTGAAGAAGGCAAGCCCGATTGCGGCGTCAAGTCCAATATCAAGTCATTGCCTGGCGTAATGACCATTCGCGGTTGTGCCTACGCCGGCTCTAAAGGCGTAGTGTGGGGCCCGATCAAGGACATGGTCCACATCAGCCACGGCCCGGTCGGCTGCGGCCAATATTCGTGGGCTGCCCGCCGTAACTATTACATCGGCACCACCGGCATCGACACCTTTGTGACAATGCAGTTCACCTCCGACTTTCAGGAGAAGGACATTGTTTTTGGTGGCGACAAGAAGCTCGAAAAAATCATCGACGAGATTCAGGAGCTGTTCCCGCTGAACAAGGGCATCTCGATTCAGTCTGAATGCCCGATCGGTCTGATCGGTGACGACATCGAAGCGGTGTCGAAAAAGAAGAGCAAAGAATACGAAGGCAAGACCATCGTGCCGGTGCGCTGCGAAGGCTTCCGGGGCGTGAGTCAGTCGCTCGGCCACCACCTGGCCAACGACGCCATCCGCGATTGGGTGTTCGACAAGGTTGACCCCGACAAGCACCCTGAATTTGTCTCGACCCCCTATGACGTGGCCATCATCGGTGACTACAACATCGGTGGCGATGCCTGGTCCAGCCGCATCTTGCTTGAAGAGATGGGTTTGCGCGTGATCTCGCAGTGGTCCGGTGACGGCACCATTGCTGAAATCGAAAACACGCCCAAGGCCAAGCTCAATGTGCTGCATTGCTACCGTTCGATGAACTACATCAGCCGGCACATGGAAGAGAAGTACGGTATTCCATGGGTGGAATACAACTTCTTTGGCCCGACCATGATCGAGAAGAGCCTGCGCGAAATCGCCAGCCACTTCGACGACACCATCAAGGCCAAGGCTGAAGAGGTCATCGCCAAGTACAAGCCGCTGATGCAAGCCGTGGTGGACAAGTTCAAGCCGCGTCTGGAAGGTAAGACCGTCATGCTGTACATCGGCGGCCTGCGTCCGCGTCACGTGATCGGCGCCTACGAAGACCTCGGCATGATCGTCGTCGGTACCGGCTATGAGTTCGGCCACAACGACGACTACCAGCGCACCACCCACTACATCAAGGATGCCACGCTGATCTATGACGACGTGACGGGCTTCGAGTTCGAGCACTTCGTCGACAAGATCAAGCCCGATCTGGTCGGTTCCGGCATCAAGGAAAAGTACGTGTTCCAGAAAATGGGCGTGCCGTTCCGCCAGATGCACAGCTGGGATTACTCCGGCCCGTACCACGGTTATGACGGCTTTGCCATCTTTGCCCGTGACATGGACATGGCGATCTCCAGCCCGATCTGGGCTTTGACCAAGGCGCCCTGGAAGAAAGCCGCTTGAACCCGGGTGGCCGGTGAGCACCGGTCACTTTTCCTGACCAACGACGCGAGGGCCTGCCCGCCCTCGCGCCACCCGCAAACTTTTGGAGCCTGTCATGACTCAATCAGCCGAAAAGATCCTGGACCACGAACTGTTGTTCCGTGAACCCGAGTACCAAGAACTCCTTAGCAAGAAGAAAGAGTTCGAATACAACCATTCGGACGACACCGTCAAGTCGATCGTCGAATGGACCAAGACCGAAGACTACAAGCTGAAGAACTTCGCCCGTGATTCACTCGCCGTCAATCCGGCCAAGGCCTGCCAGCCGCTGGGCGCGGTCTTTGTCGCCAACGGCTTTGCCAAAACGTTGAGCTTTGTGCACGGCAGCCAGGGCTGCGTCGCCTACTACCGCTCGCATTTCTCGCGTCACTTCAAAGAGCCGACCTCCTGCGTCAGTTCCTCCATGACGGAAGATGCGGCCGTGTTCGGTGGCCTGAACAACATGGTGGACGGCCTGGCCAACGCCTACAGCTTGTACAAGCCCGACATGATTGCTGTATCGACCACCTGCATGGCGGAAGTCATCGGCGATGACGTTGACGCCTTCATCAAGACCAGCAAGCAAAAAGGCAGCATTCCAGAAGACTTCGACGTGCCGTTTGCCCATACACCGGCCTTTGTTGGCAGCCACATCACGGGCTACGACAATGCGCTGCTGGGCATACTGCGCCACTTCTGGGACGGCAAGGCAAAAACCACCGAGCCTTTGGTGCGCGTGCCTGACGACAGCATCAACTTCATTGGTGGCTTTGACGGCTTTGTGGTTGGCAACATGAAGGAAATTCGCCGGATTTTCGATCTGTTCGGCGTCAAAGTGAACGTCCTCTGTGACCCGTCCGGCAACTGGAATACACCGACTGACGGCGAGTTCCGCATGTACGCCGGCGGCACCACGAAGGAAGAAGTGATTGCGGGCCTGCATGCCAAAGCCACCATCGTGTTCCAGGAATATTGCAGCGAAAAAACCACCAAGTTCATCCGTGAACATGGCCAGGAAGTTGTCGTGCTCAATGCGCCCGTGGGCGTGGCCGGTACCGACAAGTTCCTGATGGAAATCTCGCGCCTGACCGGCAAGCCGATCCCTGCGGTTCTGGAAAAAGAACGCGGTGAAGTGGTCGATGCCATGGCCGACAGCCAGGCTCACTTGCACGGCAAGCGCTACGCGCTGTATGGCGATCCGGACCAGATGCTGGGCTACGCCGCCTTCCTGCTGGAGCTGGGTGCCGAGCCAGCGCATGTGCTGGCCACCAATGGCGGCAAAGACTGGGAGGCCAAGGTGCAGGCACTGTTCGACTCGTCGCCTTACGGCGCCGGCTGCAAGGTGTACCCAAAACGCGATCTGTGGCACTTGCGCTCGTTGCTGTTCACCGAGCCGGTGGACTTCATGATCGGCAACACCTACGGCAAGTTCCTGGAACGCGATACCAAGACACCGCTGGTGCGCCTGGTGTTCCCGATCTTTGATCGTCACCACTACCACCGTTACCCGACCTGGGGTTATGACGGCGCGATGCGCGTGCTGGTGATGTTGCTGGATGAGTTCTTTGAAGCGCTGGACGGCAACACCATGGAAATCGGGAAGACGGATTACAGCTACGACATCATTCGTTGATCTGCCATGGACGCCACCTACATCAAAACTACGCGGGACGGTCGCAGGGTCGAAGTGATTGACGGCTGGATTTGTTTGGGTGGCGTGCGCGAGGCGGACAGCCTGATCCCCATGGACGAGCACCCGAACCGGCAGGCCATCACCAAGGCCGTCCCGGGTGCCACCCATGCGGCAGGCCGCTTGCCGTTCACGCTGGCGGAAGCCGCTGTGGCGCAAAACGCACTGTCGGCGGCACAACGGATTTTTGACGCCAGTCCGGCGGGCATCACACAGCGCCTGCGCTATGCGGTGTGGGCCAAGGCCACGGCCGAAGGCGTCGAGTAAGTCGGGGGCCAACCCCAAGCTGGGAGCTAAGCATGATCTACGTCGTTGAACTGCCGGAACAGGGCAATCCGCGCGCCTGGTTCGCCTATGACCAAGCGGATCTTTCCCGAAAAATGGTGACGCTGGCGGCAAGTGGTGGGGTCAGCTGCATCTACTGGAACGAGTCTGAAGCGGTCGGCGCCTTTGAAGGCGGCGACCCGCGCATTGCCGGCCAAGCGCTGTGGCGTGCCCGGCGCGCACTCTACGAGCAGCTGGTGGCGCTGGAAGTGCTGGCAGACGACAACTGAAGCCCAAGGAAATCCATGAAAAACGTTGAAGAATTTTTGGCCCACACGATCCAACTCGAAAGTGAAGCCGCGTTGCGTTTCGGCCAGCTCGCCGATGCCATGACCACCGTCGGCAATAAGGAGGTGGGACGACTGTTTCGTCGGCTGGCCGACTATTCACTGCTGCATCTGGATGACGCCCGGGCCCGCGCGGGTTTTCGCACCTTGCCGGTGATGACGGCAGGCGATTACCGGTGGCCCGACATTGAAAGCCCCGAGGCAGCGGCGATCTGGGCCGCCGACCCCTTCATCGGTATTGAACAGGCGCTGCAGGTGGCCCTGGATGCCGAGACTGCCGGTCTTGATTTTTACGCCGACATCCTGCAGAGCACCCACGACCCGGAAATCCGGGTATTGGCCAAAGAGTTCGTTGAAGAAGAGTCCGAACACGTCGCCGAGTTGCAGCGCTGGATGCAGTTGCATTTGAGCGGTGCCAAGCTGCCGACGCAAGGCTGAGCTGCCGCACTTTTTGCAAACTGCGCGCCTGTTCTTACGCCATTGACTTGCCACGCCGCCAGGGAGGCTGCGTTTCAAGGAATTTAGGCCTCTAGCCCCCGTCGAGTATGCGCGAGTAGCTATGTAATTTATAGCAAAAACCCGCGTCACTCCCGGGTGCCAGGGAAATTACCCGCCCTGCGTCCCCGCGCTTGAGTGTGCCTCTGGGTGTTAACCTACGCCCGTCGGTCATGCGCCACGTCTTTTTAATGAGCGCGCATGCCCCAAACATCCCAATATTGACGAGCGCATCAGAGCGCAACAACACGAAGGAATATCAGACATGGGCGCGCAGTGGAAAGCAAAAGGTAAGGAACTGGCTGCAAATGCCAAAGGCAAACTGTTTGGCCGGTTGGCCAAAGACATCATGATCGCGGCGCGCAGCGGGGCCGACCCCGCTTCGAACTCGCGCCTGCGGCTGATCGTCGAGCAGGCACGCAAAGTCTCCATGCCCAAAGAGACCCTGGATCGCGCCATCAAGAAAGGCGCGGGGCTCACCGGTGAGACCGTCAATTTTGAACACGTGATTTATGAAGGCTTTGCGCCGCACCAAGTCGCTGTCATGGTCGAATGCCTGACTGACAACGTGAACCGCACCGCACCTGAAATGCGCGTGCTGTTCCGCAAAGGGCAACTCGGCACCTCCGGCTCAGTGGCGTGGGATTTTGACCATGTGGGCATGATCGAAGCCGAGCCGCTGGTGGCCGGTGCCGACCCTGAAGTGGCCGCCATCGAGGCGGGTGCGCAGGACTTTGAACCGGGCGATGAAGACGGCACCACGACGTTCCTGACCGACCCCGCCGATCTCGACCTGGTGAGCCGCGCGCTGCCAGCCCACGGTTTCACCGTCTTGTCCGCCAAGCTGGGCTACAAGGCCAAGAACCCCGTTGATCCAGCCAACCTGAGCGCCGAGCAGCTGGAAGAAGTAGAAGCCTTCCTGGCTGCCATTGATGCACATGACGACGTGCAAAATGTGTTCGTGAGCTTGGCAGGGTAAAGCTGGATTGTGGTGCGCTTGGCCGGCGCATCGGGCAGCAATGTAGCGGTTGCCGACATTCAAGATGCTCCTCCAGTTTCTGGAAAAAGCTGCTTGAAGACTAGAATCTGGGAAAAACGATCTGCGCAGTTTGTCGGAATTTTTTACATGTACAAACACGCAGGATAATCGCAGAAACCAAGGCTACAAGCCATCTTCAGGGGGGATTCGATGTCCAGTTTATCGAGCAGCGTCCAGCTTATAGAGCAAGTTTTGTTCTATACATTACGTTGGGCATCATGACTATGAGTAGGATCAACAAGAAAACTCGGCAAGTTATTCATCAGCTAACAGTTGACACTTTACGTACTATGCTGAAATTCCATGTTTCGCATAAGGCGCTTAAATACATCCACGATGAGTCAACTAACAACTGGAGAGACCTTGAAGATCAATTACATAATGACTATCCAATCAAAGGGGTTGGAGTCAAGGCAACCAAAGAGAACCTGAAAACAATTGATGCAGATTTCGGTGGGTTTCTTCACTTGGAAGAAGATTTATACCCAGGTGAAGTACCGGACGAGCTTTCTGGTTACCCATACGATGCTACTTCAGCAGCTTACTTATTCACTCTCCTCGAAGGGTTCGGCGACGATCTCGTGAAATTAGTAAATCCCGGCTACCTTTCAGAGCGTAAAGCTTGGCATCACGGTGTCTACGGCGATGCCAATATGAATGACAAGAATGTAAAGCTCAAAGCAAGAAGCGGGTTCGGAAAACCTTTTCAGCGAAAACCGTCGGGAGTGCCTGTTTACGCTGTGCAGCGGCTGGTAAAAATTAAAGCTGACCGAAACCGTTTCATGCATGAGAGCAACACTTTTATCAATTTTGATGAGTTTTTTTCAGCAGTCATTGCCACGGTGGTATTCCTACATTTTTTTCTTCTACCTAATGAAGTTGAGTTGTCGGTCTATCCTTACCATGACTATAACGATAAATGGGGATGATGCCCAACCCGGCAGTCAAGAGGGACTGCGCGAATAAGGCCTCGCGCAGCCCCTTACTTTTACGTTAGATTTCACCGGAACCTCATATGCTCGATAACAAGCGCTCATGGATACGAGATCTTCTTGTCGTACCCCTAATCGTTGGGATGGTCATCGCAATCTTCGCGTATGTTTTACCAAAGTTTATTGCTGAGTCTCGGCAGATCAGTTACTCGGTAGAAGAGCCAGTCGCATACCTAGACAAGTCCTCCATCGGAACCGCAGTGATCAAGGTAAATGATGCGACCGTTCCTGAAGTCTTTGCCGCGCGGGTTCGAGTCTGGAACTCGGGTTCTTTGCCATTGAAGTCGCTTCCTATTCGTTTCGAGTTTTCTGCCGCAGACAAGGAGTTCCGTGTCTTGTCCGTAAGCCACAACACAAAGCCCACCAAAGAGTTTGGCGCTATCACCGAAGATGGAAGCGACCAGGTTTCGAAGAGATTCATATATGCGCTCGTCAATCCGGAAGACGAAGACAACATTGTTTTTCTCACTTCGGCAAAATCCGATGTCAAAGTCTTTTCAAAGGCAGAAGGACTATCTGTTAAGACTGTTGAGGTAGAGAAGCGAGGCGAATTCAAGTGGTATCACGCGGTCATCGGCGCAATGCTTGCCTCGCTTCTCAGTACGTTCGTGGAGGCCCTAATAAAGGGTTGGCGTGAGAAAAGGAAGCAAAGGAAGGCCGAGCGCAGTGAAATCTAACCCATCCATCAACACGGACGCCAGCGATAAAGCCGCTGGCGCCGGTTATGTCAAACGTTAGCCATCATGAGCGTATCTATCGACACCATTGAATGTGCCGACTGCGGCGCTGAAGTTGACGGGCGTGGTGACACGCCAGAGCAACGTATCCCGTGCAGTAAATGTGGAAGTACCAAACGAAATTACAACGTTTCTATTTCGGAAACCGTGACTGTCCGAGACGGCATCGGAGTGAAATCCAAGCGCGCTGGAGAAAAGAAACCATACATCGAAGATTTGTCTATTCCCGACCACTCGCGAAGCTTGGGTAAGCTTGTTCATCGAGCGCGAGTTATTGATCGAGACAATGATCGATATTTCGAGAAGATCACGGACTACGAAACTGGGGAGGTGATTCATCACTGCGAGGAACCCTTGAGCCAGCACCAAGGGCACGGAAACGCAAAACCAAAGACGGATGGCGAAAATGGCTAACCCATCCATCGACACGGACGCTGCGCGATGAAGCCGCGCATCGCCCCTTATGTAAGACGTTAAAGCGCCAAATCATCTGATTTGAATGACCGTTTTCCGGAAATCTGGCTGTCGGCTATGGGTCTTAACCCGACAGCCGCATGCCTGTTTAGCCGTCAATGCAACAGAACCCACCCGAAGCAGCAGGTCCTGCCACTTCACGGCATCGCCTCTTTCCTTCAAAAAATAAGCTCTTTATGAGGCAAATTTTTTTGTAACTTTTGATTGCATGTTAAGGTCATTGACGATCAAAGCGTTGCCCTTCAGCATGCGCTACTCCTGCCGCGGCAGCGATCTCTCCCACTCAGTTTCACCCCGCTTTCAAAGGAATCTGACACGTGAGTTTTCCAATGTTTCCAGACCTTGAGCCCTGGGCCCAAGCCACTCTGGGCTTAGCCCTGTTGTCCATACTGGCCCTCAGCGCCCGCTTGCTGGCCCAGTGGTTGCTGGTACGGGTGGTCAGTCGTTTAAAAGCAGGACTGCAGGCCCGTTGGGCGCAAGTGGTGTTGTGCGACACGGTGCTTAGCCGTCTTGCACAAGTTGCCCCCTCGCTGGTGGTACAAGCCGGCATCCTGGCGGTGCCGCACTTGCCCGATGCAGCCAGTGCCGTGATCCGCAATGTGGCGGTGGCGCTAACGGTGTTGCATGTGGTGCGCGTGCTCATTGCCATGCTGGACGCGCTGAATACGTCGCGCGAACCCGCGGATGAACCACGGGGCAGCCAACGACGCTCCATCAAGAGCTATGTGCAACTGGGCAAGTTGATGCTGATTCTCCTGGGAGGCATCGTGATCGTGGCCACACTGATCGACCGCTCACCGCTGATCTTGTTGTCGGGTCTGGGCGCGATGTCGGCGGTGTTGATGCTGGTGTTCAAGGACACCATTCTGTCGTTTACGGCCGGGGTGCAATTGACTGCGAACGATTTGCTGCGCGTGGGGGACTGGATCGAGATGCCCCAGGTCGGCGCCGATGGTGACGTGATTGACATTGCGCTCAATACTGTAAAGGTTCAAAACTGGGACAAAACCATCGTAACCATCCCGACGTGGCGTCTCATGTCCGAGAGCTACCGCAACTGGCGCGGTATGTCGCAGTCGGGCGGACGGCGCATGAAGCGCTCGTTGCGGCTGGACATGACCTCGGTCCACTTCTTGAGTGAAGCGCAGATCCAGCGCCTGGGGCGCATCGCCCTGCTGCGGCCTTACCTGGAGGGCAAGCAGCGCGATATCCTGCAGACCAATGCCACTCTGCGCGCCACGCTGGGTGAGCAAGCGTCCGAGCCTGCCAACCTACGGCGGTTGACCAACCTGGGTACTTTTCGGGCCTATGCGGAGGCTTACTTGCGGGCGCATCCTGGCATTCACCAAGGGATGATGCTGATGGTGCGCACCCTGGAGCCCACATCCGAAGGGGTGCCCGTGGAGTTGTACTGTTTCACGTCCACCACGGCCTGGGTGCCTTATGAGGAAATTCAGGGCAACATTGTCGACCACCTGATAGCGATCCTGCCCGAGTTTGAGTTGCAGCTTTACCAAAGCCCGTCGGGCAGTGATTTCCGTCGGGGTATGTTGGGTGCGACATCACCCACACTGTCGTAAACCGTTTGTCGCAATCCCTTCAAACCTGCCAAAGTGCAGCGTCAGCAGCAGCAATACCCCGCCAAAATAACGATTGAGAGCAAGTTTTACCCTGGCATTAAAAATGCAATGAGTGGATTACCCACCATGTCAGGAGTCTTCCATGTCAGTCTCGCTCAAGGCCAAGATCGCCGAAGTGTTTGATGAGCCTGGTTGCGACAAGAACCAGGACAAAAGCGAGAAAGAACGCAAGAAGGGCTGCACCAAGCAGCTCTCGCCCGGCGCTGCCGCCGGTGGTTGCGCCTTTGACGGCGCCAAGATCGCGCTGCAACCCATCGTGGATGTGGCGCATCTGGTGCACGGGCCGATTGCCTGCGAGGGCAACTCCTGGGACAACCGGCATAGCGGCTCGTCCGGCTCGCAGCTTTACCGCACCGGCTTCACCACTGATATCAGCGAGCTGGACGTGATCTACGGCGGTGAAAAACGCCTGTTCAAGTCGATCCGCGAGATCATCGAAAAATACGACCCGCCTGCCGTCTTTGTTTACCAGACCTGCGTGACCGCGCTGGTCGGTGACGACATTGAAGCGGTATGCCAACGCGCTTCCGAGAAATTTGGCAAGCCGGTGATTCCGGTCAACGCGCCCGGTTTTGCCGGCCCCAAGAACCTGGGCAACAAACTCGGCGCCGAGGCCCTGCTGGACTATGTGATCGGCACGCGCGAGCCGGAGTTCACTACGCCGTATGACATCAACATCATCGGCGAATACAACCTCGTCGGTGAGCTGTGGCAGGTCAAGCCGCTGCTGGACGCCTTGGGCATCCGCATCCTCTCGTGCATCGCGGGCGACGGCCGTTACAACGAAATCGCCAGCGCGCACCGCGCCAAAGTGAACATGATGGTGTGCTCCAAGTCGATGATCAACATCGCGACCAAGATGGAGCAGCGCTGGGGCATTCCGTACTTTGAAGGCTCGTTCTACGGCATTGGCGACATGAGCGACACGCTGCGCCAGATTGCCAAACTGCTGGTGCAGCAAGGCGCACCCGACGATCTGCTGGGCCGCACCGAGCGCCTGATTGAGGTCGAAGAGGCCCGCGCCTGGTCGCGCATTGAACACTACAGGCAACGACTTTCTGGCAAGCGCGTGCTGCTGATCACCGGGGGCGTCAAGTCCTGGTCGGTGGTGGCGGCGCTGCAAGAGGGCGGCATGGAGATTGTCGGCACCAGCGTCAAGAAGAGCACCAAGGAAGACAAGGAAAAGATCAAGGAGATCATGGGCGACGATGCCCACATGATTGACAACATGACGCCGCGCGAGATGTACGTCATGTTGCGCGACGCTAAAGCCGACATCATGCTGTCCGGTGGTCGTTCGCAGTTCGTGGCGCTCAAAGCCCGCATGCCCTGGCTCGACATCAACCAGGAACGCTATCACCCCTACGGCGGTTATGAAGGCATGGTCGCGCTGGTGCGCGAAATTGACCGCGCCATCTACAACCCGGTCTGGCAGCAAGTTCGCATTCCGGCGCCCTGGGGCGACGACGGCGAAACCCTGGGCGCGGTCTCACCGACCGGGAGTAACTAACATGGCCAGCGTTGTTGAATCCAAAAAAGCTTGTTCGGTCAATCCGCTCAAGATGAGCGCGCCTTTGGGTGCGACCCTCGCGTTCCTGGGGCTCGATGCCTGCATGCCGGTGATGCATGGCTCGCAAGGCTGTACCTCGTTCGGCCTGGTGCTGCTGGTGCGCCATTTCAAGGAAGCGATTCCGCTGCAAACCACGGCGATGAACGAGGTCACGTCCATCCTCGGCGGTTACGACAATATCGAAGCGGCGTTGATCAATATCCGTACCCGCGCCGCGCCCAAAATCATCGCCATCTGCTCCACCGGCCTGACCGAAACCAAGGGCGACGATGTGGACGGCTACCTGGTCACGGCGCGCAAGCGCAAGCCTGAACTGGATGACACCGAGATCATTTACGTCTCCACGCCCGACTACGTGGGTGGCTTTGAAGACGGTTACAAACACGCGATTACGGCCCTTGTGAAAACGCTGGTCAAGCCGCTGCCGGTGCAGGCCGACCAGATCACGCTGCTGCCCGGCAGCTATTTGTCGCCAAGTGACATCGACGAGCTGCGCGAGATCATTGAAGCCTTCGGCCTGTCGGTGATCGTGTTGCCGGATATTTCTGGATCGCTGGATGGTCACATTCCGCCCGACTGGCGCGGCACCACCTTGGGCGGCACGACCCTGGAACAGATTCGCGCGGCAGGTGCTTCGGCTTTGACGATTGGTGTCGGTGAGCAGACCCGCGAGGGCGCCGAGGCGCTGCAAACCATTGCAGGAACGCCGTTGGAAATATTCGAGCGTTTGACTGGGCTGGAGGTCAATGACCGCTTTCTCCAGCGCCTGGCGCAACTCTCTGGTCGGCCAGTGCCGGTCAAATACCGGCGCCAGCGTAGCCAGCTGCTCGACGCCATGCTGGACGGTCACTTTTATACCGGTGGCGTCAAAGTAGCGATTGCGGCCGAGCCCGACTTGCTGTTGGCGGTGGGCAGTCTGTTGCACGACATGGGGGCTGAGCTGCATTGCTGCGTCAGCACCACCAAGTCGGCTTCGCACGCCCTTCTTCCCGCCGCGCAGGTAATTCTGGGGGACCTGGAAGACCTGGAGCGCGGCGCCGTTGACTGCGACTTGCTGATCACGCATTCGCATGGTCGCCAGGCGGCGGAGCGTTTGAAGAAGCCCTTGCTGCGCATCGGTTTTCCGGTGTTCGACCGCATCGGCAACGCGCACCGCTGCATGGTGGGTTACCGCGGCACCATGAACCTGATCTTCGAGATTGCCAACCTGATGCTCGACAACATCGCCCACCATCACCCGGACGATTGGCCGCTAACGCCCGAGGCCTTACGTGCGGCAAGCGCCCATCCTGAAACAACCCAAGGAGTGTTCCCATGAAAATCGCCTTCGCTACCCAGGACAAAGAGCGCGTTGACGCGCACTTCGGCTGGGCCAAAAGCATCGTTGTCTATGACGTCTCTCCCGAGGGGCATCACTTTATCGAGAGCTTCGACTTCGGCGACAAGCTCGAAGAAGACGGCGACGAGGACAAGCTCGCCCCCAAGCTGGACGCGATCAAGGACTGCGCCATCCTCTATGTTGCCGCCATCGGTGGCTCCGGCGCGGCGCGCGTGGTGGCGATGAAGATTCATCCCATCAAGGTGCCCCAGCCCGAATCGATTGCCGAGATTCTGGACAAGCTGCAGGCCGTGCTCAAGGGCACGCCACCACCCTGGCTGCGCAAGGCGCTGGCCAAGGACAGCGAACGTTCTTTCAACTTTGAAGACGACGAGGTAACCCCATGACCGTAGAAACAAGCGTTGTTGAGGCCCCTGCTGCCGACGACGAAACCCTGATGGCATTGCCCTTTGTGCAGCAGCTCGTCAAGCAGCTGCGTGCGCAAGACATTCACGGCACCTGGGAGGGTAAAAGCGACCTGGAATTGCTGAAGCCCTACATTCACACGGCCGAAGAGCGGCGCGCGTTGCCGATTCTGGGCGACCCGGACCCGGAGACGCTGTGGCATCTGGAGATTTTTTATAACGCGATTGCCGTGGCCATCGAGCGTGAAACCGGTCAGATGGTCTCGCCGATGATGAAGATGAGCCACGAAGGTTTTGGCCGCATGGTCTTGATTGCGGGCCGGCTGGTCGTGGTCAACAAGCAGCTGCGCGACGTGCACCGTTTCGGTTTTCCGTCGCTGGCCAAGCTGTCCGATGTCGGTAGCAAGTTCCTGGAAGAGGCGATCGCCATGATCCGCACCTACCCGGCCGTTGCGCAATACGGAGCCTGACCATGAGCCTTGACGCCGACGAACTCAAAACCCGCCTGAAAAAACTCAACGCCCGGGCCACGCAGGCCAAGATGGACCTGCATGACCTGTCCGAGGAATTGCCGACCAACTGGGAAATGATCCTGCAAATCGCCCAGCGTTGTCACGAAGCCCACGTCATGTTGATGGATGCGCGCAAAGCCGCTGCGGCTCTTTTATGAGTAGCACTTTTAACGTCACCCTGCCCAGCGGCGCCACCTGGACGCCGACCTTCGTCGCCAAACTGGACGATCAAAAATGCATCGGTTGCGGCCGCTGCTTCAAGGTCTGCTCACGCGGCGTGCTTGAACTCGTCGGTCTCAATGCAGAGGGCGAATACGTCCGCGTGGACGACGAAGATGAAGACGACGAGGAATACGAAAAAAAGGTCATGACCATTGCGCACCAAGAGCTGTGCATCGGCTGTACCGCCTGCGCCAAGATTTGCCCCAAAAAGTGCTACACCCACGCTGCTGCGGTGGTCTGAGCGGAGCGCAACATGGGCGCGCATGCAGTACCAAAACCTGACTGGAATGCTCTTGCTGAGCGCATCGCAACCCGGCGCGACGAAATTGATGATTTGATGAGCCTGCTGCGCGATCATGCCGATCCTGCGGCAGGCTTGGCCGCTGACTTGGACGCGGTTGCCTTGGCTATCGCCTGTGCCAGCCTGGGCGATCAACATTTGTGGCAAGACCTCGGTCTGACTTCCCGCAGCGAACTCTCGATGCTGATCGATCACTGGTTCCCGCGGCTCGCCGCTTTGAACACGCACAACATGAAGTGGAAGCGGTTCATGTACAAACAGTTGTGCCTGCGGGAGGATTTGCTCATCTGCAAGGCGCCAAGTTGCGGCGTCTGCTGCGACCATGGCGTATGTTTTGGCCCGGAGGAAGCCTCCGCTTTATAGAAGTTCACTACGCAAACATAAAAACCATGTCGAGAGATTGACATGGTTTTTATGTTTGCAGGGTCGATTAAAACCCGGCCTGGGGGCCCTCATGATGTGCGACGGTTCAGCGCTGGGTGCAGGGCTGGACCGTCGCGATGGCCTTTAACCAAACTTGAACAAAACGCCGTGACCACCGCGTGGATACTCCCAATCCACATTCAAGTGCTCCGAGCAGATGATGCGGCAACTGCCGCATTCCAGGCAACCGTCGGTGATCAAGGTCACGCTGCCGTTGCCCTCGACCTTGTAGCAGGAAGCCGGGCAGACAAAGGTGCAACTCTTGACCACACACTCGTTGGTGCAAATGTCGGCATCCTTGATTCGGATGTGCGGCCGGCCCGTGTCGACGCGGTAGCGGTTCTGGAAGAGTTTCTCTTCAACATTGACGGTGATGGCATTCATCGGATGGCCTTCCAGAGTTTGTAAGCATCGCCCACCAGCCCGGTGAGTTTTCGGGTCTTGCGGAAGCTCGCGAATATTTCGCGCTCTTTGGTCTTCTTGTCCACGCCATCCACCGTGATCATGGTGCGTGCGGCTTGCGCCACCATGTCGGGGTAGCTGGTGAAGAACTGCGGGTTCTTGTGCAACACAGCGGGCATGTCGCGGTATTTGTACAGATCCTTCATCACGAAGCTGGCATCGAGCGCCGTCTTGTAAGGCTTGAGCGCGCTGCTGCGATAGCCCAGGTTGCCGGCCTTGGCCGCTATGACCGTCTCGGCGGCGAGCCGTCCGGTGGTCATCGCCAGATTCGAGCCCTCGCGGTGCACCGCGTTCACAAAACCACCAGAGTCACCGACGATCATCCAGCCGTTGCCGTAGATCTGGGGTATGGCATGAAAACCGCCTTCGGGAATCAGGTGGGCGCAGTATTCTTTCATCTCGCCGCCCTCAATCAGCGGGGCGATCGACGGGTGGCGCTTCATCTGCTCCAGCAACGCGTACGGGCTGGTGCGGTTCGGGTTTTTCTTGAAGTCACCCAGCATGCAACCGACGCCGATGGAGATGGACTCCTTGTTGGTATAGAGAAAGCCAACGCCTGTCATGCCGTCGGTGATGCGGCCCACCATCTCGATCACGACGCCGGATTCCTCACCAATATTAAAGCGCTGGCGGATGGTTTCTTCCGGCATGAAGAGAATCTCTTTCACGGCCAGCGCCACATTGCCGGCCGGAATCTCGGGATGAAAACCGGCCTTGCGTGCCAGTGTGGAATTCACGCCATCGGCCAGAATCACGACATCGGCATAAACATCGCCCTGTTCGCGGTCGCACTGCACGCCCACCACCTGGTCGCCGTCCATGATCAGGTGATTCACCGTGGTCTCGCAGATCAGCAAGGCGCCGGCTTCACGCACCTTGGCACTGAACCATTTGTCGAACTGCGCACGCAGAATGGTGTAGCGGTTGTAAGGCGGCTTGTTGTATTCCTCGCTGCGGATGTGCGTGCCGACGAAGGAGTTTTCGTCCAGCAGCCACATGCGTTGCTCGATGATGTGGCGCTCCAGCGGCGCGTCATCACGAAAATCGGGAATGATTTCTTCCAGCGCCTTGGCGTAGAGAATGGCACCCTGCACGTTTTTGCTGCCCGGGTATTCGCCGCGTTCGATCTGCAACACTTTGAGCCCGGCCTTGGCCAGGGTGTAGGCGGCGGCGTTGCCCGAGGGGCCGGCGCCAACGACGATGGCGTCAAATTGGGATGGTTTTTTCATCACGTTCTCCTTTAGGCCACGAGGCGACGGCGCTGCGCCAGATGGGCGGCGAAGGCTTGCGTTAGCGCGGGTAGCACCTGCATCGCGTTGCCGACGATGCCGTAGTGCGCGAAGTCGAAAATCGGCGCGTTGACGTCGGTGTTGATTGCCACGATCACGTCCGAGGCCTCACAGCCCACGCGGTGCTGGATCGCGCCGGAGATACCGGCGGCGATATACAGTTTGGGCCGCACAGTCTTGCCGGTCTGACCGACCTGGCGATCTGCTTCCACCCAGCCGGCCTGCACGCAGGGGCGCGTGGCGCCGACCTCGCCGCCGAGCACGCGCGCCAGCTCGAACACCAGCTTGAAGTTCTCCGGGTTCTTCAAGCCCTTGCCGCCGCTGACGATGACATCGGCATACGGCAGGTTGATCTTGTTGCTGTTGGCGTCAGCGATGAAGTCGAGCAGCTTGGTGACGATTTGCGTCTCCACCATGCCGAGCGTGTCGTAGGTGATCTCGCCGGTGCGGCTGGCGTCGGCCGGCGGCATCAGCATGACGCGTGGGCGCACGGTTGCCATCTGCGGGCGGTAGGCCAGCGTCATGATGGTGCAATACAGCGACCCACCAAAAGTTGGACGGGTCGCAGCCAGCGCCTTCGACGTCGGATCGATTTTGAGTTCGGTGCAGTCGGCGGTCAGGCCGGTGAGCAGCGTGGTCGCCACCGAGCCGGCCAGGTCACGGCCCATCGAGGTGGCACCCAGCAAGAAAATCTCGGGCTGGTATTTGTTGACCAGATCGGTCATGCCCTTGGTGAAAGGCTCGTTGCGGTAGCCCTTAAGCACCGGATCCTGCATGATGTAGGCTTTGTCGGCGCCGAACGTGAAGGCTTCGGCGGCGAACTTCTCCAGCGGCTCGTCGGGGCCACCGAGCAGCACAGCGCTGACGGAGCAGCCCAGCGTGTCGGCCAGCTTGCGGGCTTCGCCCACCAACTCCCACGACACGCTATGCACATGGCCGCGGTCGTGTTCGATGAAGACCCAAACGCCTTTGTAGGCCTTCAGTTCGTCGGACAACTCCACACTGCGGCGGCCAGCCGGGCGCTTGGCCGGTGTTGCTGCTGCAGCGGGTGAATTAGGGGCTTGGCTCATGTCATTTCCTTCATCAGCAAATCGGATTCCAGCGTCGGGTGACGGGTGAAAATTTTCTGCAATAGATTGAGCGACAGGTCGCGCAGGCTGGAGGTTTCCAGGTCCAGCATCTCGGCCTTTTCGCTGCGTGGTGTCGGGCCGAAGACCTTGCTCACCACGGTGGGCGAGCCCTTCAGGCCGATCTTGTCAAGGTCTTCAATGCCGGCCTGCTCCTTGCTCCACTTGCGCACCGGGTAGGCCGCGGCGTGGATCATGGCGGGCAGCGCCGCAAAGCGCATTTCATTGGTGTTCTCCAGCATCGTGATCAGGCACGGCAGAGAAGTCTTGAGCACCTGCACGCCGCCTTCAGCGCGTCGTTCGACGGTGATGGTTCGATTTTCCAGATCGGTTTCCACGATGCGCGACACGTAGGTCAGCAACTGCAGCCCCATGCGCTTGGCGATGCCGGGGCCGACCTGCGCGGTGTCGCCGTCGATGGTCTGCTTGCCGGTGAACACAATGTCCACCGCCTGCTCTTTGGCGATCTGGCGCACACCGGCGGCCAGCGCATAAGAGGTCGCCAGCGTGTCGGCACCGGCGAAGGCGCGGTCGGTCACAAGCACGGCGTCATCGGCGCCGAAGCTGATGCACTTGCGCAGCGCTTCTTCGGCCTGCGGTGGGCCCATGCAGAGCATGGTGACCTTGCCGCCGAACTTGTCCTTCAGACGCAGCGCCTCTTCCAGCGAGAACAGGTCATAAGGATTAACGATGGCCGGGACGCCCTGGCGCATGATGGTGTTGGTGACCGGGTGGACGCGAATCTGCGCCGAATCCGGAACCTGTTTGATACAAACGACGATATGCATGGCAATGCTCCTTTTAAACTTCAGCCCGTTGCGACATCGACGCTTTCAGGCTTTCAAGCGACACATGCTGGCGGCCGTTGGTGTCTTGAAACACCTTGAACACTTTTTCCTGTGCCGGTGTCGAGGTGACGAAATCTGCGTAGGCCTTGACCAACTGTTCGCGGTACAGGGTGTAGAGGCCCACTTCATTGGTCTGCACCAGCAGGTTCTCCTGGCGGATGTACTGGAAGAACCGCTTGAGGATGTGCAGCCGGCTGACGTTGACTACTTTCTGGTCGAATGGCACGCCAAAGTACTGCAGGAAATCCTCGGCGGAGGACAATTCTTTGAGTTGTTGAAGGAAGTTTTCCATCGGCTTACTCCATGGTGGAAGGTTGTAGGAACGATTTTTTGAATACCGGCTCAATGCAGAGCTCGTCACACCCGCCACAGGCCGCATCAGCTGTCGCCAAGTTGCCTGCAAGCGCCTGCGTCCGTTCTAACTGGGCAACGCGGTCCAGCAGGCAGGCAATGGCTTTGCCGACCGGATCGGGAATCAGGTGGTGGTCCAGGTCGAAGCCGTAGGTGGTTCGCCGACGCGGTGTCACCACCCGACCCGGAATGCCGACCACCGTGGCGTCTGCAGGCACCGCCTCAATGACCACGGAGTTGGCTGCAATACGAGCCCGATCGCCAATCACGATGGGGCCCAAAATCTTGGCGCCTGCGCCGACCACCACCTGGTTGCCCAAGGTGGGATGGCGCTTGCCGACTCGCCACCGGGTGCCGCCCAAGGTCACGCCGTGGTAGAGCGTGACATCGTTGCCGATCTCGGCTGTTTCCCCAATCACGACGCAAGTGCCGTGGTCAATAAAGAAGCGGGCCCCGATGCTGGCGCCCGGGTGAATGTCGACCTGGGTTAGTCCGCGCGCCATAAATGAAACCCAGCGCGGCAAGTAGCGCCAGCCGCGAACCCACAAGGCATGTGCCATGCGGTGCAACGCAATGGCTTGCACACCCGGGTAAATGGTCCACACCTCAAGCAGGTTGCGTGCGGCCGGATCACGCTCGATCACACAGCGCACATCCTCGCGAACCAGCGACCACCAAGAGGGGCAGGGGGTGTCTTGTTTCATGCCAAACCTTGTGTCACGGTGTGGAGCGTGAACGGCGCAAAAGGTGCAAGCGAATCGCGCAAAAAGCCGCGCAGTTCGTCCGGGGTTGCTTCCTGTTTGACGCGCATCGCGTGGTCGCGGATGCGCGCCAGCACGCGACCGGTGAGCGCGTCGTCATCCAGCACCACGCCCAGCAGTCCGTAGGCTTGGCGCACCGCCTGCGAACCCGAATGTTTGCCCAGTACCGTGCTCCGATGACGGCCCAGTTCCGAAGGATCGAAACTCTCATAGGTGGAGGCGTTTTTCAACAGGCCATCAATGTGAATGCCTGACTCATGGGTGAACACAGCCTCGCCGACGATGCTTTTGTTAAATGCGACCTGGCGACCCGAGGCCCGCGCCACCAGACGCGAGATGGGGACCAGCGCCTGCGTGTTCACGCCGGTGTTCGCATGGTGCAGGTGGCGTACGCCCATCACCACTTCTTCCAGTGCCGCATTGCCAGCACGTTCGCCCAAACCGTTCACCGTGGTATTGGCATGGGTAGCACCAGCGCGCAACGCCGCCAGTGTGTTGGCGGTGGCCATGCCCAGGTCATTGTGGGCGTGGATTTCGATCTCAATCTCCACCGCCGCGCGCAGTCGTGCAATGGCTTCAAATGTGGTGAAGGGGTCCAGCACGCCCAGGGTGTCGGCAAAGCGAATGCGGCTGGCGCCGCAGGCCTGGGCACGCTGTGCCACTTGCATCAAAAAGTCGGCGTCGGCGCGTGACGCATCCTCGGCGCCGAGTGAAATTTTGCGGCCACTGGCAACTGCTTTTTCGATCACGCGCGTTATCTGGGTCAGCACCCATTCGCGCGTCTGACGCAGCTTGTGCTGCAAGTGAATGTCCGACACGGGAATTGACAGGTGAATGATGTCAGCCTGGCAGCGCAGTGCACTGCTCAAGTCCGCATCGGTCAGCCGGCCCCATACCATCAGGCTTGAGGGCAGCTCCAGCGCCGCAATGGCATTGATGCAGGCAATTTCTACTTCGCCCATGGCGGGGATGCCGATCTCCATCTCCGGTACGCCAGCTGCGGCCAGCGCACAGGCAATCGCACATTTCTCATCGACCGTGAAGGCCACTCCGGCAGTCTGCTCGCCATCGCGTAGCGTGGTGTCGTTGATGATGGGATTGAGGGGCATGGTGTGGCGTCCTTTGCATAGCTATATTGCAAAGTTCATGCCACTGATTTTTGGGGCTGTAAGTGTTCTGGGTGACGAATTGCGGGGTGGGTTTGTCGGGTCTGGGGCCATCTTTGTGGCTTGCCTTCCTATCGAGCCTGTCGGATATGTGTTGTTTCGGACAGACGCCACAGCCCTGATGGCGTTGCGGGCTGCGTTAGCTCAGTTAAAACTCAAGCCGACACGGATTTCACATTCACTTGAGCCACTTTTGCAGAAATTGGGCTTGGCCCATGGCCGGATCGAGTTGGTAGTTGGCAAACCCGACGCGGTGGTAGAGCTTGATGGCAGGTGCGTTGCCTTGGAGTACCTCCAGTGTGAGTTTGCAGGCACCTCGCTCGTACGCAATTTCTTCAACCAGTGCCAGCATTTTTTCGGCCACACGCTGCCCGCGATAGCCCGGCAGCACGGCCACATCGTGAACGTTGACCAAAGTCCGGCAGGCAAAAGTAGAAAAGCCTTCGATGCAATTCACCAAGCCGACCGGGAGATTGCCGTCCCTTCCGCCAAAGGCCAACACACTGAAAGCCTGCGGGCGGGCCGCGAGCGCGGGCACCAGATGGGCCAGTGCGAACGCGCTTAAAGGCGCACCCCCGCCCATCGGGTCGCGGGCATAGGCGTCCAGCAGACTCAGCAACGCCTGGGCGTGATCAGGATCAGCGTAGTCGGCACGACAAATACGAACGGACGGAGTGGGTGGAAGTGAATCCATTGGTAGATTAATCGGGCTCATACAGAGAAGGAGGCTCGCACAAGAGAGGCAGGAACAATTCGCCTGTGAACGGGCGCCACGAACAGCATGTAGATGCGGCCAAGCAGGTTGTGCGTGTGAACGACCGTTGTGACAGCAACAGACTGGCGGTCTTGCCGGACGAGCTTGCAAACCGACACTTTCACATCAAGGTGTTTATCGGAGTCGCCCAAAATGATCTCATCATCGCTGATGGACAGCAGAGAAAAAATGCCAACGCGATCACCGACACGATAGGCAGAGGACGCTTTGGCTTGGTTGAATTCGCCAAGATGGCCGAGGTTTTTTAGACCCAGAACCGCAACGACACGATTGCGAACAGTCATCAAGAAGTTAATCCAAGAAGGCATCTTGGTGATGATCATCAAATAGATATCAAGCGCCGACCGACCGTCGTGTGCGAGCGGCATCTCGTAGGAGTCAAAGAAATAAGCGCCTTGAAGCTCACGGCTGATACGGCTAGACGGCGGAACGTCAATGGGAGTGATTGTTGAGGTCATCAAGTCTTGGTCAGTTTTTCAACATCACTGATAAGTTGGCTGGTCAAGGTACACAGCTCAGCAATGGCCGACTCTTCCACTTCCAAATACCCCTCGTATTCCGCCAGGTTGCGTTTTTGGTGAGCGGCATCAAGCACCCGCCATTGCGATGCGGGCCAATTCAACGTGTGGGAGAGACACTGGAAAACAGTGAATCGGTTTTCACTGCGATAGCCGTGCCATCGCAGTGCCGCCAGTGCGGCTGCATGTGCTGCGTTGTAGGCGCTGGTAAAGCGGCCCTCATTGGAAAGGCTTGTCAGTTTGGCATCAAGCAAGCGGGTACGCGCCATTGCCAACATGCGCTGCACCTCTACCGGGTTACGCGGCTCAGCCTTGAGTTGGCCAATGCGCAACAAATTCTCAAGTGCCGTCAGACTCATGGTCTTTCTCCATCAAACTGATCACCGGTTGCGCCAGAACACGGTTCACGAACGAATCAGGCTCGTTGCGGCGGCGCTCAAATTCTGTGGGTGTGTAGCAAACAGGGTTGATCTTGCGACCCAATTGGGCCTCCAGCGGCAACAGTAACTCAAGCACCTGGCTGAGCAGCAGATTCTCACCAATCAGCATCACATCAATGTCGCTTTGCGCCGTCTCTTTTTGCTTGGCGACCGAGCCAAATAGCCAGGCATCACGCAAGACCGGTGCCAGCGGCAGCAGTGCTTGCTGCAGCAGGGGCGCAGGCCCAAAGGTTTTGCGCGCCAGACTGATCAACTCCGAGTAAACCGGACTGTCGGGATTGGCTTGAAAACGGCGCAAATTGCCCTCTCGTTGGCTTGACACCAAGCCAGCGTCGGCCAGTCGATTGAGCTCACGCTGCAAAGACGCACTGCCTAAGCCAGTCAAGCGGCGCAGCTCACTCAGATAAAAGCTGCGTGACGGTTGACCAAATAGCCACAGGAACACGCGTGATTGGCTATCAGTGAACAGGGCAGATGCAATTGACATTGCCAAATAATAGCATGATCAAGCCAAAATTTAGCATGACCGCCATGCTTGACCAAGCGGGAGCCTGATGCCAGCAATGGCGATTACAGGTGGGGCCGCGCAAAGTCTGCTCAAGACCCAAAGCGGGTCCACACGACAGGCAGCTTTCCGGTGGGTCAGCTCAACTCCAGACAGAAGTCGTTCGTGGCATTCGGCAACGTGCCCATAGCAGGTGCTCCTGTCAGGGCAGAGCGGACATTCAATTTTCGCTCGAGAAACAGGAAGCCGACGTTGTGCTCGGCCATACCAGTTCGATGGGTGTCCGGCTTCAGGGGCTAGAGAAGGGTCTTGTCAAAGAAGGCCGTAATTTCGATGGCGAGCTGCTTCAGGAATGCATCACGATCGAATCCCTGCGGGTTTGCGGCGATGTCACCGTCGTGGCTGGGAATGGACATGCTGGGCGTATTCATGAAGGCGAAGTGCCAGGCGTTGTGCACACGATGCAGGTTCGGTGCGGGTAGATTGCTGGCGACCCACTCTGCATGAAATCGCGGCACCAGGAATCGATCAAGCTCGGCCTCGTAAATCATGGTCGCCGGGCGAACCGCGGCAAGCGACTCGGCGGTGAGCAGCACACCTGTCGGAGCCATCGCGACGATCGCCCGAACGCGCTCGTCCTTGAGCGAGGTGGTGGCCGCTGGTGGTGGTGGCGTTGCGTCTCCTGAATTCCCCAGACTGCAGAAGATCGGGTCTTCGGATGCTTCGAACTGGCAGTGCTTCCTCATCCGGGATAAGTCTGGCCTGGCTCCCGCCAACGCCAGCACCGTGTAGCCGCCGGCCGAATGTCCAAGCGCGCCCACACGAGGGCCCTGACTATCGGTCGCAATACGGGCCTTCCAAGCTGGATCGGCCAGGATCGCGTCGATGACCCGAGAAGCTTGCCGTGGCCGCTCGTCAAAGTAGCGCTCGGGTCCCTTCTCCATTAGAGCCCGATCCTGCCAGTTGTCGCCGGGATGACGCAGCGCAGCGACCAGATAGCCGTTGCGGGCGAGGGCTTGCGCCAGCACGCTGTGCCCGGTCTCGGTGCCGCTGATGCCATGACTGAGCAGGATCAGCGCCTTGACCTTGTCGACGGGTTTACCGCCGATGGCGACTTCGAGCCCGAACGGGCCCATGGCGATGGATCGCGGCGCGGCCATTGTCGGATAGTACAGCGCGACCGTCGTCGTGGGAGCGTCTGGTGTCACACCAGCGGTCTGAATCTGCATCCAGCCGGCCTCGAAGGCGTGCGCGTGTGCTGCGACGAGTAAGGTGGCCAGCAAGGCCGTGATACTCCGAAGAATGTGGTTCATGTGCCGTTCCAGATAGTGGTGAAGTTGTCAGTCTCGAAGTTTAGGCAGGGCACTTCTGTTCGTAACCCTACCAAAGTATGGTTTTTGCTCGGACCGCTGGGCGGCGTGCACTTAAAGCAATTTCAATTGCACCGCGCGTGCAACCGCTTCGGTCCGTCGCTGGACGTCCAGCTTGGAAAAGATGTTCTGGTTGTGCCACTTGACGGTGCTCAGTGACAGAAACAACCGTTCACCGATGTTTTGATTGGAATGGCCTTCCTGTATCAGACGAAGAATCTCCAATTCCCGATCGCTGAAGGTGCCAAGAGGCAAGTGAGATGACGTGACTCCAGTGGGCTTAGTGACACGTTTATCCTGAGCAAGCTGTCCGCCAAACGCGTCCAGTAGCTGGGATACATACGGCGCCATTCCCGTTTCATGTTGCAGCTGGCTTAGCAGTGTTTTCATCGGCGCACCCTCATCCACAAAGAGCCTGATAGACCTCTGAGGCTGCGCCTGCGCTACGCACTCACGTAGCAGTTTTAGGGCCTCGCCCGCTTGTCCAATGGCACTGTGAATGATGACCTGGACCACTCTAGCCTTAAGCGCATCTTGCGTACGAAGCTCTGCTTCCAGCATGTGCCTATGGGCTTCGATAACCCGCAATGCATCCAATCCCTTGCCCTTTGCCAATAGTGTTCTGGCGAGGGCTGCGGGAAGCTGATGGGCGAGTGCCAATTCAGCCGCTTTGTCTATTGCTGCGTGGCGCAGCATGTGCAGCACCCGCAACTCGGACGCTTCACGCATGCGATCGGTCAATTGCCCAATCTTTGTCATCGCGGCGGCTCGGGCTACTAGGGTTTCGGCCTCCAAGTTTTCTTGTCTGGCGAACAATAAGCGAGCGCGCAGCAGATCGGCCCCTATTTCGGTTCTGCTTTTTGCCAGGAGAACAAGCTCACTGCACAAATTGACGAGAGACTCGGCTTCGTCTAGGGCGTTCCAGTCGTAAAGAATTTTGGCCAATCCAAGATGGGCCTCAAAACCCAACACATGGGTTGGGTCGCCAATCATTTTTATGACTTCACGGTAGGTGGCTGCTGCTGAATGGAGTTGGTAATCCGTCACTTGAATGCTGGCCAGAGCGGTTGAAGCGACCGCTGTAAACATCACATTTCCGGAAGTTAAGCCGGCGCCTATCACTGCATGGAAGGCCGCACTAGCTTTGGCTCTCTCCCCTCGAAACATTTGTGCGACACCCAAGGCGCAGTGTGCAGCGGTGCGGGCTGGGCGACTTTCAGGACTCAGGAGCTCCAGGGCGCGGCTGGCATGCGTATAGATTGCCTCAGACTCCTTCCGGTATACCGCCAGCCAGGCGTGTAGCACTGCAATTTGGCCAGAGGTATCTGTTGTCGATGCGTCGTGCGGGATGCGAGACAGGGCTGCTTCCGCACCCGACAACTTTTCTTCAATCTGGCCGGGTTGGCCCGAAAACAGCAACGACCAGGAAAATGCCACCCAAAGGGACGGGGAGCAGTTCAAAATCTTGGGTGTTAGAGACGAAAGCCATTGCACCACTGGAGCGGTCAAACCACGAAAGTACAAGGGCATGCCATTGCCTTCGATCAACCGCATGGCATTGTGCAGGTCGTTAGCCAGCGTTGCTTGATGGAAAGCCTCAACCTCCATGCCCTGTTCTTCATACCATTGGCTGGCACGGTGGTGCAGTGGCGCGGATTGCTTTTGACCTAGGCGTTGACGCAGTAGGTCGGAAAACAGATGGTGGTACCGATACCACCGTCGCTCAGAGTCCAACGGCACGATGAAGAGATTGGCTTGGTCAAGCTGATGGAGGATGTATTCACCGCCATGGTTTTGCAATACCGCATCACACAAGGGACCATACAGGCGATCCAGTACAGACGTACGAAGCAAAAAGGATTGAACGTCGGGCGACTGTTGACGCAATACTTCCTCCACGAGGTAGTCTTGTACGAATTGGTGGCTGCCTGTGAAGGCGGCAATAAACGATTCGGGGTCCTTGTGCATGCGAAGCGACTGGGCCGCCAATTTCAAGCCTGAAACCCACCCCTCTGTGCGCGCTTCCAGTGCGCAAACCTGGGACTTGGAAAGACGGACATCGCCACCTTGATTGAAGAACGCATCAGCTTCCTCCACTCCGAATCGAAGGTCCTGCTGGCGAATTTCCACCAATTGCTCGCTCACACGCAATCTCGCCAGCGATATTTCTGGTTCCTCGCGGCTGGCGACGACCACGTGCAACTGGGCCGGCATGTGGTCAAGCAAAAACGTCATCACCTCATTGACGCCTGCACTGGCCGCCAGGTGGTAATCATCTAAAACCAGCACCAGCTTGCCGGGAATCTTAGATAGCTGGTTCACCAACAACGTCAAAACAGTCTCAGCCGAGGCTGGCGGTGAGCTCCTCAGCATGGCTGCCAAGCCTTTGCCCACCGTTTGAGAGATCACCTCCAATGAGGCAACAAGGTATTCGAGAAAACGGCTGGGATCGCGATCTTCCACGTCTAGCGAGAGCCAGGCGCTGGGAAAGGGGCAATCCTGTGCCCATTGGCTAACTAATGTGGATTTTCCGAATCCTGCGGCTGCGCACACCAACGTCAACTTGCGCGACACACCCTCGTCCAGGCGTTTGGACAGCGAAGGACGAGAAATGTCATGGGCTGGCTTGGGCGGTGCGAAGAATTTAGTGGCCAGTAGAGCTGTTGGCATTGGGAACCTATAAAGGTGAGAAACGACGCAGGTTCAACTCTGCAAAGACGTTAGTTGCATGAGAGTGCACGTAGAACCGTACCTTAGTACGGTTACAAAAGTGGGGGCCGTTCATAAACTCCTTTGATGACAAACGCCACCCGAATCGACTGGAAGGTACCGCTGGTACTGCTATTTATCAGCGCTATCCCCTTAGCTGCGGGCATCGCTCGTCTGGTGGGTCTCTCCGGTAATCCGGAGATCAGCACCGAGAACGCCCGTTTCGTTGCAGCGCCATTTCTTGTGATTGTGCACATCCTGAGTGTGAGTCTGTTTTCTATATTAGGCGCTTTGCAGTTTTCTTCGGAGATTCGCCAAAGAAGAACCCAGTGGCACAGAGTCGCGGGACGCATAGTGGCTGCAAGCGGAATTTTGGCCGCTTTATCGGGCTTGTGGATGACGGTCATGTATCCAATCCCCCCCGAGTTGCAGGGCAGCTTGCTTTACGCAGTGCGGGTATTCGTGAGCGTTGCGATGCTGCTTTCTATCTTTATGGCCGTGACTGCGGTCAAGGGAGGCGACATTGCCACGCACCGGGCGTGGATGATTCGCGCTTTTGCACTGGGGCAAGGTGCTGGTATGCAAGTTGTGGTGCTTTTGCCATGGATGCTTCTCATCGGTAAACCCAGCATATTGCAACGGGACGTACTGATGAGCTTGGCATGGCTGATCAATCTACTTGTCGCAGAGATGGTGATCCAAAGGTGGTCGCCACGATATTTAAGTTCACATAGAGGTACCGTATGAAAAATATTCTCATCGCCATATTGGTGGCCAGCACGCTTGGTGCGTGCGGATTCATGACACCCACCAAACAATATGCCGGGGACGTTCAAGGTGTGTCTGGCATTGCAGTAGTCAAAGGCTTTGTAGGAAAGCCGTTTTCTGATGACTTCCACGCAACTATTCGGGGCTATTCAAAACTTGAGGGTTTTGGATCAGGTGAGCAGAAGCAGTTCGGCATACCTGGGTTTACAGACTACCCGAGCGAGATTCAGGTATTGGTCGGCGAGTACAAAGTTCAAGTCTATTGTTTTAAAGGCTTTACCAGTTACCGACCCACCACGACATTACGGATGCAAGCGGGGAAAACCTACCTGCTGAAGTGCGAAGTTCACAACGGTGAAGTTTTGGTCGTCGTCCACGCCAGCGATACCCAATAGGCCAACGAGACTATATCGCTCACTCTTTTCCTTTCAACTATATTTACAGGCTTCCATCATGAAATTTATCCCTAATTCTGAGTCTATCGTTGCACGCGCCTCCCAGCTGCTTTTACTGGCGTCAGTGACTGGCCTGGCGGCTTGCTCGACCATGCAAGCCACCGATACAGGTTTTTTGAAAAATCGCAGCGAAATGACGACGTCAAAAGATGGCAGCACCGCCTACTATCGCTCTCCAACTCCTGTAGATCCGCATCAGGTGCGCTCTATTTCTGTCGAGTGGGCCACGCCAACCGACGGCGTAGTTCCTGAGACTGAACGAGCGCGATTGATTTCCACCTTAGAGGCTGCCATTTCCAGGGAAACCAAGGCATTGCCAAAACGTGCTGGCGGACACCCGGTGGTTATCCGCGCAGTCATCACCCGAGTCGAGTCGGTGAACCCTGTGCTCAACGTCTTAACATCGGTGTTCTTAACCGTGCCTCTTGATCGTGGCGGTGCGGCCGTAGAGATCCAAGTGCTGGATGCCGATACGCTACAGCCGATCGCAAGCATGGCACATGCCTACTTCGTTCCCATTACTGAATTCAAAGCCAGGTTCTCAGCATTGGCGCCGGCAGAATTGGCATTGAATGCAGCTGCCTCGGTCTTGGCGAAACTATTGCATGAAAAAAGTTAGACTTTTCATCGCGGTTTTTCTGATTCCACTTTCGCTGGCGTGGTTCACTTTACCTACAGCCGCGCAGGATCGGTTGGGTGACCCCGCACCCGTCCTCGATGAAACCGGTACAACTTATGCTCGGGCGCATGAAATTGGTGAGATGCTTTCAAAGTATTTCAAGCCCGGAGAGCCAGGTGCCAGCGTCATTGTTTCGCAGCGCGGCGCCATCCTGTTCCGCAAAGCCAATGGGTTGGCGAATACAGAGACGAACGTTCCGCTCCAACCGGAATTCCCATTACGCACGGGCTCAGTGACGAAGCAATTTACCGCTGCTGCGATCATGTTACTTGCTGAACAGGGCAAGCTTTCTTTAGCGGATGAAATCGAAAAGTATTTCCCCGAATATCCTGAGCCTGGCCGTCACGTCACCATTGAAAACTTGCTCACGCATACGTCTGGCATCCGAAACTACACGGAGTTGCCACAATTCAGTGTCGTACTGGCAAAGGACGTAAGTCCCGATGACGCCATCGGATTTTTCAAGGATGCGCCACTTCAGTTTCAACCGGGCCATCGCTTTTCATACAGCAACTCCAATTATTTTCTACTCGGGAAAATCATTGAAAAGGTGTCCGGCATCAGCTACCAGGATTTCATGCAGCAGCAGATATTTCAGCCATTGCAAATGCACAGTACGGAGATTGAGATCGCTGCGAGCCCCGTTGCTACTGTAATTGGCTACACGCAAGGAAGAAAGGGCATCACCAAATCACCCTTTTACAGTATGAGTTGGCCTTTTGCCGCAGGTGCCATGCGCACCAGTGTTGACGACCTTGTACGCTGGGACAATGCCATCAGGATAGGGGCACTCTTGAGGCGCGAATCCTGGGAACGAATGTCCAAAGACTTCACGTTAAGTGACGGCAGCCACACCGGCTACGGGTATGGTTGGTTCATTCGCAGACTCCGGGGTAGCGACGCGCTAGAACATGGCGGTGACATTGGTGGCTTTAGCGCAGACACATGGCGTTTCCCAAAAGAGCAAGTATTTATTGCGGTTTTAGCCAACAGTGATTCCCATGAACCCGCGCCGGACACCATCGCCGAAAAAATTGCGAAGATCATCTTCGCGCCCTAAGCACAATTTGAGTCACGCTGAGGGCGCTAGGATTTCCTACTTTAGACGGGTAGTTTGCGAAACGCAATGGCAAATCGATTCCAAGCGTTGATTGTGTTTACCAGCAGCGTCAAGTCAACCATCTCGGCTGGTGTGAAATGATCCTTCACCCGATTCCACACGTCATCTGGCACGCGCGTGTTGGCTACTAAAGTCACAGATTCCGTCCATTCCAAGGCCGCGCGCTCAGTATCAGTGAAGAATGGTGTCTCGCGCCAGACAGCCACGGTTGATAGGCGACGCTCATTTTCACCTGCTTTACGTGCGTCAGAGGTGTGTACATCAATGCAATAGGCGCAGCCGTTGATTTGGGAAGCGCGAAGCCGAACCAATTCGATTAGTGATTTTTCCAGACCCGAGCGGGCGATTTGCTGCTCCAGTGCAGACATGGCTTTCATGGCTTCTGGGCCGGATTTATAGAAGTTGAGACGGGGTTCCATGGTTTATTCCTTCGTTGATTAAAGTTAAGAGTGGTTACTTATGAATGCCTGTTGCAGACTTAGAATTTAAGACGCTGGTAAAAATTATTTATTGCGAGGTTCGGCGTGAAATGGCCTGGCCTGCGAGCGCAATGGCGAGGGCAAGGCTGATCAGGCCTGCGGCGACTCCAAAAGTGAAGCGCATACCAGACACAACCGCATCCGGAGGTGCCTTCAGGAGATTTGCAGTGGCAGCTCCCATGGCGAACACAGCGCCCATCAGTGATGCACCGGTAATCAACCCGAGATTGCGTGACAGGTTGAGCATGCCGGAGATAACACCACGCTGGTCTGGCCGGATATTGGTCATCACTGCGGTGTTGTTAGCGGCCTGGAACAATGCATAGCTGCCAGTTATGACTGCGAGCGGTGCGATGTAGCCGGGTATGCCGAACCCCGTTGGAAGCAGAGTCATTGCGGATGTGCCGATGGCCATGCCAAAGAGTCCAGAAATTCCCATTCGGTATGCACCCAACCGATCAACGAGGCGACCAGCTGGAGCACCTGTGAGTGCTGCAATGATGGGACCAGATGACATAACCAGGCCGACATGGGCCGGGTCCAGCCCAAGAGCACCAGAGAGATAGAACGGACCGACAACCAATGTTGCCATCACCACCGTGGTGACAAGGGCGCTCATAGTGAAACCTGCGCTCAGCACCGGGTTCTTGAAAGTTGCCATCTGAATCAGAGGAGCCTCTATCCGCGACTCGGTGAATACAAACAGGCCGACTCCAATGATGGCCAAAAGCAGTAATGCAATGTTGAGTTGACCGAAACTGCCACGTCCGATCGTCATGGAAAGGGCGTAAGCGGCAAGTGTCAGCACAAGAATCACCGTACCCATCAAGTCAAACTTAACCTTTTTGGTGATCGTGACTTTGTGATCCCTGGGGAGGTATTGGTGGGCGAGCACTAGAGTCAAAATGCCCAACGGCAAGTTGATGAGAAAAAGTGCGGGCCAACCGAACAAGGCAATGAGTACACCACCCAGTGTGGGGCCGAGTGCGGTACCAACTGCTGACATGGTTCCGAGAAGACCCATGGCGCTGCCGGTTTTTTCCTTGGGAACTGCCTCACCTACCATTGCCATCGTGAGAACCATCATGATGGCAGCACCCAGGCCCTGGACCACTCGCGCGGCAATCAGCAACCACAGCGACGGGGCGGCACCGCACATTGCAGAGGCCAGCGTAAACAGTGTGATCCCGCCCAACATCAAACGGCGGCGGCCAATGACGTCACCAAGGCGCCCTACGCTGACGATCAGTGTGGTGATGGCGAGTAGATAGGCAAGAACGATCCACTGAACTTGTTGAAAAGGGGCGTTGAAAGCCTGCGCCAATGTGGGCAAACCCACGTTGGCAATGCTGGTGCCAAGTGATGACAGCAACATGGACAGCGACAAACTGATAAGTGCCCAACGAACCGGCGGCGTCTCTTGCCGACCGGTCTCTAGATGGTCTGATTTTGCAATGATTGATTTCACATGAATTCCTTCTTTTTTTGTTCCTGAGTTAGGGATGCATGAAGCGTAGGCATTTGTGAGTTAATGCGGAAGACGCAGCAATTGCACTTTATTTGTGTGTTTGACGCCATACCTGGGATAAACTGCGATATGGTGGACGCATGTCAGCGCCCGATCTCAACTTGCTCGTTACCCTGGATGTGCTGCTCTCCGAGAGCAACGTGACACGTGCCGCCAAGCGATTGCGCCTTAGTCCGTCTGCTATGAGCCGGGCTCTGGCGAGGTTAAGAGAGACAACGGGGGATCCGCTTCTGGTGAGGGCGGGGAGAGGACTCGTTCCAACGCCCAGAGCGCTTGAACTTCGCACGAGAGTCAGTCAGTTAGTGCAAGACGCCCAGTCGGTGTTACGCCCTGCAGAAATCCCTGACCTCCAGCATCTGCTCCGAACATTCACATTGCGAACCAGCGAGGGCTTTGCAGAAAATTTCGGACCTGACCTCATTGCTCGCACCACCTTAGAGGCTCCTGGCGTACGACTGCGCTTTGTGCAAAAACTAGACAAAGACAGCGCACCGTTGCGGGAAGGGACTGTCGATCTGGAGACTGGTGTCATTGCGAAAACGATGGGTCCGGAACTGCGTACTCAGGCCCTTTTCCGAGATCGTTTTGTCGGCGTCGTGCGAATGGGACACTCGCTAAGTGACGGCGAGCTAAGTCCAGCCAGGTATGCGACCGGTCGGCACATTGGTATCTCGCGCCAGGGCCTCGAAATGGGTCCAATTGATGAAGCCATGAGCGCGCTCGGTCTGGAAAGAGAGATTGCCACCACCGTCGGTGGATTTTCGACTGCGGTGGCGATGGCCCGTGCGTCAGATTTAATCGCAAGTGTCCCCGAACGCCACACCGGGAATCTGCGAGCGGGAATGTATACCTTTGCCCTTCCATTTGCTACGCCCGAGTTCACGGTATCGCTGCTCTGGCATCCCAGGTTTCACGCCGACCCGGCTCATCGATGGCTGCGTGGAGTTGTTCTGGAAATATGCGCTTTGACACCCTGACTGGGGGCAAGGCGCGATCTGGATCTTCAAGTAACTTCTGTTGTTTAACTTATCAGAGTTTTTAGACCATCACTTTTCCTGCAGGGGTTGTACGCCCTAATCCACGAAAATTTCAGAGTCCCAGGTTTTCTCAGCGTCCCAGCATCTTTTGACCGTCTTGGCGCAGCGCGCCGTCAGGTCCAATATGCCGGTAAAGGGTTTGGCGCGTGCGGTGTGTGTTATCTACGATGACTCCGGCCACAAACCCAAACAGCGATGGTGGAAAATCGTGGCCCATTCCCTCGACGATGAGTAGTTCGGCTGCTTTAATATTGGCCGCAGTGTCCTTCCCAGCCTCCGGGGGAACTAGTGGGTCGTCTGACCCATGCAACACAAGCGTCGGAGCAGTTATGTTAGCTAGTCGTGATCTTAAGTCACCGGTTGCTGCGATGGCGGCGATGTGCCGCCAAAACCCGCTTGGGTTGTATGCTCGGTTCACTTCGGCCAAGGCTTGATCTCGTTGAGCGGATTCGTCGAACGAATAGCCTCGCCCGGCAATCACTTGAGAAAAGGCAACGCAATGCGCGAGATAGCCCTGCTCGTCTTTCAAAGGATGTGGCGCGGGCGATGTCATCGCAGCCATCACTGCTGGACTGGCCTGCGGCAGATCACGATTGCCAGTGCTCGACATCATGGAAACCAGAGAGAGAACGCGTTCAGCATGCTCGCTGGCCAACAGTTGTGCAATCATGCCGCCCATTGATCTCCCAACCACGTGCGCTCGTTTGATCATCAACGAATCGAGAAGTCCTACAGCGTCGTTCGCCATATCGAACAACGTATAGGGCACATTGGGCGTCTCGCCGCGAGAGACTGCGTCGGCAATTGCAGCGAGATCTGGCATCGACGCGCTATGGAAGTGGGTTGAAAGGCCAGCGTCGCGATTATCAAAGCGAATCACGCGGTAGCCTTGTTCTGCCAATATCTGGCAAAACGTTTCGCTCCAGCGAATCATCTGCGTACCCAGACCGGAAATCAGCAGAACAGCTTCCGCCTCGTTATTGCCAAAACAATCGTATTCAATTTCAATTCCGTTCGCTTTAATCTTGGGCATGGCGTGTGGTCCTTAAATGTTTTTGTGTTGCGCGCCTTTTGGGATCGCTCCGATATTTCGCTTGGACGGCTTCACTACAGCACCACGGATGCACCGCCAGGCTGTGCAAGTGGCCCCGTACCCAGCAAATCGTCGCGATAGCGTTGCTCATGAGAGTGCTAAGTTTGGCGTGCGTGCAAGCGTTACCAGTGCTGCGGAAACAATCTCAACCGCTGCGGGGGCGATTGATTCGACGGCTTCGGTGCAAATGCTATCGGCAGTCTCGCGTGCGGCGTTCACCAGCGCACGCCCGGCTTGGCGAAGCACGGCCTGACGATCTCCACTCGCACCCTCGCGAACCACAAGGCCTATCTTCTCGAGCAAGATCAACTGACGCAGCACAGACGATTGAGGCTTACCCATCGGACGCACGAGTGCCGGAATGCTTATCCGTCCACCGTCCGCTTGCGCGAGCAAATTCAGCAGCGCAAAGTCGCTGAAACTTATGCCATGGTGTATACCCAACTCGTCGTCAAGCTTGAGTTGCAGGCTGGCGTGGGCACGATGTAGCGCCAAACAGAAGTCGAGATTCGTGTTCATCAAAGTTCGCTCCTCGGTTCGTCGTAGCCGAGTTCGCCGAGGCAAGAGATTTCCTGGCGCCACATGCTAACTAGCATTTCCAATTCCTGTGCGGCATTGAACGCTGGATCTTCGTTGGGTTTGACCATGTCGAGTATCTCGAAGAGAAAGTTGGTCTCGCCATGCGCGACCCAGTCCTGCGCAAGCCTCGCATTGCGATGCTGTCCATGCTGCAGTTCAAAACGATGCCGGTTGAGTGTGCCCTGTGCGTTCGTACTTCCGGCAACCAACGCCCGGCCCGTGATCTGGTTACGGATTGCATATACACCGGCTCGGGTTTTCGTCTCCAGATACTGTCGTTTTAGCATTTTTCTGTTTGTCATCATCAATCCTTTTTGTTCCAAATGAGTCACGGTGCAAGCGATGGCACTTCTGTCAGCGGCAGCGGGTAAGCCAGGTACCTGACGTAATCGCGAATGTCGGTCGGCCAAGCTTCGGTTTGTTGGCGGAACTTTGCCGCGTCGTTTGCGAACAGCGCACGCGAGGCCTCTTCAAACCCAGCCATATCACCAGCCATAGTGGACATGAAGTGGTACGCACGTTCATTCGTCTGGCGTTGTCGGTCTCGGTCCACGCTTGCCCGGCGTGCCTCATCAACCAGTTTCCGCAAAGTCACCGATGCGCCGCCTCGCTGTGCAGCCAACCAATCCCAGTGGCGCGGCAGTAACGTGACTTCTCGCGCGACAACCCCAAGCTTTGGGCGGCCACGGCCACGTGGCTCACCAGGATCCGCGGAATCAATCAGTGCCGAGTCGGTTCCCTGAAGCTGGTACCCGTCTGGAGGTAGACGTGCAAATATCTCGGCATCGCTTCCTCGAATGTCGATATCGACAACTTGGCCAGTCTGGTCGCAGAAGGTCAGCAGCGGATTGGGTACGCCTGTCGCCAGGGCGTGTTTCACAGCCAATGCGTTGACCTTCAAGCTGCCAGAGGCAATTCGCTTGTGGCCGTTGAAGCTGGTGTAGGAAGGTGTAGCGGTATCAGTCACTGTGAGATTGGGCTTGAATTGGATGAGTAAATAATACCCGGATTAAATTACCGTGTCAATAATACCCGGGTAAAAATTGGCCATGGTACTTCTGTGACTGGCGCATCGGTACTGCCAATTCGGTTGGCGCCCACCGGTGACCGCCAGGCCGAAAACTCTTAAGACTGCTGTTGGTCGAGTCCGGGTCGTCAATTGGTTGAAATCGTGGCGATACAGCTGACTGTCGGGCTACTGACGGCAAAGTTAGGTATCAGGCGGGCATTTTGAATTTCTGTAGACCCGCTATCGCTGCAATGCGACTGGTGGTGACGCGACAAAGCGGGCGTCGAAGCTGACTTTGAGCGCACGATCGCACTTATGACATCGCGCCACTATAGCCCAGCCAATCCACACAATTGCGGCCCATTTTTCAGTCCATACGTGCTGCACAGCGACAGCGATCTGGGCGCATTTAGATGGAATTTTTGCTATATTTTTAATAGCTTTTTGCGCAATACGCACGCGGGCTAGCGGTAGTTTTTATATAAATTATTAATGAATCTTGCCGCCGAAAACGGGTTGCCCGGCCGCTCGGCCTGCGGTATCGATGAGCCGTTGAGCCCTCAATGTTCCCGCGCATGATTGCGCGTATGCATCGGAAATTCAACGGTGATATCGGTATCGCGCAGCTTGACGCAGCAAGCCAGCCGCGACTGCGCTTCCAGGCCCCAGGCGTGGTCCAGCTGGTCGTTTTCTTCGTCGTCCGGCTCGGCCAGCGAGGCGCCGCCCTCACGCACGTAGACATGGCAGGTGGCGCAAGCCGCCACCATCTCGCAGGCATGCTCAATCGCAACTCCGGCGATGAGCAGACTCTCGCAAAGAGAAGCGCCGCGCTTGACCTCAAAGTCGCGGCCTTCGGGGCACAGGTCGGGGTGAGGCAGGAGGTGGATGTGCGGCATAGGACTTTGCGTGTTTTAGCGATGAACCAATTCGGCTTAAACCAGACTGTCCATGGTTCGCCCGGCCAGCGCCTGACTGATGGAGGCATTCATGCGCCGTGCGGCGAACTCATCGGTGACGGACCCAAGTGCGACCGTCGCGACTTGCAGTTCTTCCAGCGGTGCCTCGGTTTCCAGCATGTCGCCAACGGCGAACATGGCTTTGCGGATTGCGCTCAGTTCTACCGCCGACAGCAGCGCGGCGTCCTCGCCCAGGGCCGCCGCCGTGGCGTCGAGCATGCGGCGGGCGTCTATCTGTGCCTCGCGCAAGGTCCGTAATTGCATGTCTGTTTTCGAGGCCCCAATGGCATCCTGCAACATGGCAGCAATCTGGGTATCTGCCAGCCCATAGGTGGGTTTGACTTCAATGTGGGCCTCAATGCCGGTAGATTGTTCGCGCGCCGTGACCGACAGCAGTCCGTCGGCATCGATCTGGAAACTCACCCGGATATGCACGGCCCCGGCCACCGCAGAGGGAATTCCGCGCAGCTCGAACCGCGCCAGCGAGCGGCAGTCGGCCACCGCCTCACGCTCCCCTTGCACCACATGCAGCGACATGGCAGTTTGCCCGTCCTTGAACGTGGTGAATTCCTGGGCGCGGGCAATCGGCAGAGTGGAGTTGCGCGGAATGATCTTCTCGACCAGTCCGCCCATGGTCTCGATGCCCAGTGAGAGCGGACACACATCAAGCAGCAACCATTCGTCGCTGCTGCTGTTGCCTGCCAACACATTGGCTTGCAGGGCAGCACCCAGTGCGACGACCTGGTCCGGGTCGATATCGACGAGTGGATCGCGACCAAAAAATTCACGCACCGCATCGCGGGCAATCGGCATGCGGGTGGAGCCGCCCACCAACACCACGCCGGTGATGTCGGCGGTGGTCAGCTTGGCGTCGCGCAGCGCCCGCTTGGTGGCGGCCATGGTGCGGCCGATCAGCAGGGCCCCGAGCGCCGCAAACTGCACGCGTGACAGGATGGCTTGTTGTGCGGTGCCATCCGTGCCAGCGAGGGACAGGATCGCCGTGTCGGCCTGCGAGAGCGTTTCTTTGGCTTTTCTGGCGGCTGCCAGCAGGCCGCGCTGGGCTGTCGGCGGCAGCGCGGCCTGCCCATTGATGCCGTGTTGCACACAGAACCACTCCGCAATCGCGTGGTCAAAATCATCGCCGCCCAAGGCCGAGTCGCCGCCGGTTGACAGCACCTCGAACACCCCTTTGGTCAGACTGAGAATGGAAATGTCAAACGTGCCACCCCCCAGGTCGTAGATGGCAAACGTGCCCTCGGCCGCCTTGTCCAGTCCGTAGGCTATTGCCGCGGCGGTGGGCTCGTTGAGCAGGCGCAAGACGGTCAGGCCGGCCAACCGGGCCGCGTCCTTGGTGGCCTGGCGCTGGGCGTCGTCAAAGTAAGCGGGCACCGTGATCACGACGCCGGCCAGTGGGCCACCGAGCGAGACTTCGGCACGTTCGCGCAAGGCCGTCAAAATTTCTGCGGAGACCTGCACGGGCGAGCGCTCACCCGCAATCGTCGAGAGGCTGACCATGCCAGGTCCATCGGTAAATCGGTAGGGCAGACCGGCGGCCCCCTTTAAGTCCGTCAGGCTTCGGCCCATGAAACGTTTGGCGGAGACGATGGTGTTCTCGGGGTCTTCGGCCTGTCTCTCCTGGGCTTCATGCCCGACGACGATGCCGCCGCCTGACAAATAGCGCACGACCGAGGGCAGCAGGACGGCGCCCTCCTCGTCTGGCAGTGCACGCGCCACGGCACTCTGCACGGTAGCGATCAATGAGTTGGTGGTGCCCAAGTCGATGCCGGCAGCCAGACGGTGCTGATGCGGCGCGGCGCTTTGACCCGGTTCAGAGATTTGCAGTAGTGCCATTAGTTTCAAATCTCCAGCGTCAGACCGCGAAGCTCTCGCCGCAGCCGCAACTGGCCTTGGCGTTCGGGTTGTTGAATTTGAATCCTTCGTTAAGACCTTCCCGCACGAAGTCGAGTTCGGTTCCATCCAGCGTGGCCAGGCTACGCGAATCGACAATCACCTTCATGCCGTGGGTCTCAAAGCATTGGTCGTCAGGGTTGAGCACATCGACGAATTCGAGCGCGTAGGCAAAGCCGGAACAGCCGCTTGTTTTGACGGCCAGGCGCAGGCCAAGGCCGCTACCCCGCTTGGCGAGTGATTTTTCGATATGGCGCGCAGCCGCTGGCGTGAGTGACACAGTCATGAGTGCACCTCTTAGATGGAGAATGAACTGCCGCAGCCACAGGTGGTCTGTGCACTGGGGTTGTGAATCACAAAGCGTGAGCCTTCAAGACCATCTTCAAAGTCAACCCGGGCGCCCAGCACATACTGCTGACTCATGGCGTCGACCACCAGCGCAACCCCTTCCGTGACGATGAGCGTGTCGTCCTCGGCGACTTGGTCGTCAAAGGCAAAACCGTACGAAAAACCCGAGCAGCCGCCGCCAGTGACATACAAGCGCAACTTGAGGTTGGGGTTGCCTTCCTCCAGGATCAACTCGGCCACCTTGGCGGCGGCCTGGGGTGTGAATTCCAACTGGCTGGGCATGACGCCGCTCGCGTTGGGGCTGGCAATGTTCAAAGCTGTTTCCATTTTGAATTCCTTCGTTGGCGATGCTGTGGGGCGGAGGAGGGCTCAGCGTGAGGCGGAGCCGCAGATAGGTTGCTCGGAAGTCAAGGTTCCACCGCTTGCCGGGTGGCGTGATCGGAAGTCAGCCACGGCCGCCTTGATGGCGTCCTCAGCCAGGATCGAGCAATGAATTTTGACGGGCGGCAGGGCCAACTCCTCGGAGATTTCCGAGTTCTTGATGGCCAATGCCTCATCCAGCGTGCGGCCACGCACCCATTCCGTGACCAGTGAGCTTGACGCAATGGCCGAACCGCAGCCATAGGTCTTGAATTTGGCGTCTTCGATCACCCCTTGCGCGTTGACGCGGATTTGCAGCCGCATCACATCGCCACAGGCCGGTGCGCCCACCATACCGGTGCCGACGTTGTCGTCTCCGGCATCGAAGGCACCGACGTTGCGCGGGTTCTCGTAGTGGTCGACGACCTTATCGCTGTATGCCATAGGAATTCTCCGTTTCTGTGTTGATGGACGAGCCGGCTCGGGCTGGGTTCAGTGTTCTGACCACTGGATCGAATTGAGGTCGACACCGGCCTGCACCAAGTCCCATAGCGGACTCATGGCACGCAGACGAGACACCACCTGGGTCACTTGTTCAATCGTGAAATCGATGTCCTCAGCAGTCGTAAAGCGACCGAGCGAGAAACGCACCGAACTGTGGGCCAGTTCGTCGCTGCGACCCATGGCGCGCAACACATAACTGGGCTCAAGAGAAGCCGAGGTGCAAGCTGAACCGGAGGACACCGCCACCCCTTTGATGCCCATCAGAAGCGACTCGCCCTCGACATAGTTGAAGCTGGCATTCAGATAGTGCACGGCCCGGTGATGGGTGTCACCGTTGAGCACGACGGCATCCATTTTCAGGAAGCCGGCCCAGAGCCGGTCACGCAGGGCGCCGATGCGCGCGTTGTCGGTCGCCATGTTTTCGCGCGCCAGCCAGAAGGCTTCGCCCATGCCGACGATTTGGTGCGTGGGCAGTGTGCCGGAGCGCATGCCGCGCTCATGTCCGCCACCGTGCATTTGAGCTTCGATGCGCACGCGGGGTTTGCGCCGCACGTACAGTGCGCCGATGCCTTTGGGCCCGTATATTTTGTGCGCCGACAAGGACATCAGGTCGATCGGCAGCAGGTCCAGATCAATGACCACCTTGCCTGCCGCCTGGGCCGCATCGACATGGAATAGAACCCCTTTGGCGCGACAAAGGGCACCGATAGCCGCCACATCCTGAATGACACCGGTTTCATTGTTGACGAACATCACCGAGGCCAGCACGGTGTCAGGACGCAGTGCCGCCTCGAACACCGCCAGGTCGAGCAAGCCGCTTGGTAATACTGGCAGCACGGTGACTTCAAAGCCCTCGCGTTCAAGCTCTCGCATGCTGTCCAGAACCGCCTTGTGCTCGGTGGCCACCGTGACCAGGTGTTTGCCTTTGCCGCGGTGAAAATGCGCAGCGCCTTTAATGGCCAGGTTGTTCGATTCGGTCGCGCCCGATGTCCAGGCGATTTCGCGCGGGTCAGCGTTGATGAGTGCACAAACCTGTTCGCGGGCCAGTTCTACCGCCTCGTCGGCAGCCCAGCCGTAGGCGTGAGAGCGGCTCGCAGGATTGCCGTAGAGATCTGTCAGGTAGGGAATCATTTTGCTCGCCACGCGCCGATCCACCGGGGTGGTGGCCGCGTAGTCAAGGTACACGGGCTGGGTGGCGCGATAGTGGGCTTTGTCGCAGCTAGGGTCTGGCATGGCCGGCTCCTGAAAATTGAGGAAAGACCTAAGCTGTATTGCAATATCGATGCCATGCGCTTTGTCGCGTTAATCGCAACAAATGGCCCGGCGTTTGTTGCGTTTGTGCGCGACCCGTGCGGTCACCGTGTCTTGTTTGTCGGAAAGAGGCAAGTCACAGTAGATCTACCGCTGATGCAAACGGTAATGAGGGCACGTATCTTGCGTGGATTGGTTGAGGCTCTCGCCTTGTCAGCGGGTCCGGCATCTGGTGTGAACCGGTTCGTCCGGGTGACTGACCGTTCGATGCGAGTGGCCCAACGACAAAGAAAGTGGTGCCCCATGGTGAACACACAAGTGACGCAATCAAGGCGCGAACTTGATGCTATCTACGAAGTCAGTAAGACTTTTTCGACTTCGCTGGACGTTGCCAAGACTTTTCGCGAGGCACTGAACTATTTGTTACACGCCTTTGACTGGCGGCGTGCTTTCGTGGTGGTTAGTGAGCCCGAAGGGCTGCTGCTGCGCGGCTTGTGTGCCGTCGGACTGACAAAGGATGAGCAGCAGCGCCTGCATTTCCAAGTAGGTGAAGGCATTGTGGGACGCGTCTATGCCAACGGCATTCAGGTCATCGTGCCCGATGTGCGACTTGAGCCGCGGTTCCTCAATCGAACGGGGGGCGCCGATCAAACGCCTGACGTCACCGTTGCCATGCTCGTTACACCCATCCGCGCTGACCGCCGCACCATCGGCGTTCTGGCCATTGACTGTCTCAATCCTGGCGAAAGCCGGGTGTTTTCTGGCGACTTGCAGTTACTCAAGATGGTGGCTACTTTGATGGGGCAGTCGCTGTTGTTGCACCGAGGCGTCACCGCAGCGCATGACAGCCTGCAAGAAGATGTACGCCGTATGCACAAGGTGCTCAAGCCCAGCCAGCAAATCCCAAAGGTGGTGGGTGTTTCAGCGCCGATGCAGGAAGTTTTCGCGCAGGTCCACCAGGTGGCGCCGGCCCGCACCACGGTGCTGCTTCGTGGCGAGAGCGGCACAGGCAAGGAAGTGATTGCGCGCGCTTTGCATAACCTCTCGCCGCGCAAGAATGAAGCCTTTGTCAGCGTCAATTGTGCGGCGCTGACGGAGTCACTCCTGGAGAGTGAACTCTTCGGCCATGAAAAGGGATCATTCACCGGTGCGCAAAATCAACGCAAGGGCCGTTTCGAGCTGGCGCATGGGGGCACTCTCTTCCTTGATGAAATTGGCGATATCTCGGCTGCATTCCAGGCCAAGCTGTTACGCGTTCTGCAGGAACGTGAATTTGAAAGGGTGGGGGGCTCTAACCCGGTGAAGGTGGATGTTCGCTTGATTCTTGCCACCAATCGCAATCTCGAACGGATGGTTCAGGCGGGCGAGTTTCGGGCCGACCTTTATTACCGTATCAATGTGGTTTGCATTCAGTTGCCGCCACTGCGAGAGCGGCGCGAAGACATACCGGCCATGGCGCAGCATTTTTTGGATCGCTTCAACCACGATAACGTTCGCTCCACCCACTTCAGCGCGGATGCCTTGCGCGTGCTGGCCAGTTGCTATTGGCCGGGTAACGTTCGGGAACTGGAGAATTGTGTGGAGCGCACGGCCACCATGACGCAAGACGATGCGATCACCGGTCTCGCCTTTCCGTGCCGAAGCAACCGATGCCTGACCCAAGTGCTGCACCACATTGAGCGCGAAGATGCCGTGCGTCCTGCCCGATTGCCCGATATCCCCATTGTGGAAGTGCCGCTGGCGCCACCGCATGACGGCAACGATGTTGCCGCGCCACGTCCAGATCATGTCGCGTCTGCGGCTATGGGCGATGAATCCGCTGTTACGAATGACTTGTGCGCCCAAGCCGATGCCACGCAACTCGACGATGGCAAGCCCGAAGGCGAGCGTGAACGCCTGATCTGGGCCATGGAACGCTGCGGCTGGGTTCAGGCCAAGGCGGCGCGTCTGCTGAAGATATCGCCGCGCCAGATGGGCTACGCGCTACAAAAAAATGGCGTCGAAGTCCGAAAGTTTTAAGTAACTTGAACACGCGAAAGAAGACGAGCCCTTGTCATAAGCGAAACGGCCGGCAGCCCTCAATTACATGCGCAGGAAAATAATTGGCACGGCTATTGCATAAGAGTTATCGAGAGGCGTTCACGCCGCATCAAATAGAAAACTAGGGTTCCGACCACGCAAGTGGTGTCTGGTCCGAGAGTTTTCGGCTCTTCTTGACGGGAGGGCTCCACGGAGGGACAAAAGCCCGGGAGAAGTTTGCCGTAGCGCAAGCGTCTCTCGCTTTTTCCACCTCCAAGGAGTCCTTTATGTCCCTGAACTATCCCAAGTTTGAATTTTGTGCAGCCCCGCGAATGAATGGCCTGCACGGTAATGGTGCTCAATTCGCGTCTTCATTCCCCAAAAGAGATCTTCATCCCCGTGCCGGTGCATTCAAGCGCGCAGTTGCTTTCCTGGTGACGAGTGCTGCCCTGCTGATGGCGGCAACGCCTGCCGCCCAGGCCGAAGTGAAAGTGGGTGTTTCTGATTGGCCCGGTTGGGTGGCTTGGTATGTGGCGCAAGAAAAAGGCTTTTTCAAAAAGCACAAGGCAGACGTCAAACTGGTTTGGTTCGCCAACTACACCGACTCCATTTCAGCCTTGTCTTCAGGTCAGCTGGATGCCAATTCCCAGACCTGGTCCGACACGATGGGGCCGTTGGCCAAGGGTATTCCATTGAAGGTCGTGCTCGCAAATGACAACTCGGCAGGCAATGACGCGCTGGTCGTCAAGCCAGGTATCAAATCCGTCAAGGAACTCAAAGGTAAAACCGTGGCGCTGGAGCAATTCAGTGTTTCGCACTTTGTGTTCGTTAATGCATTGGCTAAAAACGGCATGAAGCAAGACGATGTGAAGATCGTCAATCTGGCCGCTGGCGATGCTGCCGCCGCCTTCATGACCGGCCGGGTGGATGCTGCGGTGGTCTGGAATCCCTGGATCAGCCAGATCGAAACCAGCGGTAAAGGGCATGCCATCTTTACCTCCAAAGACATGCCGGGTTTGATTCCCGACCTGCTGGTGGCGCAGGACAAGGCCATCAAGACCAAGCGCAAAGAACTCGTCGGCATGATCCGCGCCTGGTTTGACACCGTGGCCTTCATCGAAAAGAACCCAGCCGAAGCCTCGAAGATCATGGCCAAGGTGGTGGGCATGTCGGCCAAGGAATATCAGGTGTTTTTGCCGGGCACCCGTTTCTTTGACGCCAAGCTCAACCAGGAAGCCTTTGGCCCCGCTACCAGCCCCGTGTCGTTGATTGGTGCCGCACCAAAGATCGAAAAGTTCCTGGTCGACAACAAGCTGATCGAAGGCAAACCGGATATCGCGCGCGGTATTGACGGCTCGTTGCTGGCCGAAGCCCTCAAGCCCTGAAGACACGGCGCCTTCCCCGTGTTGCGTCGATTCGCATGAACGGCGGGGGAAGGTTTCATCTACATTGAAAAAGGGAGTTCTCTCATGCAGAACAAGCCTCATTCGTCCCGTCGCGCGCGTCATGGTCTCTGGTCGGTTCGTGCGTCGATCACGCGCAAGCAGTACTGGACTTTGGCGATGCTGGGTCTCATTGCGCCGCTGGGGTTGTGGACCTTGCTCGCGGCCTACGGCGGCATGGACAAGGTGTTCATGCCGTCACCGGTGCAGGTGCTCAGCCGCACGGTTGAGTGGTGGACGGATGCCGATTTGCTGGGTGATATCGGCATCAGCTTCGGCCGGGTCGTGGGAGGCTTCGTGCTATCGGCCCTGATTGCCCTGCCGCTCGGTCTGCTGATTGGCTCCTTTCGATCGGTGCAAGCGCTGCTGGAGCCGCTCACTGATTTCATCCGTTACATGCCGGCCGTGGCGTTCATTCCACTGGTCATGTTGTGGGTGGGTATTGATGAGGGCTCCAAGATCGCCATCATTTTCATCGGCACTTTTTTCCAGATGGTGCTGATGGTGGCGGAAGATGTGCGCCGCGTCCCCATGGCGCAGGTAGAGGCCGCGCAGACCATGGGAGCCAGTCGCCGCGAGTTGATTGAGAAGGTCATCCTTCCCAGTGCCAAGCCCGCGCTGCTCGACACCTTGCGTGTGACGATGGGCTGGGCCTGGACCTATCTGGTGGTGGCCGAGCTCGTCGCGGCCAGCTCTGGGCTGGGTTACTCCATCCTGAAGGCGCAGCGCTTTCTGCAAACCGACAAGATCTTCGCGGGAATCATGTTGATCGGGCTCATTGGGTTGCTGACCGATCAGGCGTTTCGCTGGGCGCATCGCCGTGCGTTTCCATGGCTCTATTTGAAAGGGTAAGCAGCATGAATCAACCAAAAATTCAAATCCGTGACCTGGAAAAATGCTTTGAGGGCGCCACGGTCAATGCGCTTGAAAACATCAACCTGGACATTGCAGAAAACGAGTTTGTGACCTTCGTCGGTGCCTCAGGCTGTGGCAAGTCCACCTTGCTGCGCACCATCGCCGGGTTGGAAACCCATACCGTCGGTGAGTTGCTGGTGGATGGCACGCCGGTAGAGGGGCCGGGGATCAATCGCGCCATGGTGTTTCAGCACTACAGCCTTTACCCCTGGATGACCGTGCAAGGCAATATCAAGTTTTGCCGCCAGCTCGCAGCGCATACCCGCGACTGCACATCGGGCGACGTCGAAGCGGCTGCCGGTCGGGCTGATGCGCTGCTGAACCTCATGGGGCTCACGCCAGCAGCCAAGGCCTGGCCCAATCAACTTTCAGGCGGCATGCAGCAACGGGTCGCGATTGCCCGTGCGCTGATGGGTCGCCCCGAGATCCTCTTGATGGACGAGCCTTTTGGCGCACTCGATGCACAGACGCGTGAAGTGATGCATGACCTCATTCGCCATGTTCACCGGCTGGAAAAGGCCACCGTACTCTTTGTCACCCACGATGTTGAAGAGGCGATTTACCTCGGGAGCCGTGTCGTGCTGATGGCGCCGCGTCCGGGTCGAATCGACACTATTTTTGACATTCCGTTTGGTGAGTCGCGCACGCAAGACCTGAAACATGCGCCGGAATTTCTGCGCCTGAAGCGGGAAATTCTGGACCGTATCCGCGACACCTCCGGCATGAAGACCGACCTTGAACAACTGGAGCGCCTCTCGGCGCAACCGGTCTGAAACCCTAGGAGATCACCATGAACCCAACTGACATCCTTGCTGATCCGTTGCAAGTTATTCCGGAAAATCCACTCAGCACGGCCCCGGTGGACGCGCCCAGTTTCTGGCAGCGTTTCCCTGCCGCCGCCATGGCGGGTGTGGTGACCGATCGCGTGATGTGGTCCGAAGTCATGCCCGGTGGTGGCCACTGGTCGTGGCGCATGCCGCGCGGCACGGCGCTACGGCTCATCGCGCTGGAGGCCGGCGCCAACGCCAGCCTCGTGCTCTACGCCGCCCATGAAAAGCTGGAGCGCTACAACATGCCTGATTCGCTCAAGGCGCAACACACCGCGCACTACCAGCGTGGCCATGTGCTGATGAGCGACATGGGACGATCCATGGCGAGTTTCACGGCCGATAGCCTGGGCTGGCACGATCCGCTCGGTGGTTTGCTGGACGCCGAGTTGCTCGCCAAAAAATACGGCGAGCGTCGCTTCGCGGAGCATCGCAACACCATGTACCGCTCGGGCAAGGATGGCCTGCTGATCGAGATCGGCAAGTACGGCCTGACCCGGCGTGATCTGATCGCGCCGGTCAATCTTTTCTCCAAAGTCAGTGTTGATTTGGAGGGCCGATTTGCCTTCGCTCCTGATCAAAGCAAGGCCGGAGATTTCGTCGAGTTGCGCTTTGACATGGACGTGATCCTGGCGATTTCCACCGCCCCGCACCCGCTCGACCCCGCGCCCGATTACGCACCCAAAAAGCTCGGCCTCCTTGCTTGGCGCTGCGGTGCCGCGCTCGCCGACGACTATTGCCGCGCGTTCCGGCCCGAGAACGCGCGGGCCCTGCACAACACCGACATGCTGTACCTCTGAGGACGCTCACATGAACTCGACTGCAACCCCTTTTACTGCCACCGCCATTCGTCTTCAGGAAAGCGCCTTGGACCCGGCTAATGCGGTACAAGACCTGCGCCACCCGGCCGGCGAACCTATTCTGTTCGAGGTGAAGGCGGGTCAGACCCTGCGCATCGTCGATCTTGAAGGTAACCAGGCGGCGGACGTTATTTTCTACAACCGCCACGACAACGCCGAGCATTACAGTGCGACCGAGACCATGCTGCGCCAGGGCGGCATCTACCTCACCACCGGCTCTGTCCTGTACAGCAACGACGGCCGTGCCATGCTCACCATCGTGGCCGACACCTGCGGTCGCCACGACACCCTGGGCGGCGCCTGCGCGGCCGAGAGCAACACCGTGCGTTACGCGCTGCAGAAGAAGTACATGCACAGCTGCCGGGACAACTACCTGATTGCGCTGCAACACGCCGACATCGGCCTGACCACACGCGATTTGGTGCCCAACATCAACTTCTTTATGAATGTGCCGGTGACTGCGGAGGGCGACCTCCAGTTTGCCGATGGTGTTTCTGGTCCCGGCAAGTACGTGGAGATGTTGGCCGCGATGGACTTGTGGGTGCTGATCTCCAACTGCCCGCAGCTCAACAACCCGTGCAATGCCTACAACCCGACGCCGACCCGCCTGCTGGTCTGGGACCCGGTCTGAGCAGCTGACGAAGTCTCAAAAAATATTCGGCATTTTGCCTTCAACCCCGCATCGGGACGACCCGATGCGCTAGCAAACTTATAGCGAGACGTCTCGCCACGGTGACCTCATGTTTAACAAGGTTCTTATTGCCAACCGCGGCGCCATTGCGTGTCGCATCATCCGTACCCTGAAAAAAATGGGGGTGCGCAGCGTCGCTGTTTATTCGGAGGCCGACGCCCAATCCCGACATGTGCGGGAAGCGGACGAAGCGTATTGCATTGGACCCGCGCCAGCGGCACAAAGTTATCTCCGTGCTGAACGCATTCTGGAGGTGGCTCTGGAATGTGGCGCCCAGGCGATCCACCCGGGCTATGGTTTCCTGTCAGAAAATCCCGGATTTTCCGAAGCGTGCGAGTTGGCTGGCATCGCCTTCATCGGCCCCAACGCCGGGCAGATGCGCGCCTTCGGTCTCAAGCACACGGCGCGTGCACTGGCCGAGGCGCACGCGGTGCCCTTGTTGCCCGGTTCCGGCCTGCTCGACGACCTCGGCCACGCCCGCACCGAGGCGCTTCGCATCGGCTACCCGGTGATGCTCAAGAGCACGGCCGGTGGCGGTGGCATCGGCATGCGACTGGTCTGGAGCGAAGCAGAACTGGCCGACGCTTTTACTTCCGTTGAGCGCCTGGCACGGGCCAACTTCAAGGACGCCGGTCTCTTTCTTGAAAAGTACGTGGAGCAGGCGCGCCACATCGAGGTCCAGGTCTTCGGCGATGGCCGGGGCGAGGTGATTGCACTGGGTGAACGGGATTGCTCGGTCCAGCGCCGCAACCAGAAAGTGATCGAGGAAACGCCGGCGCCGGGCTTGACCGATGACCAGCGCCACGCCTTGCACGCGACGGCAGTCCGGCTGGCCAAGGCCGTGAACTACCGTTCCGCCGGCACGGTGGAGTTTGTCTATGACGTGGCAAACGCGCAGTTTTATTTTCTCGAAGTGAATACCCGCCTGCAGGTGGAGCATGGTGTGACGGAACAGGTGTGCAAGGTCGATCTGGTCGAGTGGATGGTGTTGCTCGCAGCGGGCGAGTTGCCGAACCTGGCTGGCCTAAGCCCAACGCCGCAGGGCGCCTCGATCCAGGTGCGCCTCTACGCTGAAGATCCGGGCAAAAACTTTCAGCCCAGCGCGGGTCTGCTGACCGAGGTGAAGTGGCCTGCCGAAGCGCGCGTGGACGGCTGGGTTGAGCGCGGGACGGAAGTGCCCGCCTGGTACGACCCGATGCTGGCCAAGATCATCGTCACCGCCGACGACCGGGTGGCGGCGCTCGCCAAGTTGGAAGCGGCGCTGGACGATACCCGTATCGCCGGGATTGAGACCAATCTGGACTACCTGCGCCAAGTGATCCGCGACCCGGTGTTTCGTGAAGGCAGACAGGTCACCCGCTTCCTTAATGACTTCCAGTACCGGCCGGCAACGATTGATGTGATCGAATCCGGCGTGCAAACCTCGGTGCAGGACTGGCCGGGGCGCATCGGCTACTGGAATGTAGGCGTGCCGCCCTCCGGACCGATGGATGCCTACGCCCATCGCATGGCCAACCGGCTGGTGGGTAACGCGGTCGAGGCGGCAGGGCTGGAATGCACGCTGGCGGGACCCACGCTGCGCTTCAATGTTGAAACCGTGATTGCGGTGACGGGCGCGCCGGTGCCGGTGACACTCAACGGGGCACCGCTCGCCATGTGGCAGTCGCACCGCGTACCGGCGGGCGCGTTACTGACTATTGGCCGCGCTGAAGCCGGCTGCCGTTTCTATCTGGCGGTGAGCGGTGGGTTGGATGTGCCGACCTATCTGGGCAGTTGCGCCACGTTCACGCTGGGCCAGTTTGGTGGCCACGCCGGGCGTAACCTGCGCGTGGGCGACGTGCTGCATCTGCTGGCCCCGGCCAGCGGCAGCGCCGGTCTGGCCAGTGCGCCTGCCACGATTCCCTTCTACGGCAAGCAGTGGGACGTGGGTGTGCTTTATGGCCCGCATGGCGCGCCCGATTTCTTCCTGGACGAGGACATCGCCAGCTTCTTCGCCACGGACTGGGCGGTGCACTACAACTCCAGCCGCACCGGCGTGCGCCTGATCGGACCCAAGCCCACTTGGGCCCGTACCGACGGCGGCGAGGCCGGCTTGCATCCTTCCAACATCCATGACAACGCCTACGCCATCGGCGCCATCGACTTCACCGGCGACATGCCGGTGATCCTGGGGCCCGACGGCCCGAGCCTGGGCGGTTTTGTCTGCCCGGCCGTGGTGGTCCATGCCGAACTGTGGAAGATTGGCCAATTGCGTCCCGGCGACACGGTGCGCTTTCACCGCCTGACGTTGGCGCAGGCCAGCGCCCGCGAGGCCGCCCTGGAAGCCAGCCTGGCTTCTCTGCTTGCGCCGCTGGCCAGCGCGCCGCAGGATGATGCAGCGGCTTGTCTGACGCCCGTCCTGTTTGAGCGTGCCGGGCAGGGCAGCGCACCCTGCGTGGCGTACCGCCAGGCCGGCGACCGCTATCTGCTGGTCGAATATGGTCCGCTGGTGCTGGACATTGAGCTGCGCTTGCGCGTCCATGCGCTGATGGAATCGCTCACGGCCATGAACGATGGCGCCGGCTTGAACGGCATCATTGACCTCACGCCCGGCATCCGCTCGCTGCAGATTCATTTCGACCCGGCGCAGTTGCCGCGCTCGACATTGCTTGCAACGCTGCAAGTGGCCGAGGACGGCCTGCCAGCGGTCGACGACATGGTGGTGCCGAGCCGCGTGGTGCACCTGCCGCTGTCATGGGACGACGCCCAGACCCGCCTCGCCATCGAGAAGTACATGCAATCGGTGCGCAAGGACGCCCCTTGGTGCCCGAGCAACATCGAATTCATCCGCCGCATCAATGGCCTGGGCAGCCTCGACGAGGTGTTCGACATCGTTTTTCAGGCCAGTTACCTGGTGCTGGGGCTGGGCGATGTTTACCTGGGCGCCCCGGTGGCCACGCCGGTCGATCCGCGTCATCGCCTCGTCACCACCAAGTACAACCCGGCACGCACCTGGACGCCGGAAAACGCCGTCGGCATCGGCGGCGCCTACCTGTGCGTGTACGGCATGGAAGGTCCGGGCGGCTACCAGTTCGTCGGCCGCACGCTGCAGATGTGGAACCGCTGGCGCCACGGCGAAACGGGCAGCCCGGAGTTCAGCCAGCCCTGGCTGCTGCGCTTCTTCGACCAGATCCGCTTCTACAAAGTGTCGGAGGCGGAACTGCTCCAGATCCGCGCCGATTTCCCCCATGGCGGCTACCCGCTGCGCATTGAGGAAACCACCTTCAGCCTGAAGGACTACCGTCGTTTTCTCGCCGATAACGCCGCCAGCATTGGCACGTTCAAGGCGACGCAGCAATCTGAATTCGAGGCCGAACGCGAGCGCTGGAAGGCCAGTGGTCAGGCTGAATATGCCAGTGACGTGGATGTGGCCGATGCCGGCCCCGACAGCGAGCTCGACCTGCCCGAGGGCGGCCGCGCCGTGGCGACCAGCGTGCCGGGCAATGTCTGGAAGATCGAGGTCGCGGTCGGCGATGAGGTACAGGCTGGCGACCTGCTGCTGGTGGTCGAATCGATGAAGATGGAATTCAGCGTGCTGGCGCCCTGCGCCGGCACGGTGCACCAGCTTTATTGCCGCGAAGGTGCCCCGGTGGCGGCGGGCCAGGACGTGGTGGTCATTCTCGAAAAAAAGCATCAAGGACAAGCAACATGAATCCGAACATGAATCTGAACGAACTTTCCTTCGATCTGGCCGCCCTGCAGGTTGCCTATGCCGGTGGCGTGACGGTGCGCCAGACCATCGGCGAGGCGATGCGCCGCTGTGATGACCTGACCCACCGGGCTTTTATCCACCGCCTGTCGCTGACCGAAATCGAGCCCTACCTCGCACGTCTTGAAGCCCTTGATCCGGCGAGCCTGCCCCTGTATGGCGTCCCCTTCGCCATCAAGGACAACATTGACCTGGCAGACGTGCCCACCACCGCCGGGTGCCCGGAATTTGCCTACACCCCCACGGAACATGCTTTTGTGGTCGAACAACTGATTGCCGCCGGCGCGGTGCCGATGGGCAAGACCAACCTGGATCAATTCGCCACCGGTCTCAATGGCACGCGCTCTCCCTATGGCGCCTGCCGCAACGCATTTAATCCGGACTACATAGCGGGTGGCTCCAGCTCCGGGTCATCCGTGGCCGTCGCCAAGGGCTGGGTGAGTTTCTCGCTCGGCACCGACACCGCGGGCTCGGGCCGCGTGCCTGCGTCGTTCAACAACCTCATCGGCTTGAAGCCGACCTGCGGTTTGCTGTCTTCCACGGGCGTTGTGCCGGCCTGTCGGTCGCTGGACACCGTGTCCATCTTTGCCCTGACCGCAGGGGACGCGCAAGCCGTTCTCAATGTGGCGGCGGTGTTTGACGCGGCCGACCCCTTCAGCCGCAATGCCGAGCCCTTTGGCGTTGATTTCTCAGCTGGGCCGTTTCGTTTTGGCGTGCCCCGGCAAAGCCAGCTGGAGTTCTTCGGCGATGTTGGCGCCGTGGCTCTATTTGAAACAGCCGTGGCGCGATTGAAACAACTGGGCGGAACCCCGGTCGAGATCGACTTCGCCCCTTTTCTGGAGGTGGCCCGTCTGCTGTACGAAGGGCCGTGGGTGGCTGAGCGTTACGTCGCGATCCGTGACTTCATTGGTGTCCAGCCGCAGGCGATGATCGAGCCCGTGCGCAGCATCATCTCGGGCGGACGGGATAAATCGGCCCCGGACGCCTTTGCGGCGGCTTACCGGCTCAAGGCGCTCAAGCGCAGCTGCGATGCCGTGTGGCAGCACATCGACTGCCTGCTGACGCCCACCGCTGGCACGATTTACCGCATTGCCGAGATGCAGGCCGATCCGATTCGGCTCAACTCGAATCTTGGCTACTACACCAACTTTGTCAATCTGCTCGACTACAGCGCCGTGGCGCTGCCGGCCGGCTTGATTGAGCGCGGCGCGGCTACCGCACTGCCTTGGGGGGTGACGCTGGTCGCGCCCGCGCACCGTGATGTTCCCCTGCTGCGGCTGGCCGACCGGGCGCATCGGGCCCTGGGCGGAAATCTGGGCGCCACGGCCAGCGCACTTGCCAGCACGCCCGCTGGCGTTGGCTCGCCGCAAGGATCGCTGAAATCCGGCACGGTGCAACTGGCGGTATGTGGCGCCCATCTGTCCGGCTTGCCGCTCAACCACCAATTGACCGACCGGGGGGCGCGCCTGCTGGCCACGACGCACTCGGCCCCTGAATACCGTTTGTTCGCTCTTGCAGGTGGCCCACCCCAGCGGCCCGGCATGGTCCGTGTGGCCGAAGGCGGCGCTGCCATTGCGCTGGAGGTTTGGGAGTTGCCCGCCGAGCACTTTGGCAGTTTCGTGGCGGCCATTCCGGCCCCGCTGGCGATTGGCAAAGTGCGGTTGGCTGATGGCGCTCTGGTTTGCGGCTTCGTCTGCGATACCTTGGGCGTCGCGGGGTCGCAGGATATTACGCAGCACGGCGGCTGGAAGGCGTGGCGCATGACGAACTCTGGCGCTTAGATTTGATACTTCTAATTTGGGTTGTCTTCAATCTAAATGCCGGCGAGTCCTTTTCGAAGTCTGGGTTTATTCAGGTGCAACGTGGAGCGCCTCCAGAAAGCGCGCCACCCTGTTGTAGGCTGCGATCACGCCGACCAGTTCAACCTGCTGTTGCGGGTCTGGTAACGCGGTTTTTAGCGCGACAAAACAGGACTCGCTGACTTGCACCTTGAGTGTCATTTCTTGTGTCAGTGCGGCGCGTTCCGACGCGTTGAATAGAACGCGGTCGCAGATTGCCGTCGTCACCTCGCGCATTGCATCAAGCTGCGCCTGGCTGTACACAATACGGGTCAGGAGTCTGTGTGTCGGGCGATCCAGTCCAGTGCCCCCTGCAGATGTTGAAAATCGTCCAGGGACCGTGCCGGAATGTCCGGGTGGCGGTCGTTCCACATTCGCCCTAATGCCGATCCGGCGCCCACTTCCAGCACGCATGACACTTGTCTTTCGGCAACAGCCTCCATGCACGAGGACCAGTGCACGGTACTGGCAATTTGCTGACTTAACGCTTGGCGTAACTCTATGGGTTTGCGGCTTAACGCACCGAGCGCGTTGAGGGCAATTGGGCAACAAGGGGTGGCAAATGGCACTTCCTGCAGTAACGCTGCAAAAGCGTGAGCAGCAGGCGCCATCCAGGAGGAATGCGATGCCACCTGCACCCCAAACCGCTTGCAAACTGCCCCGTTAGCCTGCAGTGCAAGAGTGGCTTGCGATAAGGCCTCGTCGGTGCCTGCGAAGATCGCCTGGCTGGCGTTCACCTGGATCGCGCACTCGATGTGAAGGCCGGTGCAGGCGGCAAAGACGGCCGCTTCCGAGAGACCCGATACGGATAACAAACCGGTCTTCAGGCCGGCCACGGCCTGATCCATCACGGCGGCACGCTGGCTTGCCAGCGTGAGGGCCTGGTCGGTCGTGAACACCCCGGCACAGGCAAAGGCCGGCAACTCGCCCACGCTGTAGCCTGCGACAACGGCGGGTTGCGCACTAAGTTGATCTTTGAGGGCAGCCCATGCGGCCAAGGATGTGCCGGTGATCAACACCTGCGCAAAAGCGTTGTCGTTGCGGCGCTTCGCGTCATGGAGCAAGTCGCGCCAGTCGGCCCCAATCCGCTGGCTCATTAAACGCAAGCTCTCGGCGGCGGCCGGTGCGGATTCAAGCCAGGGCAGCATGTTCGGGTGCTGACTGGCCTGGCCCGAAAATAAAACGGCGTAACTCATGTCGCCAACACGATCGATTCCCGCGCGCGCCAGCAAGCCCCGCAGGGGGTCGTCGACACGCCACTGCTGGCGGTTTGCTTCCGGCGAGTGAGCTCGTCAACCCAGCAAGCACTGGCCAGCACATCTGCGGCGCCACCCGGGGACAGCCTGCGCTGGACAAAGGCCGTGTGGACGGCTCGGGCGTGCAGCAGCCAATCGGTTTGCAAAACGCCGCCGGCGGTTAAAAAATCACGAGCCGCCGACTGCACAAAGCGCAAGCCCTCCATACCGCCGCGATGCACCACATTGGTGTCGTCCAGGTCGGCCATGGTGGCAAACAGGGCTTGCACACGGGCGACGCGATCTGTTGCCCCACCGGCCAATGCTGCCTGTAAAGCGGGCAGCGTGATGTCAAACAGGGTGGGGAACGCCTGGGCCGCTTCGTCCCCCGCGCTGCGCATGCCGAAGCGCTGCGCAACACGCTGGCCGTTGGACTTGGGCGTTGCCAAGCGCGTCGCTTTGGCGCGCGCTGCCAGCGCTTCGCCCCAGGTTGACAACAGGACCGCGCGCAAATGCAAAGGGGTCAATGGCAAATTTTGGGCCTGCAGTTGACCGGCGCTGGCGCACAGCAAGCCCAAGCCAAACACCGCGCCGCGGTGGGTGTTGATACCGCGGGTCGCCACCAGCATGCGCGCCTCCGCATTTTTTCCGAGCGATTCCAGAACCGCAAACGAATGACGGTCATAACCGGCCTGCGCCATGCGGGGAAAGTAGCCGCGCAGTGCAAACAAGCTGCGTAAAAACGTGGTGCCATCCATGTCAAGATGGCTGCCGCAATCACGAAACGACACCAGACCGGGCTTGGGCTCCAGTGCGATTTCTGCATAAAGGGCACGGACCGCCGCCCGACCCAGTGGCTGTGCGCCCGCATAAGGGGTGCCGGGCGCGGCATGGTTTTCAGGCGTGCGGTCCATACGCGTTTCAGGTCAGGGCCAGCGCAGCTTCTGGATCAGCAAGTTGAGCCCCGTCACCCAGACGGCGCACGTCTTCCAGAGAGGCCAGCCGGATGCTGTGGCGGTCTTTCACCAGCACCTGCGACGTCTGCCCTTGCAGGAGTTGTTGCAGCTCGCGCCAGGCGATGGCCGGGCCTTGGGAGAAAACAATTTCACCATCGATGCGGCAGTGCAGTTGGGTGCTGGCAAGTTGTTGAACCACCTGCGCTGCCATCGCCAAAGAGGTCACACCCAGGCTTAAATCAAGGTCGGATGCAGCATGCAGGTAGCTCAGGCCGGTCAGCGATTGCCAACCGTGAGAGCCATAAACATGGGCTTGCGTACCCATGTTGGAAAGCGCTTCGGACAAATCAAGTGCAGCCGGACCCCAATGGTTCGCTTGTGCCACTTGCATGAGCGTTGGAAACGCTGCACACGCCGTGAGGTGATCAGCATTCACGGTCAGGGCCAGTCGCCGTTTTGACCATTGTTGCGGTGCGGGTAGGCCGATACAAAGCTGATCCGACGCGGTTTCTGTGCGTTGACGGCAGACCACCAAGGGCAGACGGTTGATGCGCCAATGCGCCAGAATCTCCTGCGCCTCAGCATCCCAGGCCCGATCTTCAATCTGTGTCCAGGCCCGCTCGTCGATCGACACCAGTTGATTGCGCTGCAAACCTTTCACGAATGTCATGGAGTGACTTGCTGTGGCTCAGGCATTGACCACGCGCGCACTCACCTGCGCCGCGAGCGTGCGTCCGCCGCGTGCCGCACCGTCAGCGGCACGCTGGTCCAGTGTGGGTGAATCATCTAGCGCCGCCAGCAGTTGCGCTTGAAGGTTTCCCGTCCAGAGCGCACGGATGCCGCCCATGGCCACGTAGTTCTCGACGCCCGGCGCAAACACCGGGTTGGATTTCGACAACTCCGCCAAGCGTTGCTCGTCGATCTTGGTCACGCGCGCCATCGCGGGCAATCGCATGACGCGGATCTCGGCTTCCGGCAAGGCGTAGCAGGCATCGGCAATCAGTCCTGATGTGATGAAGCCGCCCGAGAGCGCCTGGTCATACACCAGACCGATCACGCGATGCGCTTGGCGTCGCGCCAACTCGACGCAACACCCCATGTGTGCCATGTAGCGGTTAATGCCCAGCAGCTCGTCGCGGTGGCGCAGCCGTTGGCCTTGGGTGTCCACCAGCAAGACGATGGGGCGCCCTGGATACTTGCGCACCGTGTCCAGCACCACGCGCGCCTGAGCCAGCGCGAGCTCTACCCCGATGGCGGCGTGGTTGGTGGTACCCACGACCGTGACCGTTCGGCCATTGACTTCAGCCGTACCGCTGAGCAGATCGCCGTCGCGCGTGACGCGATGGCTCGGGTCAAAAAGTTCGTTGAGCAATGAGTCCCAGTTCATGCCGGCTCCTTGTGTTGAATGGCTTTCAGGGCTTGCATCTCCGAGGCTTCCATGTCTGCCACTCTCGCCGGATCAGACACGCCAGCGCGTTGCCAGATGTCCAATGCGTCGCGGCAGTTGCCGTAGCGGATCAGCCGGTCCGTCAGCAGCGCGTGCTCTGCCTCCATTGCCTCCAGGCTCAGCGGCACAGACTGGCCCAGCAAGGGAATGGTGGCATGGCGAAAAGCGGCTATATCGTCTTCCACCAGAACATCGCAATCACCAATCAGGTAGCGGTGTTTACCGCCCGTGGTGCGCCAGACCAGCGCCCGGTCGCGCGAGTCATATTCTTCAACCCCGTTGGAGGACTCGATCACCTCCGGCCCGGACATGGCCAGACGGCCGATGTCGCTCATCACCACATGGTCGGCACAACGTGCGATCAGGCCCATGCCGCCAAAACAGCCGTTGCCACCACCAATCAGCATGATCACGGGAATGCTTTGAGCCCGTGCGTCGAGCAAGGCGCGCATGACTTCCGACACCGCGATCAAGCCGGCATTGGCTTCATGCAAACGCACGCCGCCCGATTCCGCCAGCACGATCACGGCCGCAGGCTTCAGGTGCAGTGCCCGTTTGAACAGGCCGACCAGCTTGGCGCCATGCACCTCGCCGACGCCGCCGCCCATGAACTCCCCCTCCTGTGACGCAATCAGGACCGGCTGACCGGCCAGCGTGCCACTGCCGATGACGACGCCATCGTCAAAGGAAGAAGGCACCCCCAGCAGCGCCAGGTGCGGGCTGACCACCCGTTCGGCGGGCCCAAGAATTTCAAGGAATGATTGCGCATCCAGCAGATGCGTGACGCGCGCACGGGCCGTCGATTCGGAGAAGCTGCGGTTCATGGCTGCACCTTTGCCGTTGCGGGCAATTCCGCGGCGGCCTGATCGAGCCGCAGGCTCACCACGGCGGGGGTGGCCCCCATGTCGTTGATCGAGATGGCAATACCCGCGAGGCCATGGCGCTCATGAAAGTCCTGCAGCACCGCCTCCCAAATAGGGGAAAAACCGCAGGCTGAGGTGGTGATGTCTACCGTGCATTGGGCGCTGCGGGTGCTGGGCTCCAGCATCACCTCCAGGTTGCCTGATCCGACCACGCCCACCAGAATCGGCGTGAAGTCACCGGGCGCCTGCTGTCCGGGGTATGAGAAATGAAGTTTTTCCATGATTACTTTTTTACCAGTTACGGAAGCGTTTGGGCGGGTTGTACAAGCCACCCGAGGCACGCACCAGGTCGCGCATGGTGCGTGCGGCCAGCAGACTGCGCGTGGCATCCCGCTTGTCGATTCCTATGTCCTCGGCGCGCTGGATCACACCGCGGTCCCGCAGGTTCTCCACCATGCGCCGATCGCGTGCCAGCCCCACCGGGGTGTAACCCGCCACGCCACGAATGGCCTGCTCGCGCTCTTCATCGGTGCGGCACAGCAGCAGATTGGCAATGCCTTCTTCGGTGAGGATGTGGGTGACGTCGTCACCGTAAATCATCACCGGCGGAATCTCCATGTGGGCCTGCTCGGCCAGCTGCCAGGCGTCCAGTTTTTCGACAAAAGCCGGATGCATGTGTTCGCGGAAGGTCTCCACAATTTGTACCACCAGCTTTTGTCCGCGCGGCATGGCCGAGACGCCGGTGCGTCCCTGGCGTGCCTGGGCACCGGCTTTCAACCAGGCCGGTGTGGCGTGACGGCGGCCGCGTGCGTCAGCGCCCATATTGGGCGCGCCGCCAAAGCCCGCAATGCGGCCCAGCGTGGCGGTGGAGCTGTGGCCGTTCAGGTCGATTTGCAGCGTGGAACCGATGAACATGTCGCAGGCATAGTGGCCCGCCGCCTGGCACAGGGCCCGGTTGCTGCGCATGCTGCCGTCGGCACCGGTGAAAAACACATCAGGTCGGGCCTTGATGTAGTTTTCCATGCCCAATTCAGAACCAAAAGAATGCACCGATTCGACCCAGCCGGCCTCAATCGCCGGGATCAAGGCCGGGTGCGGATTCAGCGCCCAGTGCTTGCAAATCTTGCCTTTCAGACCGAGCGATTCAGCGTAGGTGGGCAGCAGCAACTCAATGGCGGCGGTGTCAAACCCAATGCCGTGGTTCAGGCGCTGCACGCCGTATTCGGCATAAATTCCCTTGATGGCCATCATCGCCATCAGCACCTGAATCTCGGAAATTTGCGCCGGGTCGCGCGTGAACAGCGGCTCAATCAGGTTGGGCTTGGGCGCCAGGATGACGAAGTCCACCCAGTCGCCCGGAATATCCACACGCGGCACTGCATCAACAAACTCATTGACTTGGACAATGACGATGCCGCTCTTGAAGGCGGTGGCCTCCACAATCGCCGGCGTGTCTTCGGTGTTGGCGCCGGTGTAGAGGTTGCCCTGCGCGTCAGCCGACTGGGCGCAGACCAGCGAGACACGCGGTGTCAGGTCCACAAAGTAGCGGGCAAAAAGCTCCAGGTAAGTGTGGATGGCGCCAATCTGAATCTGCCCGGCCGACACCATTTTGGCCAGCCGTGCACTCTGCGGGCCTGAGAACGAAAAGTCGAGTTTCGAGGCAATGCCGTTTTCAAACAAATCCAGGTGTTCGGGCAGGGCCAGCACCGATTGCACCATGTGCAAATCATGGACCTGGGCCGGATCAAGCTGGGTCAGTGCCTGCGCCAGAAAATCGGCCTGTTTCTGGTTATTGCCCTCCAGGCAAACACGATCGCCCGGCTCCAGCACCGCCGTCAACAAACGCGTGGCATCGGCTGGATCAACCCGTTTGCCGCGCAAACTGGCGCCTAACAAGGCGACGGCCCGCGCCAGTCGGCGGGCGCGGCTTTGTGCTTGTAAATTCCAGCTGCGTTCAGATGCATTCATGTCACTTCACTCCCATGACCATGTTGGGCAGACCGGTCGCGATACCTGGCAGCAGGCACAACAGCAGAACCGCCACAAACATCAACCCAAGGAAAGGCATCACGCCCCAAATTACATCCTTTAATGGGATGTCCGGCGCCACGTTCTTGATGACGAAAATGTTGAGACCCACGGGGGGATGGATCAAGCCCATTTCCATCACGATCACCATCACCACGCCGAACCAGACCAGGTCGAAGCCCGCCGCCTTGAGGGGGGGCAGAATAATCGGCGCTGTCATCAAAATGATGGAGACCGGCGGCAGGAAAAAGCCCAACACGATGACCATCAGCAGAATCACCGACAGTAAAACCCATTTGGACAACTGCATGTCAACAATCCATTGCGCCGCGCCCTGACTGATGTGCAGGTGGCTCATGACATAGCTGTACAAGAGCGACATCCCAATGATGAGCATCAGCATGGTCGACTCCTTCAGCGTTGAGGTCAGGATCGGTGCCACATCTTTGGGCCGCCACAGTCCGTACACCACGGCCACCAGACCCAGCGCCATCAGACCGCCCAGACCGGCCGTTTCCGAAGGCGTGGCGAAGCCGCCATACAGCGCGATCATGACGCCAATCAGCAGCACCACGAATGGCAGCACGCGCGGCAACATTTCTACTTTTTTCGCCAGCGTGAAGTGCTCTTTTTCCAGGTAAGCCGACTTGACGCCGCCGTTTTCGTAGACTTCAAGCGCCATCTTGTATTCCTTGCGGGCCCGCACCACCGCATAGCCGGCAAACAAACCGACCAACAGCAAACCCGGACCAATGCCGGCGAGGAACAAACGCCCGAGCGATTGTTCAGCCGCCACCGCGTACAAAATCATCACAATCGACGGCGGCAACAAGATGCCCAAGGTGCCCCCGGCGGCAATGATGCCCGCCGCAAAGCCTGGCGAATAACCCCGTTTACGCATTTCAGGAATGCCGGCCGAACCGATGGCAGAGCAGGTGGCTGGTGACGACCCTGCCATGGCCGCAAACAAGGCACAGGCAAAGACATTGGCAATACCCAGACCGCCCGGTACCTTGTGCAACCAGGCATGGATGGCGGAATAGAGGTCTTGTCCGGCCCGCGATTTTCCGATGGCAGCGCCCTTCATGATGAACAACGGGATGGACAGCAGGGTGATGGACGCCATCTCTTCATAGACGTTTTGCGTCACCGTATCAAGCGAGGACGCCGGCATGAAAATGAACATGAAGGTGACCGCCACAGAGCCGAGCGCAAAGGCGATCGGCATACCGGAGAACATCACAAGCAGGGTGGCTGCACCATACGAAAGGCCAATCGCTAATTCACTCATTTCTGTTCACCTCGAACTTCTCCACCGGTGAGCCGGGTCGCTGTCTGCAGGAATAACTGGAGTGCCAATAGCGTCATGCCGACCGCCATCATCCCGTAAGGAATCCACAGTGGCGGTGCGAAGCTGCTGGACGTGGTTTGACCTTCGGACCAGGCCTCATGAAACAATGTCCATGACTTCCAGGAGAAGAAACTGCAGAACAGCGTGGAGACGATGTCCACCAAAATCATCCTCACCCGGTTCACGCCTGCCGGCAAAATCGTGGCCAGCGCTTCAATACCAACATGGCCGCGCAACGACTGCACATAGGCGGTGCACATGAACATGGCGCCCACCAGCATGAATACTGAAGCCTCGTCTTGCCAGTCGGTGGCAGTCTTGAGAAAGTAGCGTGTCACCACGGAATAAGTAAGCACACACGAGGTCAACACCAGCGCCAGCATCGACAGCCAAAGCACTTGCCGATTGAACCAGTTCAAACTTTTGGCCAGCACGGCCAGCGCCGCATTCTTCGGCAGCAGGGTTCCCGGTGCTGCACCGGGGTTCAGTTCGAAACCATGGCTCACAAGGTCTGCTCCGCCAGGGCCAGCAGTTTGGCGCAACCTTCATTTTTGGCGCCGTAGTCTTTCCAGGCTGTTTTGCGCGCAATCGCCTGCCATTTTTTGATGGTGGCGGGTGACAGATCCACTACCTTGGCACCGGCCTTTTGATAAATCGTGGCGACATCGATATCGTCTTTTTTGGCGGCTTCGATAGCGAACTTTTCCATCTCGGCTCCGACCGCCATGATGGTGTCACGCTGGTCTTTGGGCAGTTTGTCAAAAATGGCCTTGGACATCATCAAGGGCTCAAACATGAACCAGTAGGCGCCGGTGCGCCCGGTGGTGAGGGATTTGGCCACCTCTTCCAGCCGGAACGAAATAAAGGAGGTGGAGGAGGTCATGGCCGCATCCATCGCGCCGGTTTGCATGGCCGCGTAGATTTCATTGGACGGCAGTGTGACCACCGCTGCCCCGGCCTCCTTGAGAATCATGTCCACTTCGCGCGATCCGCCGCGAATTTTCATGCCCTTGGCATCTTCAGGCTCCACCACGGGCTTGCCGCGCGAGGCGACACCGCCGGCTTGCCAGATCCAGCTGATCAGCACGATGCCCTTGTCCAGCAGTATGCGGTTCAACTCCGCGCCGACCGGTTTGTTTTTCCAGCCGTAAGCCTGCTCATAAGAAACGACCAGACCCGGCATCAGGCCAATGTTGACCTCGGGGATTTCGCCTCCGGCATACGACAAAGGAATGAGCGCCATGTCGAGCGCACCCTTGCGCATGGACGAGAACTGCGCGTTGGTCTTCATCAGCGAAGAACCCGGATAGATCTCGAACTTCAGGGCACCTTTGCTGCGTTTTTCGACTTCGGCGGCAAAGTTGCGCACCAGCCGATCACGAAAGTCGCCTTCCTTGATCGTGCCACCAGGAAACTGGTGTGAGATCTTGAGCGTTGTGCTTTGCGCAAAGGCCGAAGTGAACGGTGCAGTGGCAAGGGGCAGACTGCCGAGGGCTTGAAGAAGGTTACGTCTTTTCATGGTGCATGTCTCCTGAATCAGTGGTTGGAACGAACATCAGCGCCTTGCCTGTCGATCGCAAAACTTAGTTGTTGTTTCGTCGCTGTACGTATACATTAATGTAGTAATTGTGTTTTTAAATGTGAACTGGTGAATACCCTAATGGAATTCAACGAATGCAAAAAATGATCGATGCGAGAATTGAGGCATGAAAATATCTGACAAGTTGCGTGAAAAAATCGAAGAGCAGATCGCGACCGGTGAGCTTTCGCCAGGCAGTTCCCTGGACGAAGCGACGCTTGTGGAACAGCATGGTGTGTCACGAACGCCCGTGCGTGAGGCCTTGATCCAGTTGGCCGCACAAGGGTTGATTGAGATCCGGCCACGGCGTGGGGCGGTGGTGACCAGCATCGGCCCTGCACGCCTGATGGAAATGTTCGAGGTGATGGGTGAACTGGAAGCCTTGTGCGGGCGCCTGGCGGCCCGGCGAATGAAGGACTCTGAGCGTGCTGGATTGATCGCAGCGCACGAGGCCTGTGAAAAGGCGCGCGCCGAGCAGGATTCGGACACCTATTTTTATTGCAATGAGCGTTTTCATGCCGCCATCTATGCGGGCAGTCACAACATTTTTCTGGCAGAGCAGGCGCTGCTGTTGCATCGGCGCCTGCGTCCCTACCGTCGCCTGCAGTTGCGCGTGCGCAATCGCATGGGCACCTCGTTCAAGGAGCACGAAGCGATCGTGCGCTTCATCATCGCGGGCGATGCGGACGCAACGGCCGTGGCCTTGCGTGATCATGTGCTTGTCCAGGGTGAGCGTTTCGGCGATTTGCTCGCCTCGCTGGCCGAGCTGGCAACCGCGTCGGAGGTATGAAGAGTGCCTCGCTTCCTGTTCATCACCAACAACACATGACTCCTTTTTTGCCTTCGAAAACTTTCCAGGATGTGCGTCAGGCTTTGCTGGCTCGGCAAGAAATCGCCCTGATCGACGTCCGCGAGGAGGACCCGTTTGCGCAAGCGCATCCTTTGTTTGCCGCCAACTTTCCCGCGGGTCGCATTGAGCTGGACGCCTGGAGCCGCATCCCGCGTCGCTCCACCCCCATCGTGGTGTACGACAACGGAGAAGGCCTGGCTGAGGCGGCCGCCCGGACACTGCAGCAGCTCGGCTACACCGATGTCGCGCTGCTGCAGGACGGTTTGCCAAGCTGGCGCCGGGCTGGGGGTGAGGTTTTCAAGGACGTCAATGTGCCAAGCAAGGCGTTTGGCGAGCTGGTCGAGTCGCAACGCCACACGCCGTCGTTGTCCGCGCAAGAGGTCAAAGCGCTGTTGGATCAGCAGGCTGATGTGGTGGTGCTGGACGCCCGGCGCTTTGACGAATACCAGACCATGTGTATTCCCTCGGGCATCAGCGTGCCCGGGGCTGAACTGGTGTTGCGCGCCCAGTCGCTGGCCCCCAGTCCGTCGACCCGCATCATCGTCAACTGTGCCGGGCGCACCCGCAGCATCATCGGAACCCAGTCGCTGCTGAATGCGGGCATCCCCAACCCGGTGTCGGCCTTGCGCAACGGCACCATTGGCTGGAAATTAGCCGGTCAGGCGCTGGAGCAGGGCGCCAGCCGCCGTTTTACTGATATTGCAGAGCGCCAGCGTTTACAGGCGGCGCCGCTGGCCCGCCATGTCGCTGACCGCGCCGGTGTCCGGCGTGCCCAGTGGGTGGATCTGGCACATTTTGCTGCCGAGACTGCTCGCACGACCTATCTGTTTGATGTGCGCACGCCTGAAGAATTTGTGGCGGGTCACTTGCCGGGTTTTTGCAGTGCGCCCGGCGGCCAGCTGGTCCAGGAGACCGATGTGTCGGCCCCCGTGCGGGGTGCCCGTCTGGTACTGGTTGATTCTGACGGCGTGCGCGCCAACATGAGTGCTTCGTGGTTGGCGCAGATGGGGTGGGAGGTTTGGGTGCTCGATGCCATCCCGTTCACCGACTTCAGTGAAGCTGGCCCTCTGGCACCAGAGTTACCGGCGCCTGAGGGGTCAATTGAGTGGGTGTCGCCAACTCAGTTGTCTCAATGGTTGGCGCAGGAGCCAGTGGGCCACACGGCCGTGTTGGACCTGGCGAGCAGTGCGCACTATGTCCGGCATCATATTGCGGGTGCCTGGTTCGTGTTGCGCTCGGAACTGGGCCAAGCCATTACGCGCATGCCTCTGGCGCAACGTTATGTGCTGACTTGCGGCAACAGCTTGCTGGCGCGGTACGCCGCCGCAGAGCTGGCGCGCCTGACGGGTGTCGACGTGCTGGTGCTGCAAGGTGGAACGCAAGCCTGGATGGAGGCCGGCTTCGTTCTGGAGCACGGTGAAATGCATCTCGCCTCGCCCAGAATTGACCGCTACCGTCGTCCCTACGAAGGCACAGATAACCCGCGTGAAGCCATGCAGGGTTATCTGGACTGGGAGTTTGGCCTGGTAGCTCAGCTGGAGCGGGACGGCACGCACGGTTTTCAGGTGCTGTGACCTATTAAAACTGCGTAATCAGCCGCGCTTGGGCAGCATGTTCAGCAAAGTGTTGTCACGTTTGATGTAGTGATGGAACAAGGCCGCTGCCGCATGGGCGCCGATCAGAAAATAACCGAGAGTCCCGACAAGCTCGTGGATTTCTTTGAGTTGACCGGCCAATTCTTTGTTGACCCCAATCAGGGCTGGCAGCGTCAGGCCGAAAAACGGAACGGGTTTGCCGGCGGCGCTTAGCAGGAGCCAGCCTATCAGCGGCATGCCAAGCATGAGGACGTACAGCAACAAGTGCGTCAGCTTGCTGGCAAGCTCTTGCCACTGGGGCGGCGCGGGTTCAATGCGGGGGGCGGGATACTTGAGACGCATCGCGAGACGCAACCAAACCAGGGCAAACATCAGCAGCCCCAGCATGAAGTGAAGGCTTTTCAAGGCTTCACGGGTCTCGGTGCCCTTGTCAAACAGTTCACGCAAATTAATGCTGGCGTAGATGCCTATGAACAAGACAAATACCAGCCAATGCAGTGACATAGATATCGCGTTATAGCGATCCGGCGTCTTTTTGAAATTCATGTTTTCCCCTAGGTGTTAATACCACTTGGAGTTTAATGAATTTAGATTAAGGCGATCTTAAGGATTTGTGACTTTTCTTGTCAAATCAAACAAGATGGCGAGCAATTACCTTTAATAAAGGTGTGTTGCATCGTGTTACTAAATAATTAGTAATGCGGTGGCATGTCGTCGCGCAAGTTGCCAGCTACGCCGACGCCATCGCCGGAGGTCGATTGTCGAAGGTGGCCGATCTCGCGAATCAGTGTGTCGATTTGTTGCTGCTGGCGGACGATGACCTGGTTCAGTTGATCCAGCAGGTCTTCGGTGAAGCTGGCCTTGATCTCAAGATCAACCAGGCGCTGTTCGGTGTCGTGGGGGTGTTCCATGCCTGTATTGGACATGAATAATGGGAGCGAAGAGCGGGTTGCTGAACCTTATGGGTCATCTTGGTTGGCTTCGATGGATTAAATTGCATAAAACAGTGATGTTTTCAAAAATAGCCCTAAATTAGCCCCTAAATCTGCCGTATACAAAGTACCAACACGGAGAGATGCGTTAAAACTAACATTCGGACTGACCCAAAATGCAACTGCCATCCATTGAACGAACCCCTAATCTGCGGCTATCCGGCGCGGAGTTGGCTTCCATGGCCGTTGCCAAAGCCAGCCCCACGACAACGCCCAACGCCCCCATAACGCCTGTTCCGTCGATTGAGCCGGTGCCCAGCGTCATCAATCTGGTGAACTTGTCCAACAAACCCAGTACCGGGGAGGCGGTCTACACCAGCGTGTCCGATCCGGCCCGACGCGGTTCCGAGGCGGCAACGACACCGAAAGACTGGACCATTCACCGGCCTAAGGCCGAAAAAGTTGAAGATCCGCCGCCCGTGCCGATGTCAAAGCTGCTGATCGACCATATCAAGTCATTGTGGGCGGCCAGTGCTAGCGCCATTCATGTCCAGCAGGTCAAGAATCAGCTGGACATGTCGCAGCCCAATCCTCATGCCACACCGGGTGTGATCTCGACGGAAGCACTCACTTACTCGCCGAGCAAAATCAACAAGACTGAAAAAACTTAGTCTGGTTGGGTGCGGCCATCCCCGCGCTTCCCCTAACATGGGGGTATGCACACCACCGCACTCGTTCTTTTTTCTGGAGGTCAAGACTCCACCACCTGTCTGGCGCAGGCCCTGTCCAAGTACCAGCGGGTCGAAACCATTGCCTTTGACTACCGCCAGCGGCATGTCGTCGAGCTTGATGCGCGCCTCAACGTACTGTCTGAAATCCGCCGTCAGTTTCCCCAGTGGGCTGCCAAACTGGGCGACGATCACCTGCTGGATCTGGCGGTGCTGGGCGAAGTGAGTGACACCTCACTGACGCGTGACACCGCGTTCAAGATGGAGCAAAACGGCCTGCCCAACACCTTTGTGCCCGGGCGCAACCTGCTGTTTTTGACACTGGCCGCCGCCGTGGCCTACCGGCGCGACCTGCAAGTGATGGTGACCGGCGTCTGTGAAACCGACTTTTCCGGTTACCCCGACTGCCGTGACGACACCATGAAGGCGATGCAGTTGGCCCTCTCGCTGGGCATGGACAAACGCTTTTTAATTGAAACCCCACTGATGTGGATTGACAAAGCCGCCACTTGGGCGCTGGCGCATGAGTTGGGTGAAAAGTCGGGCACGCCGAACGGCGGCGCGGCCTTGGTGAACCTGATCATTGAGCACACCCACACCTGTTATTTGGGTGACCGCGAACATCGCCATGCCTGGGGCTATGGCTGCGGCGCGTGTCCCGCCTGCGAGTTGCGGGCACGCGGCTATGAGCGTTTTTCTGTCAGTTTGTAAAGCGCCGGCGCACCCTCCGGCTGCTTTTCCAGCGTCCACTGCCGAGAATGAAAAGCCGCCACACTTGGCTGATGTGCTATTGAAATAATAGCGCCTTGCGCAGTATCAACGAGGGCTAGAAGCTGTTTATACACTGAACTCTCGGTGGCTTCGTCGAGTGCGCTGGTGGCCTCGTCGGCAAACACCCATGTTGGTTTTTTCAGCAGCACGCGGGCAATCGCCAGCCGCTGCTGCTCGCCCCCCGACAGTTTCTGGCTCCAGGCGTCGGCCAGGTCCAGCTGGTCGGCCAGCTGCGGCAGCAGTGCATCATGCAGCGCCTGGCGCAGTTGTTCATCGGTGTAGCTGGCTGGTGCTTCCGGGTAGGCCAGCGCATCGCGCAGTGGCCCGTTGGGGAAATAGGGACGCTGCGGAATGAACATGGCATCGGCCGGGCGGGTGAGGGCGCCACTGGCAAACGGCCAGATGCCGGCCAAGGTGCGGAACAGCGTGGATTTGCCGCTGCCGGACGGGCCTTGCAACAGCACATGGTCGCCGGGAGCGGCGCGCAGCGCGGCGCCCGTCAGTAACACCGCGCCATTGGGCAAGGTCACCGTTAAGTCGTGCGTTTCAAGTGCTACTGAATTAATAGCTTTCTGCGCAGTAGCGACGGGGGCTAGCGCCTTAAAAGACGCTTCAAAGCTGGTCAAGCGATCGGTTGTGGCGCGCCAACTGGCCAGACTGCTGTAACTGTCCACAAACCAGCTAAGTGACCCCTGTACCTGGCCAAAGGCGCTGGAGATCTGCATCAGCTCGCCCAGTTGGATGGCGCCGCTGAAAAAGCGCGGCGCCGCCACCACAAATGGGAACACCACCGCCGCCTGGCCAAAAAAGCTGGTGAACCAGACCAGGTTTTTCTGCGCCTTGATCAGGTGCAGGTAGTTGCCCAACACGCGGGAGAAACGCAGGTCCAGCTGCCCCCGCTCCACCGCTTCACCCCGGTCCAGCGCAATCGATTCACTGTATTCGCGTACCCGCACCATGTGGTGCCGAAAATCAGCTTCCAGCCGCTGCTGTTCAAAATTCAGTTTGATCTGCGGCCGCCCGATGTAGTGTGTCAGGATGCTGCCGGCCAGGCAGTACAGCACCGCCATCCAGACCATGAAGCCGGGAATGTTGTACGCATGGCCGTTGAATGAAAACGCAAAGCCGCCCGACAGGCCCCACAAAATGCCGACAAAGCTGGCCAGCGTCACCACCGCATTGAGCAGCCCCATGGTCAGGGAGACGGTGTAGGTGGTGAACTGGTTGATGTCTTCCTGAATCCGCTGGTCGGGGTTGTCCGGGTGGCTCGTGTCGGCATTCGGCTGCCCGGTAAAGCGCGCCAACTCCAGCTGGTAAAACGCATGGTTGGCCAGCCAGCGCTGCAGGTAGTGGCCGGTCATCCAGGCGCGCCAGCGTATCTCCAGCAGCTGCGTCAGGTAAAACTTGTAAACCGCAATGATGATGAAGGCAAACGCCAGATAGGTGAAGCGCCCCAGCTGCGCCCAGAACACGTCGGCTTTTTTGTCTTGCAGTGCGTCGTAAAACAGCTTGTTCCAGTCGTTGAACAGCACCGCCATGTAGACCAGGCCCAGATTCAGCGCGACGATGGCCAGCAGCAGCACCCTGGCTTTCCACTTTTGTTCGGACTGGAAGTAAGGTTTGGTCAGAGCCCAGGCTTGGGCGACAAAGGCTTGAAAAGCTTTGAGTTTTTGGGGTAGCTTCATGGGGGCTTAAATTCAGCGCGCGGGGTTGGACACGCCGCTGGCCACATGGCCCGAGGGCACATGGCGGGAGGCTGAATCGACGTGGCCGGTCTGGTCGTCAAAAAAGAAATCCGGTTCAAACTCGCGCAGAAATTCGCCTTTGGGCAGGCCACCGAGGAACATCGCCTCGTCGACCTCGATGTTCCAGTCCATCAGCGTGCGAATGGCGCGTTCGTGCGCCGGGGCGCTGCGGGCCGTCACCAGCGCAGTGCGAATGCGCATGTTGGGCGTGCCACTTTGTTGCAGGCGCTGCAGCGCGGTCAGCAGCGGTTTGAAGGGCCCGGCCAGCAGCGGTTGTTGCGCCTTGTCGGTCTCGTGCTTTTGAAAAGCGCGCAAGCCCTCGGCCTGGTAGACGCGCTCGGCTTCGTCGCTGAACAGCACGGCATCGCCGTCAAACGCGATGCGCACTTCATGCGGATAGGCGTCACCGGCATGAACCGATTGCGGATAGACCTGCGCGGCCGGCACGCCAGCATCGAGCGCGGCGCGCACGTCGCTCAAATGGGTGCTCAGAAACAAGTTGGCGTGCAGCGGTTTCAGGTAGCGCCAGGGCGACTGCCCGCGCGTGAAGCTGCCGCGCTCGATCGGCAAACCGTAATGCTGGGCCGAGCGGAACACCCGCATGCCGGAGACTGGGTCATTGCGCGACAGGATCACCACTTCCACCGGTTGCGACGCCGGCTGACTCAGCGACTCGGCGGGTGCATGGTTGAAGGCCAGCAGTTTCTTTACCAGCGAAAACGCCACGCCCGGTTTGGCCGGAATATCCAGCCGCTCCAGTTGCAGCGCCATGTAGGCCCGGTCGTCGCCCTGCTCGAAGACCTCGTTTTCTTCCTCGAAATCAAACAGGGCGCGACTTGAGATCGCCACCACCAGCTTGCCGTCCAGCGAGGCGCTCATGACTGCAAAAACATCCGGTACACCGGGTTGCTGGTTTCTTCCACGTAGGGGTAGCCCAGCGTTTCCAGAAACTCGGCGAACGCGGCGGTGTCGGCTTCCGGCACCTGCAAGCCGATCAGAATGCGGCCATAGTCCGCGCCCTGGTTACGGTAATGAAACAGGCTGATGTTCCAGCCCGGGCGCATCAGGCTCAGGAACTTCAGCAGCGCACCGGGCCGCTCGGGAAAGACAAAGCGCAGCAGGCGTTCGTCCTGCGCCAGCTTGGAGTGGCCGCCCACCATATGCCGAATGTGTTCTTTGGCCAGTTCGTCGTGCGTCAAATCCAGCGCGTCAAAACGGTGCTTGATGAAGTGGGCGGTGATCTTGGCGGATTCGCCTTTGCCGTGCGTGGTCAGGCCGACAAACACATGGGCGCGCTTCTCATCGCTGATTCGGTAGTTGAACTCGGTCACGTTGCGCGGACCACCCGGCAAGTCGCCAATCAACTCGCAAAAGCGCTTGAAGCTGCCGCGTTCCTCCGGAATGGTCACTGCAAACAGCGCCTCGCGCTCTTCGCCCACCTCGGCGCGCTCGGCGACAAAGCGCAGGCGGTCAAAGTTCATGTTGGCGCCGCACAAAATGGCGGCGTAGGTTTCGCCTTTGGTCTTGTGCGTGGCCACGTACTGCTTGATCGCCGCCACCGCCAGCGCGCCGGAGGGCTCCACAATGCTGCGGGTGTCAACAAACACGTCCTTGATTGCCGCACACACGGCGTCGGTGTCCACAATGATGTAGTCGTCCACCAGCTCGCTGGCGATGCGAAACGTTTCTTCTCCCACCAGCTTCACGGCGGTGCCGTCGGAGAACAGCCCGACATCGGGCAGCGTGACCCGCTTTTTGGCGGCCACCGACTGCACCATGGCGTCCGAGTCGTTCATTTGCACACCGATGACCTTGATCTCCGGGCGCACCGCCTTGATGTAGTTGGCCACGCCCGCGATCAGTCCACCGCCGCCAATCGCCACAAACACGGCATCAAGCCGATTCGAGCCATGGCCCTGCAACTGGCGCAGCATTTCCATGGCAATCGTGCCTTGGCCGGCAATCACGTCCGGGTCGTCAAATGGGTGAATGAAGGTCAGCCCTTGTTCGTTCTGCAGTTTGACGGAATGGTCGTAGGCGTCGGAATAACTGTCGCCAAACAGCACCACCTCACCGCCAAAGCCGCGCACAGCATCCACTTTCATCTGTGGGGTGGTGGTGGGCATCACGATGACGGCGCGGGTACCGAGTTTGCGTGCGCTCAATGCGACGCCCTGAGCGTGGTTGCCGGCTGAAGCGCAAATCACGCCGTTCTTTAATTGCTCGGCGGTCAGTTGCGCCATCTTGTTGTAAGCGCCGCGCAGCTTGAAACTGCGCACCGACTGCTGGTCTTCGCGCTTGAGCAGCACGGTGTTGTGCAAACGCTGGCTCAAGGCCTTGGCGGGCTCGAGGGCGGTCTCAATCGCCACGTCATAGACGCGGGCGGTCAGGATTTTTTTAAGGTAATCGGCGGGTTTAAGGTGTTGTGTTTTCATGGGGCTTTGATAATAAGCCTCCAGCAGAGGTCACAATCCTCACCTTTTAATAAAGGCGAACATCAATATGGAATGCACAGTCAGCTGGACCGGGGCGTTGGGTACGCGCTCAGGCATGGGTTTTGTCGCCGAAACCGGCAGTGGCCACACCCTGATGATGGACGGCGCGCCGGACGAGGCCAAGCCTGAAAACGGCGGCCTCAACCTGGCGCCGCGCCCTTTAGAGACCGTCTTGGCCGGCACCGGCGGCTGCACCGCTTATGACGTGGTGCTGATCTTGAAGCGAGGTCGCCACGATGTGCGCGGATGCAGCGTCAAACTCAGCGCCGAGCGGGCCGAGGTCGATCCCAAGGTATTCACCCGCATCAACATGCATTTCATCGTGTCCGGTAAAGGCATTCCGGCTGTGGCGGTCGAACGCGCCATCGCCATGAGCCACGACAAGTACTGCTCGGCCAGCATCATGCTGGCCAAAACAGCCGAGATCAGCACCAGTTTTGAGTTGATCGAGTCCTGATTTAAACCCGGTGCGCCACTGTCGTCATCACCCGGGCGGCGGCTTTCATCACATTTTTAACGACCTGCGGCAGCTCAACTGCCCCCAGCTTCTGTGCGTCCAGCGCATGGCGCGCCTCGTCGTCCTTCATCTGCGCCACGATGGCACGGGAGGCGTGGTCGTTGCTGGGCAGCAGCGTCAGGTGGCTTTGTAAATGAGCTTCGACCTGGTTTTCTGTCTCCACCACAAAGCCCAGGCTTACTGGGTCGCCCAGCCGACCGGCCAACAGGCCCAGCCCAAAAGCCCCGGCGTACCACAGCGGATTGAGCAGGGAAGGGCGCTGCCCCAGCTCGGTCAGGCGCTGGCTGGTCCACGCCAAGTGATCGGTTTCTTCGGCGCTTGCCTTGATGAAATGGGCACGGAGTGCTTTATTTTTAGTAGCAAATGCCTGCGCCGTATAAAGCGCCTGGGCGCAGACCTCGCCTACATGGTTGACCCGCATCAGGGCGCCGGCATGGGCTTTTTCAGCAGCGGTCAGTTCGGTGGCGTCGCCGGGTAGCGTCGGGCAAGGCTGGGTGGCGCGCGGCGTGGCAAACAGTGTGCGCAGGGCAGCATCGGCGGTGGTGAAAAATTGGTCGGTAGGATTCATACGCATGGTTGAATTCTATTCAACGAACTGGGCTTGTGTTGTCTTTAGTCCGCCCAGTTGCGCCTGCGCAGCAGTCTTGAATCCAGGATCAAAACATCATTTTGTTGCAAGGCCGCAACGGAAGCACTGGGTTTACTCATTTTTGAGGTCGATTTCTTTGCCAAGCCTTCGGGCCTCTGTTTCAATAGACCCAACTTCCTGAAATAGGAGGTTGGCCCTGGGATCCGAGACACTCGTACCGGAGCCCTTTGTTTAACCTTGGAGTATTTTGAAATGAAAAAAACCCTCGTAGCTTTGGCTGCTCTGGCTGTTGTATCCGCCGCTTCCGCACAATCCACCGTGACCTTGTACGGCATTGTTGACATGGGTGTTGCTACTCTGAAAGATTCAACTGCAACTGCAGACTACACCAAGAATGGCGTTCAGCAAGGCACTATGTCCAATTCCCGCTTTGGTTTCAAAGGAACTGAAGATTTGGGCGGTGGCTTGAAGGCTAACTTCGCTTTGGAATTTGGTACTTCTCCAGATGAATCAACAGTTGCTCTCAGCAACCGTGTTGGTACCGTTGGTCTGAGTGGTAACTTCGGTGCTTTGACTATTGGTCGCCAGTACACCCCTTACCACAATGTTCAAATCGCAATGGATTTGGCTGGCAATCTGAATGCAACCCCAGGTTATGTTGTGAATAACCACAACTTCAACGGTGGCCGTGCTAGCAACGCTGTTAACTACCAATCCCCAAGCTTTGGTGGTTTCAGCGCCGCTGTTCAAGTTGGTGCTGGTGGCGCAACTACTGCTTCTGAAACCGTCGTAACTGGCGGTGCTCAGGCAGAAGGCAAGAGCTTTGGCTTGTCAGGCATTTATGCTGCAGGCCCATTGGTTGCTGGCTTGGCTTACAACGACGTAACCAATCCAAACGCAGTTTTGGTTGGCTATGGCCCTATTACTGGTACACCTGCTATTGCCACAGTGGGCTTCGGTGCTGGTTCGACTGAAGTGAAGGTCTGGGCTGCTGGTGCTTCTTATGACTTCACCGTTGTCAAGGCTTCTTTGGCCTACTCTCGCCTGACAGATACCAAGATTGCTGCTACTGCATCTGACGTGACTTCCAATGGTTATAACTTCAGCGTTGCTGCTCCTTTCGGTGCAACAACTTTGGTGGCTAACTTGGGTCGTGCGACCGTGAAGCAAGACAGCTCCGCAACTGATGGCACGATCACTGGCTACCAGTTGATGGCTAACTACGCTTTGTCCAAGCGCACTACGGCTTACGCTGTTTACGGCAACGACAAGCTGGACCTGAATGGTTCTGAAGCACTCAAGCGTACTTCTACCGCTGTTGGCGTTCGCCACACGTTCTAATCTAGCGCTGACGCAAGTCAGTTAAAGATTAAATGTAAAAACCCCGCTGCGGCAACGTGGCGGGGTTTTTTTACGTCGTGGCTTCCTGTGCTGAGATGACGGCGTGCCAATTGCATTGGCAATAAAAGTTTCGTGAGTTGAGTTTTACTTTGTGAGTTTTTGGGTATGAAAAAAGTCAAGTTAGCCATTACATCTGTCTTGGCGGCAGTGGTGATAGTGCCTGTGGTGGCGCAAGCCGATGTGGCGTACAACATCGGTGTCGTTTCTCTCTACAAGTCCAAAGGGGTGGACCAGAACACGGGCGAAGCCAAAGACTTCCGTCCTGCGCTGCAGGGCGGTGTCGATTGGACACATGCCAGCGGCTTTTATGTCAGCAACTGGAATTCCACTGGCAAGTTTGGTGCGGCCAATCTGGAAATTGATTTGACGGCGGGTTACGTCCACAAACTCAGTGACGCGGTGAGCTTGGACATCAGCTTGTTCACTTACGCCTATCCCGATCAAGCGTCAGAAAACGGCACGGACTTGAATACCAGTGTGTCATTTGGCGCCTTCAAGCTGTACTACAACCGTGTGCTGACCAAAGTGTATGAAACGAGCGAGACTTTCGGCCTTGACTATAAACAGCCGCTCACTGACAAACTGACTTTCTTGGCGGGTGCCGGCTACAAGAACCCTAGAGTCGGCAAAGACAATACCTACGCCAGCGTTGGCTTGGCTTACAACCTGGGCGCGGGTCTCACGACCAAGCTTGAGATTTCAGGCGCTGATGAAACGGTCTACGGTGCTGCCGGAAAGACCCGAGCGGTTGCTTCTTTAAACCAGACTTTCTAACGCTGGCCTTGCTCGGCACCGGTTTGGCCGGCTTGGCTTTCGCGCGCCGAAACAGGGTGCAATAAAGCGAAACAATTGGATCTTTTGGGTATCTCAGGTGTAACGCTTGCTGCGCAAATTGTTCTTCATCTCACGTAGCAAGGGCTGCAGTTTGTCGCCACCAATGCGCAAGGCCACGCAGGTGGCAAGAATATCGATGATCATCAAATGCAGCAGGCGCGACACCATCGGGCTGTAGCGGTCATAGCCTTCCGGGTGGTCGGCGGCCAGGTGAATGTGGCCGGCTGAAGCCAGTGGTGAGCCGCTGGCGGTGATGACGATGGTGGTAGCCCCGTTTTTGCGGGCAATGTCGCAGGCGTCCATCAGGTCGCGGGTACGGCCGGAGTTGGAAATCACCACCACGCAGTCGCCCGGCCCCAAGAGCGAGGCACTCATGACCTGCATGTGGCCGTCGCTGTAGGCGATGGTGTGCATGCCGAGCCGGAAAAACTTGTGCTGCGCATCCTGCGCCACCACACCGGAATTACCGACGCCAAAAAACTCGATGCGTTTGCCCTTCGTGAAGGCTTCCACCAAGGTTGTAACGGCCTTTTCAATCGCCGGGGTGCTGGCATCGTTGCGGTATTTCAAAAACGCCGCCACCGTGTTGTCGATGACCTTGACCATGATGTCATTGGTCTTGTCGTCGACGTCGACGCTGCGGTGAATAAAAGGCACGCCTTCACTCACGCTGCCGGCCAGCTTGAGCTTGAAGTCGGACAACCCGTCGTAGCCCACGCTGCGGCAAAAGCGCACCACCGTGGGCTTGCTGACGTGGGCCCGATCGGCCAGTTCGCTGATAGGCTGCTTGGCAAAACTGCGCGGATCACTCAATACCAGTTTGGCCACGCGTTGTTCCGCCGGGGCCAGCGAGGGCAGACAGGCTTTGATGCGTTCAAGCATGGGGGCTCACGATTCTTCGGCCCAGCAAAAGCCGTCACGCGCAATCATGGCGCTGGCGGCGCTGGGGCCCCAGGTGCCGGCCGCATACAGGCGCGGGCCTTGCGCGTCGTGCTGCCAGTGGTCCAGGATCGGTTCGACCCAGCGCCAGGCTTCTTCCTGCTCGTCGCTGCGGACAAATAAATTCAGACGGCCATCGATCACGTCCAGCAGCAAGCGTTCATAGGCGCCGACGCGCTCCGAGCCAAAGCGTTTGTCAAAGTCGAGGTCGAGCTGCACGGGCGACAGGGTTTGCGAGTTGCGGCGGTTGTTTTGGCCTTGCGCCAGCAGGTGCAATTCAAGCCCATCTTTGGGCTGCAGGTTGATGACCAAACGATTCGCCATGCCGATTTGTGAATTGAAAATAGCGTGCGGCGTAGGGCGGAAGTTCACCACAATGCGGGCATCGCGCCCGGCCAGTCGTTTGCCGGTACGGATATAAAACGGCACGCCGGCCCAGCGCCAGTTGGAAATCTCGGTGCGCAAGGCGACAAAGGTCTCGGTATGGCTGTGCGGGCTGACACCGGTCTCATCGCGGTAAGCGGCCACTGGCGTCCCGTTGATGTTGCCAGCCGCATACTGGCCGCGAATCACGTCCTGCGACAGGGTCTCGGCCGTCCAGGGCTTGAGCGAGCGCAAGACCTTGAGTTTTTCGTCGCGGATAGCGTCGGCATGCGAGTTGATGGGCGGCTCCATGCCAATGGCGCACAGCAGTTGCAGGGCATGGTTTTGCACCATGTCGCGCAGCGCGCCAGTGGTCTCGTAAAAGGCACCGCGTTTTTCCACGCCCAGTTCTTCGGCGATGGTGATCTGGATGTTGGCAATGTGTTCGCGCCGCCACAGCGGCTCAAACAGGGCATTGCCAAAACGCAGCGCAAACAGGTTTTGCACGGCGGGCTTGCCCAGGTAGTGGTCAATCCGGAAGACCTGTTTTTCACCAAACACCTGGCGTACGGTTTCGTTGATGGCGCGGTTGCTCGCCAGATCGTGGCCCAGCGGTTTTTCCAGTACGACGCGGGTCTGTGGCGTGTTCAGCCCGGCGGCCGCCAGCTGTTCACACACGGTGGTGAACAAGGTGGGCGCCGTGGCCACGTACATGACGACCGTATCGGCATGGCGTTGCGCAAGCGCTGCCGCAAGGTGCGCGTAATCGCCGGGCTGGGATAAATCCATCCGGACGAATTCGAGCAACGCGGCAAAGCGGGTGAATTCTTCCACGCTGGGGCGTTTGGCCAGCTCAACCGAGTCGAAACGCGACCGGATCTGGGCGCGGTACTGCTCAGCGCTGAGGTCGTCGCGGCCGACGCCAATGATGCGCCCGCCCTCGGGTAAGGTGCCATGGCGAAAGGCCTGAAACAGGGCTGGCATCAACTTGCGCCAGGTCAAATCGCCGGTGCCACCAAATAAAACAAGATCAAAACTCATGATTTTTTGTTACATAAAATACGAGGTGGTACTGTAACTTTGTTTCACACATAATTCAACTTGATGTAAAACTGTTTTTTCAACTTTGACCCTTTTGCCCATCTTTATGAATCAACTCGACGCACTTAAACAATTCACCACCGTGGTCGCTGATACCGGCGACTTCAAGCAGATTGATGCTTATCGGCCGCAAGACGCCACCACCAATCCGTCGTTGATCCTGAAGGCGGTGCAAAAGCCGGATTACCGTTCGCTGTTGACGGACACGGTGGCCAAGTTCCGCGGCCGGCCGCTGGACGAAATCATGGACCGGTTGCTGGTGCGGTTTGGCGTTGAGATTTTGTCCATCATTCCGGGACGCGTCTCAACCGAGGTCGATGCCCGCCTGAGTTTTGACACCGTAGCCACCGTGGCCCGGGCCGAGCGCCTCATCGAGCTGTACCAGGCGCAAGGCATTCACATTGACCGGGTGCTGGTCAAGGTGGCCGCCACTTGGGAGGGCATTCAGGCTGCCAAACAGTTGGAGCAGCGCGGCATTCACACCAACCTGACGCTGCTGTTTTCATTCTGCCAGGCGGTGGCCTGCGGTCAGGCCAAAGTGCAACTGATCTCGCCGTTTGTCGGCCGCATTTACGACTGGTACAAAAAGTCGGCCGGCGCGGACTGGGTGGAGGCAGACAACGCGGGTGCCAATGACCCCGGCGTCAAGTCGGTGCAACACATCTACAACTACTACAAAAAATTCGGCATTGCCACCGAGGTGATGGGGGCGAGCTTTCGCAACGTGGGCCAAATCACGGCGCTGGCCGGCTGCGACCTGCTCACCATCAGCCCGGATTTGCTGGCCACTCTGGCCGCGACCCAGGTGCCCCTGCAGCGCGCGCTGGACCCGAAGCTCGCCCAAGCGCTGGACCTGGCGCCGCTGAGTTATGACGAGATGGGTTTCCGCTTTGCCCTCAATGAAGACGCGATGGCCACCGAAAAACTGGCCGAAGGCATCCGTGCGTTCTGCGTGGATGCCGTCAAGCTGGACCAGTTGCTACTGGGGGCCTGACCCATGACCCGTACCCGTTGTGACCGCACCCCCGCCTGGAGTGCACTCCAGACCGCTTTCAATACCCATGGCCACAGCTTCGACGCGCGGACCGCGTTTGCCGCAGAGCCGGGCCGGTTTGAGGCCTTCAGTCAAAGCGCGCCGCATATTTTTGCCGACCTGTCCAAGAACCTGATCGACGCCGCCACGCAGCAGTTGCTGTTTGATCTGGCGCGCCAGAGCGGTGTGGAAGCGCACCGCGCGGCCCTGTTTGCCGGTGCGGCGATCAACAACACCGAACAACGTGCCGTGATGCACTGGTTATTGAGAAATCCTCCTCTAGCCCCCGTCGATCCTTCGCAAGTAGCTATTAATAACATAGCATCTGAATCGGCGCAAGTGCACGCCACGCTGGACGCCATGCTGGCCTACGCGCAAACCGTGCGGGCCGATGCGGCGATCACCGACGTGGTCAACATCGGCATTGGCGGCTCGGACCTGGGACCGCAAATGGCGGTGCTGGCGCTGGACGCCTTTGCGCTGCCGGGCAAGCGCTTTCACTTTGTCTCGAATGTGGACGGACACGAGCTGGCGGCGGTGCTCCAACGCGTCAAGCCTGAGAGCACGCTGTTTTTGATTGCCAGCAAAACCTTCACCACCATCGAGACCATGACCAACGCCCAATCAGCCAAGGCCTGGTTTGAAGCGCAGGGCGGCACCGACATTGGCCGGCACTTTGCCGCCCTCACCACCAACGTGGCGGCGGCGAATGCCTTTGGCATCAGCACCACTTTTGGTTTTTGGGACTGGGTCGGCGGGCGTTATTCGGTCTGGTCGGCGATCGGCCTGCCGTTGGCGATTGCCATCGGCGCCGACGGGTTTCGGGAATTTCTGGCCGGGGCGCACGCCATGGACGAGCATTTCCGCCATGCACCGCTGGAGCAGAACCTGCCGGTGCGGCTGGCTTTGCTGGACGTCTGGTACCGTAATTTTCACGGCTTCACCAGCCGCAGCATTGCGCCGTATCACAGCGCCCTGCGCCGGCTGCCGGCTTATTTGCAGCAGCTGGAGATGGAAAGCAACGGCAAGCGGGTGGACGCCCAAGGCGAGACGCTGCCGTATGGCACCTCGCCGGTGCTGTGGGGCGAGCCCGGCACCAATGGGCAACACGCTTATTTTCAGATGTTGCACCAGGGCACCGACGTGGTGCCGGTCGAGTTTGTCGCCGTCAAAAAGCCCAAGCACAGCTTGCCAGCTCACCACGATCTGCTGCTGGCCAACGTGCTGGCGCAGGCACAGGCGCTGATGGTTGGCCAGGTGGATGCGGGCGGCCACAAGCACTTTCCCGGTAACCGGCCCAGCACCTTTTTGCTGCTGGACGAGCTCACCCCCGCTTCTTTGGGCGCCTTGATCGCCTTGCAGGAGCACCGGGTGTTTGTCAGTGGCTCGTTGTGGGGCATCAACAGTTTTGACCAGTGGGGTGTGGAGCTGGGCAAAGTCTTGGCCAAAGACATCGCGCCCCGGCTGGCCAGTGGCGATGTCAGCGGGCTGGACGGTTCCACCGCCGGTTTGCTGGCACGTTTGCGGGCCTGACGCATGAATGTGGTGTTTGATTTCGGCGCCGTGCTGTTCACCTGGCGCCCGGCCGAGTTGCTCGCGCAATCCTTTCCTGACGTAGCCGCTAACCCGCAACAAGCCGCGCAACTGGCGCATGCGGTGTTTGCGCACGACGACTGGCACAATTTTGACCGCGGCACCTTGTCGATGGGCGTGGTAGTGGAGCGCACCGCCGCGCGCTTGGACCTGGACCCGGGCGTGCTGGCCGATTTGGTTCACAGCATTGGCGATCGGCTGCTGCCGATTGACGCCACCGTGGCCCTGTTGGCGCAGTTGCATGCCTTGCGCCGTCCGTCCACCGCAGGGGTGGCGGGCCCCGATCAACTGAAGCTCTATTTTTTGTCGAACATGCCGGTGCCTTATGCCCGCACGCTGGAGCAACGGCACGCTTTCTTGCAGTGGTTCGATGGCGGCATTTTTTCTGGCGACGTCCTGCACATCAAACCGGAGCCGGCCATCTACCAGCTGCTGCAAAGCCGCTATGCGCTGGAGCCGAGCGAGACCCTGTTCATTGACGACTTGAAGGGCAATGTGCAAACCGCCCGTGAGTTGGGCTGGCATGGCATCCACTTTGAGTCGGCGCCGCAGTTGCAGGCAGAACTGGCAGACTTGCTGGGTCAAGCAACAAAAGGAAACCGATGAAACTCGTCCGTTATGGCAAACCCGGCAAAGAAAAACCGGGCCTGATCGATGCGCAGGGCCAGTTGCGCGACTTGAGCGCCGTGATTGCGGACATTGGCCCGGCGCAATTGGGTGATGTGGCGCTGGCCAAATTGCAGCGCTTGAACCCCGACAAACTGCCTTTGGTCAAAGGCAAACCGCGCCTGGGCAGCCCAGTGCAGGGCGTGGGCAAGTTCATCGCGATTGGCTTGAACTATGCCGATCACGCCGCCGAGTCGGGCCTGCCGATTCCGGCCGAGCCGGTGGTGTTCATGAAAGCCAGCAGCTGCATCCAGGGCGCCAACGACGCCGTCATGTTGCCCAAAGGTTCGGTCAAGACCGATTGGGAAGTGGAACTGGGCGTGGTGATCGGCACGCGGGCGCGCTACGTGTCGCAAAAGGACGCGCTCAACCATGTCGCCGGTTACTGCACCGTCAATGACGTCAGCGAACGCGAATACCAGCTGGAACGCGGCGGCACCTGGGACAAGGGCAAAGGCTGCGACACGTTTGGGCCACTGGGGCCCTGGCTGGTGACTCGGGACGAAGTGCCGAATCCGCAAAAACTCGGTCTCTGGCTGGAGGTAAACGGCCAACGGGTTCAGACTGGCAACACCAAAACCATGATTTTTGGCGTCGCCAAGATCGTCAGCTACCTGAGCCAGTTCATGACCCTGCTGCCGGGCGATGTGATCACTACCGGCACGCCACCCGGCGTTGGCATGGGCCGGAAGCCGCCGCAGTTTCTGAAAGCGGGCGACACGATGGTTCTGGGCGTAGAGGGCTTGGGGGAACAACATCAGACGGTGGTGCCGTTTAAGCGCTGAGTTATAAGCTGAATCAGCCTCTAGCCCTTATGTAAGCTTAATAAGCTGCTATCTAAATAGTAGTGAGAAATATCCGCAGGGCTCGAACCCTGCGGGGGTCTTTTATGGGGCGGTGGTCCTGCGCACGGACAGGTACTCGTGCCTAAAGCGCTGCAGGGTGGCTTGGTAAGCGGCGTGGCCGACCTGATCGAGGTCACTGTGATCGCCCCCTTCAATGGTGAGCCACGCTTTGGGTGGGTTGGCGCGCGCAAATAATTGTTGCCCCAGACGCAGGGGAATTGTCGTGTCGGCGCTGCCATGGATCATCAGCAAGGGGGCGTGAATCCGCGCGATTTTGTCAAGGGAGGCAAAACGTTCATCGTTAAAAAGAACTAAAACCCGGGCTAAAAATCCCGCCTCACGCGCCACGTCGGTGAAGCTGGTGAACGCAGACTCCAGAATCAGTGCGCCGTAATCGGTGGGGGCGCGCAGGCGGCTGGCCAGGTCAACTGCCACGCCGCTGCCCATGGAATGGCCATAGATCACGCGCTGGGCGGCGCGCGGTTCGCGGCGCTGCAGTTCGCTCCAGGCCACGGCGGCATCTTGCAAAATGCTTTGTTCTGACGGCGTGATCGGCGTGCTTAAGCCCCAACCCCGGTAGTCCACCGCCAGGACCGAGAAGCCGGCCTCACGCAAGGCCTCCATCTTGTGCCAGTTGTCGAACAGGGTGCGAAACGTGCCGTGGAAATACAGCAGGGTCGGTGCATTTGTATCCGAATGTGGCAACCACCACATCTCCACACGCTGCCCGGCGCCACTGGCGATGCCGGTCTTGCGCTCCTTCTGGAGGGGCTGGGTTGAGACGGCTGGCAGGTTGACAAAATAGCGCTCGTCACCGGCGTGCAGAGCGGCAAATTCGGCCGGAATACCGGGGGTGGGGCGGTAGATGATTTGGCGCTGCCGGCTGTCCAGCCAGGCGCAACCGCTGCTGGACAGCAGGGCCATTACCAAAAAGAGGTGTAGCAAATCCATACAGCTCTTGCGGCTTATCAAGAGGGCTGCCGTTACACTGCACACCTTTTGCATCACGAAATTCAACGCTGCCCCCATGAATAAATTGTTTCCCATCGTTTTTGGCCTGATTGTGGCCCACCTGTCGGGCGCCGCCATGGCCGAGGAAAGTTTCCTCTCCTCGCTGGCGCAGGACAAAGTGCTGAGCTGGCAGTTCAGTCCTTATACCCTTCATTTCACGCAAGACGATGCACACAAAGACGTGGTGATGGTGGGCGTGGAGCGCGAGCATCCCGATGCCAAACTGGATGGCGCCACCTTTTTTACCAATTCATTTGGGCAACCGACGGTGTATGTTTATCCGTGGGGCGGCGTTTATCACGATATTGGGGGCATCAACCATTTGTCGTTCAAGTGGACGGCCGGTTTGCTTTACGGCTACAAAGATCCCTACCAAGACAAAGTGCCTTACAACCACAGCGGGTTTTCACCCGCGGTCATTCCCGCCCTGGCTTATGAATTCAAACCGGGATGGTCGGCGCAAGTCAACGTTCTGGGAACAGCCGGGCTGATGTTCCAACTCAATGCCCCTTTTAATTAAATAGGGCTCTAGCCCCCGTCCAATAAGCGCAGGCAGCTACTATTTAAATAGCAAAAAACCCGCAAGGTTCGCACCTTGCGGGTTTTTTGTTTTGTATCGCGAGCCACAACGCTCGTCGACGCAGCGTGGCGATCTACAGCTGGCTGCAGATCGTCAGGCAAGGAGCCTATTACATGCCCATGCCACCCATGCCGCCCATTCCACCCATGTCGCCGCCGCCCATGCCGCCAGCTGATTCGTCCTTAGGCGCCTCAGCAACCATGCACTCTGTGGTCAACATCAAAGAGGCCACAGACGCTGCGTTTTGCAGAGCCGTGCGGGTCACTTTGGTTGGGTCCAGGATACCCATTTCGATCATGTCGCCATAGGTGTCGTTGGCAGCATTGAAGCCATAGTTACCCTTGCCGGCCAACACCGCTGCCACCACCACAGAAGCTTCGCCGCCGCCGTTGTAAACGATCTCGCGCAGAGGCGCTTCGATGGCTTTCATCACCAGCTTGATACCGGCTTCCTGGTCAGCGTTGTCGCCTTTAACGACGCCAGCAGTTTGCTTGGCGCGCAACAGAGCAACGCCGCCGCCAGCCACGATGCCTTCTTCCACCGCAGCGCGGGTAGCGTGCAGGGCGTCTTCAACGCGGGCTTTCTTTTCTTTCATTTCGACTTCAGTGGCAGCGCCAACCTTGATCACGGCAACACCGCCAGCCAACTTGGCCACGCGCTCTTGCAGTTTTTCGCGGTCGTAGTCGGACGTAGCTTCTTCGATCTGCACGCGCACTTGTTTGACGCGAGCTTCGATGTCAGCAGGAGCACCAGCACCGTCGATGATGATGGTGTTTTCTTTGCCCACTTCGATGCGCTTGGCCGAGCCGAGGTCAGCCAAAGTCACTTTTTCGAGCGACATGCCAACTTCTTCAGCAATCACTTTGCCGCCGGTCAGGATGGCGATGTCTTCCAACATGGCCTTGCGACGATCGCCAAAGCCAGGAGCCTTGACAGCCACAACCTTCAGGATGCCACGGATGGTGTTGACCACCAAAGTTGCCAGGGCTTCGCCTTCGACATCTTCCGAGATGATCAGCAAAGGACGGCCGGACTTGGCGACTTGTTCCAGGGTCGGCAGCAGGTCACGAATGTTGCTGATTTTCTTGTCGTACAAGAGCACAAACGGGTTGTCCAGCAGTGCGGCTTGTTTTTCTGGGTTGTTGATGAAGTAGGGTGACAGGTAGCCACGGTCAAACTGCATACCTTCAACGACTTCGAGTTCGCTGTCGAGTGACTTGCCGTCTTCAACCGTGATCACGCCTTCTTTGCCCACTTTGTCCATCGCATCAGCAATGATCTTGCCGATAGCTTCGTCAGAGTTGGCGGAAATCGAACCGACTTGGGCGATTTCTTTGGAAGTGGTGGTGGCTTTGGAAGCCTTCTTCAACTCGGCAACCAGGGCAGCAACTGCCTTGTCGATACCGCGCTTCAGGTCCATCGGGTTCATGCCGGCGGCCACGTATTTCATGCCTTCGTGCACGATGGCTTGTGCCAGCACGGTAGCCGTGGTGGTGCCGTCGCCAGCGATGTCAGAAGTCTTGGAAGCCACTTCCTTGACCATCTGCGCACCCATGTTTTGCAGCTTGTCTTTGAGTTCGATTTCCTTGGCCACGGACACGCCGTCCTTGGTCACGGTAGGGGCGCCAAACGAGCGCTCCAGAACTACGTTACGGCCTTTAGGGCCGAGGGTTACTTTAACGGCGTTGGCCAGGATGTTCACACCCTCGACCATGCGTGCGCGGGCTTCGCCGCCGAAAACTACGTCTTTTGCTGCCATGTTAGGACTCCAGATTCAGTTAATTAGTTAAGTGGAAAGAAGTGAGAAATTACTTCTCGACAACCGCAAACAGGTCATCTTCTTTCATGACGAGCAATTCGTCGCCGTCAACTTTGACGGTTTGGCCACTGTATTTGCCGAACAACACGCGGTCGCCGACTTTGACGGCCATGGCGCTGATTTCGCCCTTGTCGTTCTTTTTGCCAGGACCCACGGCCAGCACTTCACCTTGATCAGGCTTTTCAGCAGCGCTGTCAGGAATGACGATGCCAGAGGCGGTTTTGGTTTCGTTTTCCACGCGTTTAACAATCACGCGATCATGCAGAGGACGAAGTTTCATGGGATCTCCTATGGGTTTTGAAACAAAGGTTGAACAATCAAGAGTGCCAACCTAAACAAGCTGGCACGCATTAATTTGAAGAGAAAGACTTAAAGGACAAAAGCCTGTTAGCACTCAACTCTTACGAGTGCTAATGATAAGGGCATTTGCCAGGCTTTCAAGAGGATGCGGGTAAATCCTGAATCTACTGCGGAACGCCACTCAACATTCAATTGCGCGCCACTTAACATTTAACTGTGCAGTTGCGGGCTATCAATTCCAGCCCGTAGTACATCCATGACGATGAGTTAGCTCGTGCTCCAGCAGCGAATCGGTAATAGTCGCAAAGTGCTCCAGGCAACTGATCGAGTCAATCAAGTAGGCAGGATCAAGTTGTCCTGGCATAAGCGGTCCAGGAACTCCCATGGGAACTGCGAATCCGTGTGCGAACGAGTGCCGCACATCCAAAATCCCATTAAAAAAAGATTTTGTATCAGTTTGGTTCAAAAAGCGTGGTGTCCAAATCCAAGATCCGTATGGATCCATACCTGTAACGTTAACTATTAAATCGCGGCATTTGTCCCAGTTTGGCGTATTTAACTCGTTACTGAGCTTACTTACAAGCGATTCGAATTGAACAATCAATGTCCATGCTTTACGATGAGCCTGCACCCTAGTCTTTGATACAAACTCAGGAAGTGCAGCCTCAATATAGCCCTCCCAACACCCGACAGCTTGTGCAATAGCAGCTTTCAAGAGACACTGATCGGTGAAAATTTGGTTGCTGCTTACAGTACTTACTTCACCATGAAAGCTTGCGAGAACCCGAGCTCCAACCAAAGAAGCTTGAAATTTATTGAGTGCAGCTGAGCTCATTAGAGCCTCTTGACAAGCTTGGCAATGGCCTTTGTGTACTGTGTTATGGAGGTTTGGTTGACTTGGACAGTCTTCCCGTCAATCTGGTGGTGTCCAGACTGCAACCGTGATAACGGACAACCTTCAGATGAGGCTACAACTGCAACTGAGTGATAGTCTGGCATCTGTGCGAACAACTCTTCCATAGTTCGATGGCTAACGAAATGTCGTTTGCCGCTATTTAATGCCTTTGAAACCACATTCTGGATGGGGGCACTCTTTGCTTGGAAAGCAGAGCTTGGCTCACTTTTATACATCGTGACACGGTTGCTTACAAACGTATGTAAGCGAGGTAAATCAATCTTCTCTTCACTTGCCCGACTTGTAAAACTCAGCCTTGCGTAGCCTTGTAGTTCACTATCGGCCATTCCATATAGCAGAGCAAAAACGTTTTCAACACCTCGTCTTGAACTATCGTCTGCTGTGAATGGAACTATTAAATATTCCGCCGAACACAGCGCAACTTGGGTATAAATTGAGAAGCTTGGATTGCAGTCGACGAAAACCGCCACATCGTTTGCCTGACTTCCTTCTGTAAATGTCTTGATCAGATCAACTAACCAAAGCATTACCTTCGGCCATGCATCACGCGGAAGCGCCATTTGGGATGCCTGTCGCATAGCCTCAGATAGCAATTCCAATAGATTGTCTCCGGCGACCAAAAAAATGTTAGTCGGAACTTTTCGATTGAATTCTGACGGTCTGGAGATAAAGTCTGAAATGCTAGGTAGCGAGATAAATGGCGAAGTTAGTCTTGATTCAAAGTAACCACCAATTGATCGCCGTGGCGATTCGGTGTACAGAGCATCAATGGTCTCTGGTGCATCCGCTTTATCACCGAAGAACATTTCAGTGATATTTGCTTGCGGACATAGATCAAGAACGAGAACATCTTCGTCGGGATGGAGAATTGCGTATTCGCAGGCAAGAGAAAACGTCAAAAATGTTTTTCCAACACCTCCCTTGTTGTTCCATAGTGCGTATCGTGCCATTCAGCATTCCTTTATTTGTATCGAATGCACCAGAGTGCAACTTTTGAGTGTAACAAGGCAGTTCGGTCACCGCTTCATTAACCAGTGTCAGAACACAGAGGGCTCTGGCATAGTGACAGTCGGCTACGCAGCTTGGCGGTCATTCTTTTAAGTTCGCTTAAGCAATCGTGCATATTCCGGGCAAAAAAGCCACCGATTCCGGCCCGAACCTTGCCAGTCATTCCGATTCAAAAATGCCAGCCAGCGCTATTGCACAACACCCAAAAACCCTGAAATGTCACCTTCAGCATAAGACCCCCAGCCGACTTTCAGATTTCCAGATACCTGTCATTCAACGCCCTAGTTAACCGGCGCCGGAGCCCGAAGGGCGGAGGGTACTAACACTGGCCATGAAAATGGCGAAGCCAAGGCCTGTGTTGGCGTCCGCGTTGAACGGACCAGTTAGACATCTACTGGCTTCCAGCCTAGTTTCTCGCAAGCCTCAGCAACATGCTTTGGCTGAATCTCATTTTCGTTTGGCGTATATGCGTCCAAGGGGCCGCTAATCTCTTTGTCGGCGAGCAAGACTAGCTTTGAACAGAACATCTCATACTTTATTTCGACGAGCCAATTGCTCAAGCTGCACTTTCGAAAAATATTCTCTGTGGTTTTTACCCCCAAATCACTACGAAGTGACCAGGATAACAAGCAGTACGAAAGGTAAATAATTCCATTGATGCCTAGCGCGGCAAGGAGTAAAGATGGCGTGTGCACTTCGGATAGCTCAGCTTTAGACCACAAGCCAAACATTGAAATGAGGGCCAAGATAACGAACCCGACCCGCATGAGGGGAATGAGCGCCGTAAAGGCGGCATGAATCGCGGTGTAGCCTGTCTCCTTGTTTGATGCGGCAAAGGTATTCAACTTCGCAACCTGAGAAGATGAGAGGCTCTCTGGCCGGATGTAATGCCGCATTGCTGTCGTGTTGGCCGCGAAGGCGTTGATAGGCACAACTCGAACCTGTAGCCGGGAATCAGCAGAGAGGCGACTGCCCTTTACGGCCTCAAGAACAGATTCGTTGTCCACCGAAATGCCAACATGACTCCACTTTGAGGCTGTCATTCCCCGAATTAGAAAACTGCTGCTCGATTTTGTTTGAGTAACAAATACATCTCCTGCTTTTGCCGAGATGTTTCCTCGTCTATCGGTGCACGGATTGCACATGAGATGTCTAACGTTGGACGTAACCGGACGTCAAAAAGCTACGCTTTTTGACGTCCGGTTGACGGACTTGTTATGCATTTGCCATCACCAAAGAGATTAGCTGCAAAACACCGGATGCAATAAGAAAAACAAACCCCGTAATTAGAAGCCCCTTTTTCTGAGCTTTCTCGACATGAGCAGTTGAATTGCCCAGGTTGTGAATATCACCCCTGTGGATTGGCATTAATTGTTGAATATTTACTTCATGACAATTAGCCACAAGAGAAAGCGCAGACAAGATGCCTGTTACGCGATAAGCAAGAATTGCAGAACCAATGATGCTGCTTATTGCTGCAAGTATTTTTATTGTTTCAATAATCATAAGGGCCTCAATGGGTATGCATAACGTAATGTATACCGCAAAACCTGCGGAATAATATGGACACTGCGGGATAAACTGGACATGAATGCCTCCGGCGAACGGCTTGTAGCCTTGATTTCAGCGACTTTTTTGAATTTCCATACAGATATAAAAACCCCGGCAAACCCCGCAGAGTGTTTGGATCGATTCTAGGCTTCAATCAAGCTGACCAAAAAAAATGGGAGCGCATCTCGAATGACTGCATGCTGCATTGCAGCCAGATGGATTCAGTGGTGAATAGCCGCACCCTAGTCAGCAGAGGCCGAAATGTTGGTCAATATTTTTGAAAATTTACTGGCAAGGTTCGGCCCGGAATCGTTGGCATTTTTGAATCGGAACGACAGGCTTCTTTGCGGCGGATTGGATGGCGTTTTGGTCCGGAATACGCACAATCGTGAGTATCAAGGCCAGCCAGCAAGGAGGTTCGATTTCAGAGTGATGTTTTGGGTTCAAGATGATCGACAAAATAAGGACCGAATTGGCTGGCAACGGTGCATCAAAATAACTTATATTTTACGTATTACAAGCCAGAAATGGACGGCGTCACGTCATAAAACTGATCGCTCCATAACTGGCAGTCGCAAACTGCAATCGTGCCAGTCATCAATGATTTTTACGTGCCTTGGTCGATGTGCTCCATTTGCTCTTTGCTCATAGAGCTCATGATCCAGCGAAAACTGCGGCGTCATCTGTTTTCGATGCTGTTGTCAGACCACCAGCCATCATTGCATTCCACGCTTGGTAGATCACCCAGGCGCGCTCCAGTAAACTTTTTTGACTAAGATTTTCAGAATTCAAGGTCGATTGGCGATTAGCTTCATCCAATGCAAGCCCTAGTCTGTTGAGATCAACAGATACCGCGATGGCTGGTTTGGAATTACGTTTTCCAGTCAATATATAGAGCACATCGGCACCAAGCTCATCCATTTTTGCAAGCACCTCTGCTGAGGGGGATGAGTGGCCGCACGCATAGTGGGAGATGGTCATTTTTGACACCCCGACTTTTTCTGACAACTCAGCCTGTGTCAGTCCTAAACGCTTGCGCTCTTCAGTTAGCCGACTGGCCATCTCGAATTTGTTTTTTGATCCCATGGTAGTTAATTCTCAGTGGCGCTTGGGTAATTTAATGTCATCAAAAGACTTAAATTGGCACTAAAAATTGTAATCGCAGTATACAAAAATATAGATTTAAATAACGAATATTTATACCATTGGTGTTAAGTTATTTACATGTTTTTTAAAATGGATAGAATTTGGTTCTTCTTTGTAATATTGGTTACGATTTTGTGATGTCGATTGGAGATTTTTGATTGGATACGCTGATTTCGACTGGCGAGTTAGAACGGGTTCGGATGGACTTCTTGGTCAAAGGACTGACCGTCACGACTTGGGCCCGTGAAAATCAATTTTCCAAAGAGCTCGTCTACGCAGTGATGAGTGGAAGGGCAAAAGCCCGGCGCGGGCAGAGCCACGCGATCGCAGTCCGTCTTGGGCTGATCAAGTCACCCATCAACGAACCTGAAAAAGAAAAGGAGACTACCCCGCACTGAAGCCCTAAAAACAAAACGCCAATCACTCTTTCGAATGACTGGCGCTGTCGACAACAGGAGAACTGCTGCCTAGGATTCTGAGCCCTAAAGTAAGTATCTCTCCAGTTGGTCGCGGTGTCAAGTCACGCCTGCATGGGTCCCTGATTTCAGGGGCGTGCAGGGCTCTTGTCTTAACTGGAGAGAAAACATGACTAGAAAAGTCGTCACACGTGCGCCCCACCGCGAAGTGGGCATCGTTAACCCCGCCTGGCTGCTCGATCACGAGGTCGAGCACGAATCACATCTCGAAAAATGTTTCATCATGGTGGCCCTGAGCTGCCCGGTGGTGGTCGATATCGTGCACCAGCCACTGGAAATCTGGCTCGGTCCCAATGAAACCCAAAAATACACGCCTGATTTTCAGGTGACGTTCCGTGATGGTGACAGCGTCATCGTCGAAGTCAAACCGGACGTGTTTGTCCAAGAACATGCCGAGCGTCTCAACGCCGCAGAAAGCCAGCTCCGGGCTGGCCACCAAAAATTCCTGGTGGCCACCGACAAGTACATTGATGCTAACGGCCTGAGCGCACGGGCCATGTTGCTGATGCGTTACGGCCGATTGCAATTTAGCGATGCCGAAGCTCTGATGTGCCAGCAGCTGCTGAAGGACCAGTGCGATGGCAGCGCGACTGTGAAAGCGCTGGTTGAGCAAGGGGTGTCTGAAGAACTGATCTGGAATCTCGTCGCCAGCCATAACTTTCGTATTCCTGCCGGTCTGAGCATCGACCCTTCAGAAACAGTCTCCATCAACCAACCCCAAGGAGGCTGCCATGATTACTTTTGTACGTGGTTTGGTATTACGCAGGGGTGAACGCACGCTTGAATTCGAGCGTGACATCGGCAGCGGCAAGGTCCAGTTCAAGTATTTGGACACCTTCGAGGTCAACACCTTTCTGATCTCCAAGGTGTATGCCGACGTGTTGAGCGGTGCGCTGCAAGTGGTGCATCCCGCCCAGCATGTGCAACTAAATCCTGCTGCGGATGAATCGACGGCCGTTGTTTTACCCGGCCAGCTTGGTCCGGAGCAGGAAGCGCTCATCGGGTATCGCATGCAGTTCATTAAAAATGCTTTACGCCTCAAAGCCATGCCAGGCAGTGCACGACAGTGCGCTGAGGTCATCAAACAAACAGCCCGCCCGAGTGGTGTCGACGGCCAGGATGTGGCCGCCATTAATGACTTCAAAGTGCCCAAGCCAGCGACATTGATGCGATGGCTGAAGGTTTATCAAAGCGCGGGCGGCAACGCCTTCCTGTTGTGCGATCGGCGCGCATTGGCGCCCAAGCCCAAGCGGATTGATCCACAGGTTGAGTTGATGGTCGAGGAAGCCATTTCCAAGCATTTTCTGCAGCTTCGCGGCAAGTCGGTAAAGGAAACGCATGTGCAGATCAGGTTGGCCACGGAAGCGGTCAACAGGCGAGACGGGGCGGTCTTGCAAGTGCCGTCAGAGCGAACGGTCAATCGCCGGATTCTGGAAATCCCGCCGTATGTCCGGGATGCCAAGCGTCTGGGCATCGCCTACGCCAGAAACAAATGGCGCTACAGCCTGAAGGGTGACCAGAGCACCCGCACGTTGGAGCGTGCGGAGATTGACCATACCTTGCTGGACATCTGGGTGCTGGATCCGCGCAGTGGCGTGCCACTGGGTCGGCCATGGATCACAGTGATCATGGATCGCATGTCGGGCTACCCATTGGGAATTTATGTCAGCTTTTATGGTCCCTCCTCAGCCACGGTGGCCAGCGCCCTGCGGATGTCGATTCTTCCCAAGGGTGATCTGGTTCAGGCCATCCCCGATATCACCGTGCCGTGGACCGCGATGGGCGCAGCCGAAACCTATGTTGTGGACAACGGGCTCGAATTCCACGCGCGAACGTTTCGCCGCATCGCCTGGGAATTACGGGCCGACTTGATCTACAACCCGGTTCGGCAACCGTGGCTGAAAGCCAGCGTTGAGCGGGTCATGATGGAGTTCAACCGCATGCTGCCAACCCGCGGCAAGGTCTACGCGCCGATCAAAAACGCAAAAGCACCGGACCCGCAGAAGTCAGCCGCCATTCTGTTCGACGACCTGTGCAGCTGTTTGATGATGTGGGCGGTCCAGGTGTTTCCCTATCGCATCCATCCAAAGACACTGGTGCGTCCGATTGACTTGTGGGAGGAGGGGCGCCTGTCCAGTCCGCCCCCAATGATGCCCACCAGCCTGAAACAGCTTGAACTGGCGACGGGAATCGCCACTGAACGCACGATCGGTGGCGATGGCGTATTTTTCCAATACCTGCGCTACAACTCCCCCGAACTGCAGCAGTACCGGCGTGCCCATGGCGAAAGTTTCCGTACCGAGGTTCGCTTCAACCCCGATTCCCTGGACCGCATGCACGTCCTGCTGCCCCAATCCAAAGAGTGGTTGCCGGTGGATCTGCAGCGCCCAAACGCCGCCTATGGGGATGGGCTGTCGCTGCTTCAGCACCAAATCAACCGGCAAGAAGCCGGAAAAAAACTGAGCCGGGCAAACGCTGACGAAGAATTGATGCGCGCCGATCTTCGGGTGAAAGAACGCTGGGGCGAAGCGATTCAGCGCGGCGTCAAAGTGCGCAAAAACGCCGACCTGATCCGGATCCAGGGTCTTACTTCCGCACAACTGGTGGAGGACAAGACGACACGGCAGTCCAGCCCAGCGCCACGGCTGGAAGTCAGTCCGATTACGCTGGAACTGCTCCCCAAGATCCTGCCGTTCAACACTTTTTCTCTCAACGAGGATTTCGAATGAAATTTGATGAATACACGGGGCGTCGCTCACCCACTGCGCTGGCGGCTGGTCAACAGGTCCTGAACGTCATTGTGGAGCACCTGGATTTCAAACGAGTCTTCGACAGTTCCGTTGATCTGGTGGACACCATGCTGTCGCTGAGGATGCCCAGCGGCGTCTTAATCCAGGCCGACCCTGGCATGGGTAAAACATTATTGTTGCAGATGATCAAGAAGCGGCTGTCGGAATCCAATGTGGACGAATCGAAGGCCGCTTGCCTGGAAATCCGCTTGGACAGTGCGGTGGATACCCACAAAATCGCGGGGGCGGTGATGCTGGCACTGGGGTATCCCATGTTGCCGTCGCGGCCCAATCTGGAAAACATGAATCATCTAATTTCCAAAGGTCTGACGCGACTCAAGCCGCAAGTTCTGCTCATCGACGAAATGCAGCATGTTTGCGAGGGCAATCGGGATATCACGGCGCGGGCGGTGACGGACTGGCTCAAGGTCAGGATGGATGCCTTCAACCTGCCGGTCATTGGCACGGGGACGCGAACGCTGGAGCGCTTAAACATCATCAACCCTCAGTTCACCAGCCGGGCCTCGGTTAGTTTTGTGCTGGCGCCCTTCGAGTTCGGTGAATCATGGCGTCAGTTGCTTGGCGGTTTTGCCGGAGCTGTTTCAGCGGTAGATTTTGAGATTATTAATGGCCCGATGGCGCGGCCTATCCATACCGCGACCCAGGGGAATCTGCGGGCGCTGAAAAAAATGCTGACCTACGCCGCGATGCACGCTGCCGAGCGCACCGAGAAAAAAGGAAGTGTGGAAGATTTGGCCCATGCCTATGACGATGCAAATGGGCATGCGCCGGGCCGCGCCAATCCGTTCAGGGCCATTAGCAAAGGGGCCCCCTGACTATGGAGGCGTTTGGCGACGGCCGATTACCAACGCGCCTACTCGCGGCGCCTCCATCATTGCCGAACGAAAGCCGACTATCTTGGGTGCAGCGCCTTTGCGGAGCTCATCAATATTCTTTTGGATGCTTGAGTGATATCGCTGGCATTCCTACTTCCGTGGGAGATTGGGATATCGGGGTGCCCCAGTCCGAGTGGCTTGCCCTGTTGCGCCTCGCAGAAATGAAGGCCGACAGTTGCGGGGAGGCGATCTACAGCCTGGATCTGTTTAGTGCGCGTTTTACGCAGCTTGAGATTCTCTTTTACGAGAAGAAATTGCCAAGATATCGATGGTGCTCACATTGTTTGTCCAGCGATCCCGTTCCCTATTTGCGCTGGGAGTGGCGCCTGTTGGGGGTGTACCACTGCTCAATCCATCAAGTGCCGCTTGATGATCGATGTGCATGGTGTGGCAGTACTTTACTTGCGCACAGGGCGCTACTGGTTTCTAGCGGGGACTATGCAGGGGCCCCGGATCTGGCTACCTGCGCAAAATGCGGCATGTCTTTGTTTGACCGGGGTGACTGCACTTACGATGAACATCAGTTGGATGATCCCTTTGATGGATCCCTGGCGGTGGTGGAATTCCTGGCATTCATAAAGCAGTGTTATCAATCAGATGAGCGACCGGTGAAAGTTAATTTCTCAGGCTATGAAGATTACATACGGCACACTGTGCGACCTGATTCAAGCAATTACCCAAGAGCCACTGACCAGCAAGTCCACTCTTCGTTTGACCCGGTGATAGAAAAGTTGTCGAACCCCAAAAATTGGTCTTTGCAAATCAACGGTACTGTGTTTCGCGGCGATGTGCCACTGACTCTGAAATCTGCTGGAAGCAGCAATATTTGGAGTGATATATTTTTTGTTCGTAGACGATTACGACTGGCGCATGCGATTCAGATTATTCGCACAGAAAAATATGCTCAACGCGATCTGGTCGAGGCTGAAAGTGCAGGGGGTCTTGCGTGAAATCCCGTCAATCAGAGAATGAGCTTAGCAGAAATGAGTTGTCTGACAAGGCTGTGGCGAGCGACAGCAAGTCGCTCGCCAAGCTCATGCTGGAGCCGCAATCACTGTGTTTTCCGTTTCAAGATTCGGTTCGACCAGAGGAGTCCGGTCAAGGCTATGCATTGCGGATGGCAGAAGAGAATGGTCTTGCCGGCTTACCCCCGTTGAAAACCTGGTTGGGGAAAAGCCGGTTTGCGGCATTGGACGCGGCCGACGCGCCCATGTTGCACCGCTGGTTTGGCGCCGATGAGGATTTGCTGGCATTTGCGTTGGGTCGAACTGCAACCGGTCGACGCGATACAGGCTATGCCTATGCTGGTCAGTCAATGGGCAGAAGCTATTTTCTGAACCGGACCTATCCACGTGTCTGTCCAGAATGTCTCAAAGAGAATGGTCATTGCCTGATAGCTTGGGATATGTCTTTGGTCGTGGCTTGTGCGAAGCATCACAGGACATTGATGGATTGTTGCGACTACTGCCAGCGCGCCTTGTCATGGAATCGACCACGGCTGAGCATCTGCAGTTGCAGCATGGAGATGGATGTGTTGGAATCATCGCAGACACCAACGTCGTTGGAAATTCAGTTTGCGAACTGGGTGTCGGATCGGGTAGGTCGATACAGTGAAGAATTCAGGTCGACATTCCAACTTGAAGTGTCTGAGATGACCAGACCAGTGGGCCTGACGGCTTTGATGAGACTGATCTGGCCTCTCAGTCTGGATGGCGGTTTTCATATCGCCTACGCGTTGGGTACAGCGGCTGGCTATGACGAGCAACACCTGTGTGTGTCACGTCGCCCGAAAACACCGCTCAGAAAAGCGCAGCAGGTCTTGCGCATGGCCAATGAGTTGGCAGAAAAGATTATCCGATTGGAGCCAGTGAAGTTCAGGGTGAGTCGACCCAGTGTGGTGGTCCAACTGCTCGCAGAATCTGCTTGTGCTCAGGGTAATTCTGCTGACCGGAGCCTAGCGCAGTCCATACTGGTGGCTGTAATGCATAACAAAAATAGGTCCACGTTGTCAGGCCTGACTCCCCATCTCGCACAGTTGCCGTTGTTTTGATCGATGACATAACCGGACAATGAATTGCATAGGAACGTACTAAAGTGAAAACACGCATAACCCTACCTGATGCTTTCGCTTGCTGGCTTGATCACGCCATTGCCGCCATGGACGCAAGTGGGACCCCACACAATTATTTTTTGCTGATATTCAAGCGCCAAGTCAGAATGAGTCCCGTGACTGTTAGACAGGTCGCGCTTGATTCGTTCACGGCTAAAGATAGGAGATGATATGAGTGCCAGAAAGACTAAGCGTCGGGTGATGGACCTCTTTCATCGACGACTTTATTCCATTTTTTTTTGGCGTTCCGCTGAAGATTTGGCGTGGCTGAATGCGGTGCCAGTGGGTCGTGAGTTTGGGAGCCGGGACTATGACCGATTGAGCCTTCTGGATATGTATTCTTGGGGGAATATTTCCGAAGAGGAGGCGATGCATCAGCTTGGTGTTGACAGCTCTGGGCTGGCCGCAATGCTGGCAAGAGACGAGTTGTCACCGTTGTTGATGCAGGATGCTTGGCGGACAAAGGCTGAAGCAGGGACAAAAGCTCAAGACAAAGTCTGCGATGTCAAAGATCTCAAAGGCATGTTCGGAAAAACTTCAAAAACGGTGTCTATTGACGATATGAATCCATTCAAGCACAAGCCATGAAAATTCTTGACAATGCCAAGATATCTCGGGACGGATGCGGAAGTCGTTTTCAATGCACCGCTCGCCAAATATTCAAGGTGATATCGTAACGACGGTTAACTTCGTGCCATCGGGACGCTTGACGGATTGGTGAAGATCACTCACCGGCCAAAAAACAATTTATAACCGATATTGTCAATTGTTAAATGGAACAAAAAATATACCAGATCTAGGCAAGAACGGTCGGCTTTTCAAGCACGAAAGGCTGCTAGTTTGGTTAGCTTTTCTCGCAGGTGATGATGGCATCATTGATGCGCTCAATGTACGAGATATAAGAAATGCTCCTGGAGATTCCACGCTGGAAATTCAATCAGTCAGAACGCTACTCTGACATCTGGGCGCATGGCTTGACACAACCATCACCCGACATACCTACCCAAAGCGCACCCGACCAACCAAGAATCATGAAGATCATAGGGTTAGGTCGCTGGAGGTAAATTTTTCGCCATTCGGCCAAATCTAAAGACGAGGGCGTGGGGCAGTCTTCGGGGTGGGTATGCCATTCGCCAAGGTAATCCATCGTTCCAACGCTCGCCTCCCAGTACTGCAGTGCAACCTGCTGATGGTATTTGGAAGAGCGGTTGAAGCAGAATCGCCTTCGTTGATCCGAAGTCTGTGGCACAGTAGCCATGGTGATGTGCATGTGCCCTTCGCGCCTGTAGCCCAATAAGATTCCACCTGCCTCGGCTTTATCTTGGTGGTTCTGTCGGTAGCGGTTGATAGCCTCTATAGGCGCAGTTTCAACTAGTATCTTGCGGTCGAGCATCCGAGGATGCTGCCATATCAATGGGGATCGCACGCGGGGCACCCCTTAATTTTTGACAGATTTTGGTTCTTCAGCGCGAAGACGTCAGCTGTCTCGAGGCTACGCGTGCGAAAGGTAGGTGATGGGTTGCCCTGCAGCCATGCGCAGACCATGTCAGTCGCAAGCGCAGCGGCGTGCATGGGTGCAGACACCGCGTACGGCGTGAATGCGCGGCAGCCCATCGTACGACGCTCTGGTTCCTTCTTCAGTAACGGGAGCCGTTCCTTGCGGTGCTGGCTAGCATCGGGAACGAGCAAGCAGCGATAACACGCATGACTATTATTTTCGGTCCAGAGTGCCTGGACCGCCTCGCCGTTACCCTTTATCCATACATGAAGTACTGGAACGCGTGCCTTTCGGCTAAGGCTTAATTCATTGAGGTATTCACTCACCGCTTCTTCGCCTGTGGCGTCGATGATCAACTCAGCTCCAAACAGCGAGGGGTCATCAAAGGCACTTTTGGTTAAGGCTTCAATCTTGCTGTGTGGAAACTGCCTCTTGAGCTCTTCCATCAACGCTTCAGCTTTGGGGTGCAACAGGGCAGGGTATCCCAGCAAGTGACGGCCTAGGTTTTCTGGCCCCAGCAGGTCGGGATCAATCAACTTCAAGACACCAATGCTGCCAGTCCCTGCCCCAAGACGTACTATCGATTGAGCGATAAAAGAACCAATGGCACCGCAGCCTATGATGGTGACACGCTTATTGTAAAGATCGCAAAAGCTGAGATTTCTGCTGTGGACGAACCGACTCCCCACCTCCTGAATCGAAAGCCGAAGCAACGGCTGATCGCCCCCGCTTCGGTGAAGAAACTGCCGGTACATCTGCGGGTTCCTTCTGTAACCAATACGTTTCATCTGGTCAAGGTCAAAGCCGAAACCCAGCCATCCCACCGGGCTATGCACGGCAAAGCTAACGAACTTGGTTTTCAAATAGTCAGGCCTAGCAAGCACCAGTTGAACCTCAGCAGCTATCTTTCGATCCCACTGCTTTAGCCACTCAAACAGTTCCTTGACCGTCTGAGGCATCTTCGTGGGAACGAAGGGTCGAACTGCTGTCTTGAACAACCAGCATTTGCCAACCGACTTTATCAATTTGACAGAACCGAAGGTAGTTTCGAGGCGAGATGCCTCCTCCATATCGCTAGCGATGACAGCACGCCGCTTCCCGGCGACGTTCATGAAAAAATATGTTGCCGACTCAACTCCATCCTCAATTTGTCCAAGTAAGACTTCAAATGGAAGTGTCCGTTGGCCGAAGATCCAGTGGGCCGGAAACTCATCCTGGATGTCATCGTTACGGTAGTTGGGCTCTGCTGCAATACGATTAAGAACGGAGGTGGCTTGGTCCAGGCACTGTGAGATCGCCATCGCGGGATCGTAACGATCCAAGGTAACGGCACCAGGACTGAAATAGCACAGGTCGTCGCATACATCAATGTGCGGCATGAGTTCTGGAAGGAATGCTGGGCGATCCTCCAGATGAATCGAAGGGTAACTCAGAAAGTTCCAGTCCATGATCGTCAGCTTTACGCGCACGTCACCTTTGGTGCAGCGCAGCGATCCCTCAAACGCCCGCTGTGCGCCACGGGCGGGACGAGAGGAAAATCCTCGTGCCGCTAGCAGACGAAAAACCGCCCCGCGTCTGTTATGCACCGTATCGATCACCCCGCCTTGGTGGACGGAACAACAGGGGCAGATACGCGAGAAGGCACGGTGGCGCGAATAGCGTCGACACCGTTGTCAGGTTCGACCAAGACCGTGTCCGTAGGCATGCGAGCTCCGAACAGCTGTTTTAATTTGAAAAGTGCTTGATCCTTTTGGTGTGCGCCAAGAGACCGAGCGCTATGCAACTCCATCGCGAGTTGACCAAAGCGCGTTCCTGCTTGTTGTCGTTCCTCATACTTGAGCCGGTTAAAGTCTTCAGCCCCATTGTCGATGCCTGGCTCGCGTAGGTCATGAAGAAATGCGGTGCTCAGGTGTCTTGCTACATGCTCGACGGCAAGATCGTCGCGTCCCGGTTTGCAGTCAAATCCATGCACTGTGGCGATCATGATAGAGACTGATGTGGGCCCGCCCTGTTCCCAATGGAAATCGCGCCAAGCCTTCAGGTACCGGCAAACCCGTCTCAACTGCTCGTTGTGCTCGTCCACGCGATCCCGGAACCATTTGGCCACGACTTCGGGGTCTGAGGCCATCCACTCACCCTTGCGCGTTGCCATCACCACATGGTTCAAGTCTTCCCACTGTTGCTGTTCCATTTCTTCTGCAAAACTGTCGCTCAGCTGGGCCGAATCAAAAGCTCTTTTGAGTTGGGCTTCCTCAAGTGAGACGCGTTCGCGAATCTTCTTGAACTCATCTTCGGGCGCCGCATACAGAGGGAGATCAATGTGTGCCCAGGATGCAACCTTGACGCGAATGCAGGTATCCTTGCCTGGTAAAAGCGTCCAGCCCTCCTTTTTGCAGAGGCTGACCAAGAGGCCTTCGACGAGCGCGAAGTAGGCTTGAGCCATCTTGTGCGGCGGGCCATTCTCTTCCCACACCGTGACCGGCAAGTAGACTCCATAGTCCCAATCCATTTCCTGTGGAGGCGTAAAGGCCGGCTCAATGCAGGTGTCGTACGACCAGGAGCCTTGAGTGCGGAAACGGGGCTCCACAACTCTGTCCATGCCAAGCACTTCCTTGGTAGCAGCCCTGATAAGAGGCTTGAGGTGATCGCGGATCTTGTTTTTGCACGCCATCAGGTGCTTGCGCTTTTCGGGCTGTGGCGCAATACGGTCTTCAAAGACATCGCTGCCAACGCCGCCTTTGTGAAAGATTTTATTTAGTTTTAGCATGTCACCTCCTGGTTGGCATTTGAGCCGTGGTAAAAATTTGCAGGCGCGGCCTGATGTGCCAGAAAAGCCTGACATGCGGAGTCGCCAAGACAACTTTTCGATCGTTCGGCTGCTGCACCCAGAAGCACTTCGCGTGCGGCCGCATTTGCTTTATCCAGCGCGACCGCCCCAGCCCGCTGATCTGTCAATTCATCATCGAGATGTACGTAGCGTCCTGGCAAACTATGCTTAAGCATAAAATCGCTCAATGACTCAAGTACAGAAATGGAAAGTCCGAACAAGCGTTTCGGCATATTGGCGGGGTTGATTCCACCCCAGTCATAGGTTCCACCGCTGCGATTGCGCCGAGGATCTACTGTGAATTTCGATGACATCGTCCCAATCGAAAGCAGGTGCAGCTCCTCCAAAGATTGGTCGAGAAAAGTTTGTGCTTCATGAGTCGCCAGCAACCCAGGCGCATTGGCGTAAAGACCGCCATCAACGTACTGGTTATTATTAAAAGTGTGCCGTGGAAAATATGCGGGCGCCGCACTTGTGGCCAAAGCGACATCCACTAACCTGAACTTATGATCCCTCCGGAAATTTGGATGATGAGGTGTCTTGAATAGTTGCGGTTTTCCACTTGAGTAGTTGATCGCAGGTACGATTATGGGATGCTTGCATGCTCCTAACGTTTGTTCTCCGAATAGATCCGCATCTAACAGTAACTTCTTCAAAGGTTCCGGTGAATACGGTGCGCGCAGCATGCCAGACAAGCACCACCGACGTTTGAAAATTTCTTCACCATGCTCGGTAAAGAGATCGACCATGACTTGGGCCGGAATCTCCATAGCGATTGCTAAGGCAAGAATTCCACCAATCGAGGTACCTGCTATTAAGTCGAACCGTGTCGCAATAGGCGCTTTGATCTCTTTTTCCAGATCCGCCAATATTTGCGCAGTGTAGAGCCCGCGAAATCCCCCACCGGATAGCGCAAGAATTTGAAATCGTCGTGATTTGGTGTCAGTCATTATGTATATTGTTGTGGCGGTAGCATGAGCACGCCGCAATGGAATACGGGCTAATTTTCAGTTATTTCAAGTCAAAAATGACGTCCAATGCGAGCATGGTCGTTTTCAAACGGGAGTCATTAAAAGTAGGGTTCACTGGCACGGTGAACTTTGACTGAAGGGAGTGAAGATGAGCACCAAATTAGCGTTCATTTTGAAAAAAATATTTCAAGAAACCTCTTTTCGCTGCCCTTGAACCAGAGGTAAGCGGCTGACCACATAGAACCACAAACAACAGATAAGAAAACGAACCCAGCCCAGTCACGGGTCGATTTATCTATTTTGGGGTCATTGAAGAGCTTCACGAGATTCTGGAACGGCTCTGTCAATCCGGCCGCAAGAAAGAAGATGATGCCGGCAGAGAATGAAAGCGCTCCAAAAGAGGCGAGTAACGTCCACGCACGGCTCGATTTTGAAACAATAGATAGTATTGCCGGTGCGGCACACTTGTATTCACAGTAGGGGACTCGCTTTGGTTCGGACCCGCGAAAGAACCAGGGGTGTGCCTCGCGCTTGGCGCGCTCCCAATCGTGTTTGAGCAGCAGAGCCATACGGTCTGTGAACTCTTGGACTTGGTTCCCTGCATCGGTGAGTACGGCAAGATTTTCAGCAGACTGGACAAGAGCGCTGTCTTCGACGTCAAACGGATTCACATTCAATGCTAATTGAGCGCGACACGACAAAACCTCTTGGGAACTACCAGCCTGGGCTGCCTTGATTATCGCGTTGGAGAGTTCGCGCATTGCACCACGCCACTTTGCTCTTTCTTGCGTAACGTTCTCGACATGTATTTTTCGCTCGTTGCTCCGAAGTGAGACGAGGGCTGCGACTAGGGCCGCCAATACAGTTGATGAAAATACAGTGATGGGTTCCAAGGTGTGATAACTTTTATAAAAATAAATAATGTTGATCGTTGGCCAGTGAAGGCCCGCGATAACTTTGCGAAATGCATTCGCCGAAATTACTCAAGCAGCAGCTGGATCTTGTGGATGTTCGGCACAATCATTAAGTCAATTGTCTGGGGTTCACCTCGTTTCAAGTAGATTGAGGGCATCATCTCAAAGCTACTCGTTCCACCGTTATTGATAACGCAGCCTTTATGGGCTTCAAACGGCTTGATGCCATTAAATTTGCTGGCCAAATAGTTGATATGAACTGCTACACCGTCGTTCGACACTGGCGTCGTTTTAATCTCGACATAGCGCCCAACAGTCACTTGGTCTTTCACTCCTGAGGTGTCTATGCCTTGGCAACCGACAAAGCCAACGTACTTCTCGACACGGCGTTCATCAAGCACAAAGGGGGTCCCAGGCTCAAGCACAAATTGCTTTGCAGGACCGCCGTCTGTGATAACGGTGCCCTTGATCGTATCGGCTGCGTGAACAAGCGAAAGGCAGGAAACAGCCAAGGTGGTGACCATAAAAAAACGAGAAAACTTCATTTTTGTTCCATTTAAATGCGTAGAATTTTGACCAGCAATGTGGTTCTCGTCTATCCCCCAAATAGGGGATACGGAGACGGATTTGCCGTAATCCGTTGTGAAAAATGTACTTTATTTCACTTGAACCCAGGTTCCGGCGCGCGTCAAGGTAGTTGTCGCCTGATTCACGCAGCTAACTGCTGAATATAGTTGCCACCGATGTTATTGACCTGACGCCAATCTTCAACCTGGTCCGCTGTGACGGAAAAATATACCGTGAAATTGGTACTGATCGGAATCTTGGCGGGGTACATGATCCACGCCGTGCGGCCGTCTTCGAAATTGGCTGATTGATGGTGGACTTGGGTTTCAAGAGTCGTGAATCAGGTCCCAATCCCCCAAATGGGACATCGCCTCTAGGCACGCCGGCTAGATGTCCAGCCTTTGACGGACAGCAGCAATGAAGCTCTTAAGTTGCTCAGGCGTGACCCGCAAGAAGGCGCCTTCACTCACTGTTTCATACGAGGCATTGAGCCCATCCTTGCTTTGGACTCGCTTTGATACGTGGTTGCCAAGAAAGATCGTCAGTGGCGTGCCCGTGGCTATGTGGTTGTTAACAACCTTTGCCGGTATCACGTAATTGGCATCCCAAGTACAACCGCTGCTGAAGCAGCTTTGTTTGTTTTCCACGCCATCAAGAAACATTGGAGGGAGGGATAGATACCTCTCCCCTTCCACTAGCTGAACGTCTTGGTTACTAAAGCTTGAGTTGTGGTGTATCCGAAGCAGGAAACGGTAAGGATGATTGGCATCAGTTCGAGTTTCACCCTCAAACATGTGAGCATCTGGCCCTGTGATTGCGGGTAGGTATGCGATGGCAGTCGACGCGGCGGAGAGGCCGCCCTTGATTCCCGATTTTCGATTTGTTATTCCCAACTGTAGCGAGGCGGAGATCCTCTGTCCGGTACGGACATTGTCAGCATCCCTAACAGGGTAAAGCTCAGATGCAAGAGTTCGCGAAGTGAATGTATTGATTCCGATGCAACCGCTGCAGCCGAAAACGCCAACGTCAGTTCGCACGGTACTTCCGTCGTCTTGATTTTTCGCAGGGGTTACACAGGCAGCAAGAAGAGCGGTGAGACCAAGGATGGCGAGATATAAATAGGGTCGCGCTGTGCGTACGTCAGTGATCGTGGACGGCGTTTCAATGCCCCTTATTTGCATCCCTTGGTATTTGCTTGCTTGCCCCGCCACGCACATTGCCCACCACTTTTTCGTCATTGTCTTCTTCACTTTAGGTTAATGAAGTTGGATTGTGACTTAAACACGGCTGACTTAAAAGCGCTAGTTCGCAAGACTAGTGGACATGTCGCCCACCGCAAACACCACCACCTGCACCGTGCTATCGGCACGTGCTGTGCTGGCGATAAATATCATCCGTTTGCGCGGTAAATTGGGCTGGTCACAGGAAATGCTGGCCTTCGAGGCTGGCTTGCATCGCACCTTCATAGCGCATGTGGAGCGGCAAGTGCGCAATATTTCGCTCGACAATATTGAGCGTATTGCCAGGGCGCTTGAAACGCCGGTTTACATGCTTTTGATGCCGTTAGCCGACTAGCGTGGAGCGGTTGACCGCACGTTTAGGCGTGTATGTGGTCCGTCAATTACTGGTGCCACTGATCAAATTTGTATCGACAGCAATCTAGTGCTGTTGTGGCGTTCGAGAAGACAAGCTGGCATTGAGCAAGTCACTGACCCAGGTGCGAGCGACTCTGGGTGGAAAAATAGAATGATGAGTGGCGCGGAATTGGAAAAGTTGCATGTTGAGTGGCGCATGAATTGAAAGATTCATGGCGTATGGTTTTGTCAAAGCTTATAAATCAACGAGTTACGCGGGGCCAGCGTTGAATGTTGAGTGGCGTTCCGCATCTGCTGCCAATGTCGATGGAGAGAATGTCGAAGGTGTTAAGGGCGTGTCGGCTTGGGATCTATCACCCCAGGTTAATCTGGAATACCCGGATGATTGGCGTATCAGTTGGTATGCGGGTAGCCGCTCGCCTCGTGCAGCGTCCAGCTACCGTTACCGGGCAGCTCCAGCACATGGTAGTGGTGCTTCACGAGGGCTTGGTGATGGCTGACGCTGATCGGTGTGATGGAAAGGCCTGCAAGCTGGCCGTACAGGAGTTCCTCATTGCCCGCATCCAGCGCGCTGGTCGACTCGTCGAGCAGCAGGTAGCGGGGCTTGGCGAGCAAGACCCGGGCGAAAGCCAACCGCTGCTGCTCGCCGACGGACAGCACCCTGGACCAGTCCAGTTCAGTGCCCAGGCCGCCGAAGCGCTCAGCCAGCGTCGGCAAATTCACCAGCTCAAGCCAGTGCAGCAGTTCTTCGTCCGAGATGTTAAGTTCGGTTTGTGGGTAGGTCAGCTGGCAGCGCAGGTTTCCCAGCGGCAAGTAGGGCTGCTGGGGCAGGAACAACATGTCCGATCCGGCCGGGCGAGTTACTTCGCCCGCGCCCGTGTTCCACAGCCCAGCAATGACCCGCAACAGCGAACTTTTGCCAGTGCCGCTGGGCCCGACGATCAGCAGTCCCTCGCCCGGGCTGACGGCCAGCGTGAGCTCTTTAACCAGCAGGTGCTCGCGGTTGGGGGTGAGCACCGTCAGATGCCCAAGGGCGAGTTCAAAGCCATGCACGGTGTGAATCTGCGTGCCCTCGCCGGAGGCGCTGGCGGGCTGGCCTGCCTCAGCCCCCAATGCTTCAGCGAAGGCATACAGCCGGTCAACACCGGCGGAAAAGCGGCTAAGGCCTTCGAAATGCTGAACAATCACCGTCAGTGCGCTCAGAATGGCCGCAAAGGCGCCAGCGGCCTGGATCGCCCGGCCGACCTCCAGATCCCCGGAGAGGACATCGTTGGCAATGATCACGGTGGGCAACACGATGGTCAGGAAACTATGGGCGTACTGGAAGAGGTTGAGCTTGAACTGCCAGCGCAGCACTTGCTGGTAGTTGGCGTAGGCCGCCGCGAAAACACGCTGCAGTGCGGACATCTCGCGCGCCTCGCCGTCGTAGAAGGCGATTGGCTCAGCGTGTTCACGCACCCGCACCAGGCTGAAGCGAAAGTCAGCCTCGCGCTGCAACTGGTGAAAGTTCAAGCCGATCAGCCGCTTGCCGAATACCGCGCCCGTGAATAGGGTGCTGAACATCGCATAGCCGATCAAAAAGTAAACCAGCCCCTGCGAGATGGTCCACAGCACGGTAGAAAAAGCGACCAGGTCGATCACCGAGCCCAGCACGATCATCGAGAAATACAGCGACTGCTGGGTGAAGCTGTTGATGTCTTCAGCAATGCGCTGGTCAGGATTGTCGATGCCGGTGGTGTTGAGCCGGTAATAAGCGCGCTGGCTGAAATAGCGTGCCAGAAAGCTGTCCGTCAGCCAGCGGCGCCAGCGCAGCCCGAGCGTGTCGCGCACGTAGTAGTACAGGGCATAAATCGGCACCGCTGCCACGAGGATGGCGGTGTAGCGCCAGATCGAGGCCCAGAAGCGGTCAGTGTCACCTGCGGCCAAGGCCGAGGTGAACTCGCCCGTCTCCTGGTTGAACAGCACGTTGAAGGCGGTCTGCCCCAGAAGCAGCAGGATCAGCAGGGCCAGCATGCCCCTGACACGCCAGCGTTCGTCCGAAATCCAGTACGGACGCGCGATGGTGACGAAGCGTCGCCACAAGCGGACGTTGAATCCGGGTGTTTCTTCGGTCGTCATGGGTAACTGAACTCTATGACGGATGGGGTAACCCGGTGTGCCGCGCAACTTGCGCGAAGAAATGCTGTCCCTGCTGCCACCTTTCTGACGCAAACCGGACCAGTCAGCGCCTGACCTGACTCACGAGTCCAATTCCACTCGACAGTGATAAACATGTCATAAAAAATGAGAAATCGTGGTCAGGCGCATAAATCTGGCGAGAAGCCCCGTCCAGGTGAACTGCCTCATGTCGCCAAGATCACCGCGGCGTCGTCCTGCCAGCGTCATCAGAAAGGACGATCTCGACGCGCCGGTTCAATTGGCGATTCTGTGCCGTATCGTTGGCAGCGACTGGATAAGCTTCGCCATAACCGCGGATAGCGATGCGCTCACGGGCTACACCCTGTTCCTGCAAGGCGTTTCGCACTGCGGCAGCGCGGCGCTCAGACAATTCCTGGTTATGCGCGGCCGTGCCGGTGCTGTCCGTAAAACCTTCAACCAGCACGGTCCGTTCCGGATTTTGTTGCAAGATATTGGCCAGCTTTTGCGCTGTGCGCATGCCCTCTGCATTCAAGCGTGCCTGGTCGGTGCCAAATAACACATCGCCGAGGGTAATGACCATGCCGCGTTCCGTCTTTTTTGCAGCCAGATCAGCCAACTGTGCTTCCAGTTGTGCCGCGCGCGCTTGTGCTTCTTGTGTTTTACGCTGGGCTTCGGTTGTCTCACTCTGTGCCCGCTGCGCTGCCAGCCTGGATTGTTCTGCACTTGTTCTAGCTTGATTGGCTTCATTCGTGCGTTGATCCAAACGAATTTGATCCCGCTCCTTAGCGGCGATGGCAACCGCCGCCTCCGCCGCTCGTTGTTTCGCCACTTCTTGTGTCAGTGCGATTTTTTGTTTGGCAAGGTAAGCCAACTTGTCTATTTTTTCTTCGCTGTCCGGATGACTGGCTGCTGCATCAGCTTGCTCCATCGCTTCGCTGGCTTGCTTCATTTCCTGTGGTGCGTAACTGGCGACGTTCGGGTTGCTTTGTGCCACCCGATAATCGCTGCGTGTCTGATCCAGTAAAGTGGTTGTTTTTGGCGCTGAACTGCAAGCACCGACGAGCACGGCAATGGCCAAGAGGGTAGGGGTTAAATAGAAATTCTTCATGATGGAGTCCTTGGTGTGACAGCAACGCCAAATTCAGCGTGACAGAAAGTAGAAGAAGCAGTTTTTCGATGTTGGGGCTATTTGCTGGTGCGGTCCAGTTCCTCACGCAAGACACGGATATCGTCCTGCAAGGCATTTGCCGCCGCTTGTGCTTTGGCTGAGTTGGCTTTGCTTTGCGCCAGCTTTGCGTCCGCCTCTGCCTGGCTTGCCAAATCGATGGCTAGCTTGTAATTTTTGGCCGCCATCGCTTTGTTTGCCAGGGCCATTTTTTCTCGTGCCGAAGTCATCTCCATCGGCGCAAATTCTGCACCGCCCGCACCGGCGGCATTTTCGACAGCTTCTTTGGAAACAGCGACATCGGCAGTCGCCGGTGTCTTCAGATTACTACAGCCGACAGCCAAAAATACGGCTGAGCTGCAGATGACCATAAACCATTTTTTTGAATTTCGTGTCATCATTTCTCTCCATTGAACTGTTAATAGAACGGGGCAATACCCTTGAATCTCGACGCTAAAGGTTGTACTTTTTTCCAGGGTCTGTACGGTAAGGAGCGCAGCGATCTTGACCTTAGAAAAACTTACTCAAGTGCTGATTTATTCAGAGAATGGAGATTTCGAAATGAGGAAACGCAAAGACCGGCAAGCCTGGTGCAAATGAACCATGAAATTTAAGCTGGGCCGTGACCGCCGACGACCGTCCGGTTTGGATCGTTTCAATCTTGCTAACCAGACAATACGCTTGTGACCACACGAGGCATAGCGAGCCTGCACAATGCAGTGGACGAGAATGCCGTATTTCAAATAGAAGTTGAACTCCCGACCGAACGCAGTCGGGGTCGATTCTCCGGTCGTCCGCTATCAATTGCTCAACATCAGTTGCAAGATGATGCCGGTGGCGATCGCAACCAGAACATAGTCGCCGCCGACTTGAACCCAATGGTAACCACGGGGCGGGGCACTCAGCTGGTGGGCGCGCCAGTCATCAACAACATAAGTTCTGCTGCGGTATTCGATCGGGAGGCGCTCACCGCGGTGGAATTGATGCTCAGGGCCTGCACCACGTTCGTCCCGCTGCTCGCTGTTGTTCGCGCGCCCCTGGCTTTGAGGTCGGTTCGGTTGGCGAGCCTGATGATGGCGACGATCCGGATGGCGCGCCTGGTTGTTTTGACGATCCTGCGGGCCACCGCCTTGCATTTGCTCATTGTGCCCACGATCTCTGCGATCTTCATGCCCTTGGGCGAAGGCAAGTCCTCCCGTGAGCAAAGACATTGCCACGATGCTGGACACGATTACTTTCCTATTCATGCTGGACTCATTTGAGTTGAGAAATTTCATGTGGGTCATTACAGCCGCCCCATCAATAGCATCACGATAATGATGACCACCACCAACCCCAAAAAACCACTGGGTCCGTAGCCCCAGTTTCTGCTGTGCGGCCAACTCGGAATAACACCAATCAGCAACAGAATCAACACGATCAAAAGTATGGTTCCCAAGCTCATAGAATTTTCCTTTAAAGGGTGAATAAGTGGATTTAGTTCGCCGGCGCTGATGCGGGGGGCGTCACGATCACTGTGGTGCCTTCGCCGGGCTTGCCGGTTGCGCCTTGCGGACCAGCAGGACCTGGCACGGCGACGGGCGTGGCGGGAACATTGACGACAGTGCGTTTGTCACAAGCGGCGAGTGTCAGTGCGGCAAGCAGCGACAAGAAAAGCATCGAACGGTTCATAAGGAATCCTTTCAAGTTAATAAATTGTGGTACGGATGTCGTGTAATACCTACGGCGCATCGGTATAAGAAAAGTAGATCGAGTTGCGCATGTCCTACAACACCAAAGAACTGACACCGCTCAGTAGCAACACGACGATGACCAGCGTTGTCACGAAACGGGTTGCCACAAAACCTTTCATAGCCTCTGCGAAGCAATGCAAAGCGAACAGGCGATCGCGCGATTCATTACACAAGTCCAAGTGCGCTCCCAAAGCCAAGGACTCCATCAGTGATGTGTCCGCGTCACCCCCGAGTGATGCGGTGCTCCAATACGGAGTAACGATGTCATTGGTGTTCAAGAAAGGCTCCTCGTGCAGGCTCGGAATGCCGAACGGAAATCAGTGGGAAATTGCGGCGGAATGGTCGATACATCCTTTATTACAGATGAATTCTCAGGATTTTTTGACGGCATCCTTAAGGGCCTATTTAGCATCCTTGGCGACTTCCTTGATATCCCCAAGCGCCTTCTCGGTTTTACCTTCGACCTGTTTTTTAAGGCCCTTCGCTTCTTGCTCCTTGTTGCCAACCAATTTTCCAGCTTTCTCTTGAACTTTGCCGGCGATATCTTTAACAACGCCCGTGGCTTGATTTTTGTTGATCATGGTTACTCCTAAAGTTGATGGGAACTGATCACGCGCTAAGAAAAATAGCCGCTCTCAATTTTGTATTCAATACTGCATCAAAAAGTATCTTTTGAGAAAACGCAAAGACGTGCATGTTCCAGGCTCACAAACCATGGGATCCAAGCGGGAGGTTGGCGCGTTCTATTTCAGCGTCGTTACAAGCGTCAACCTTGAATGACACGAATCAAGATCAGCACGACCGAGACCACCAACAGGATATGAATCAATCCACCCATGGTGTACGAAGTGATAAATCAAAAAAATCCAGGCAATGAGCAGTATGACGGCAATGGTCTGGAGCATTCCCCCCATTTTTAATAAGAGTGGCGAATGGCAAATCTAACGGGCCATTGCCATCTGAAACAGCGATACATCTCAGATTATTGAATGTGCCCGGGGAAATGGGGGAACGCGAGAAGCATTGACATATTGACTTGTTTGCCAAGGTTTTTGACGCTACTATATTTCTGTGTGGTTGGTCCAACCTTCACCTCATCAAACGCCATCACACATCAACTCTATCTGGAGACTCATCATGATCATGCGAACTACCCTTGCTGCCACCGTTACCGCGCTGGCCTTGCTTATTACCGCGTCCGGCTGCGCGGTCACTCGTGGCCAGGAAACCGTGGGCTCCTACGTCGACGATGCGGCAATTACGACCTCCGTTAAGGCTCGCTTCGTCGAAAACAAGGACGTGGACGCCTCCAGCATCCGGGTCGAAACTCTCAATGGCACCGTCATGCTGTCCGGTTTCGCAAAAAGCGCCACGGAGCGGACTAGCGCCGAGAGAATCGCGCGCGGCGTGAACGGCGTGAAGTCAGTCAAGAACGAGATTTCCATCCGCCCTTGAGCCTTTCACACAGGCTCTAACTCATGATTTCTCAGTGCCCCGTTGAAGGGGGTACTGATGTGTTGTTGCCGACACTTCAAAGCTAGACGCATTGAGCGTCTGCTTGGTATGACGATCTTTCGCGTCACTTCGTATCGTTCAGTTTTTCCCGAATTTAACCTTGGCGGCTGCGATGCAGCTGTCCTTGGCCTCGCCCGCCAGGGCATCACACTTCTCCACGGCAACTTTGTAGTTAGCGTCGCGCTTGTCTTCGGACGCCTCTTTCTTGGCCTCGCCGATCTGCTTGCCCTGCTTGGCATCTGCCAGCGCCTTTGTCTCAACGGCCTTGGCTTCCTTGACGCAAACGTCCTTGTCGTTACCCGCCTTATCGTCACACTTCTCTTTGGCGACCGCGTAGGCTGACTTGGCCTTCACCTCCAGCAGCTTGGTTTGGTCGCTGGCCTTGCCGCTGTAGCTGTATTCCAGCTCGGCGCGTGCGACCTTCTCCTTGGCCTTAGCTTCTTCAACGCAGATGTCCTTGGTATTGGCAGCTAGCGAGGCGCAGGCCGTCTTGTCTGCCTTGTAGTCCGCGCTGATGCGGGTCTTGCCGGCTTGGTAGTCGGCCTTGGTCATGGATGCTGCTTGCGCTACCGGAATCACCAGTATGGCGGCAACAATGAGCGATGTTTTGAGGTTGAAATGCATTTTCATGGAGGTCCTTTTTGATTGCAATTGGTAAGAAAACGTGAGGATTTTTCCTCACCCATGCTTGAACGCGGGGGTATTCTGATCTCACCCCGTAAAGCGCATTCCATAGCTTGTTGATTAAGTTCAAAAACTAACGATTTCGAATTGAGAAAGCTCAAAGACGGACAAGCCCGAGACAAATTAATTCTGAAATTCAAGCGAACCAAACAGCACCGTCGATCAGCGGTTCTGGACGGAATATGATTTTTTAGGCCAAACTCGAATGGCGGCAAACATATACGGGGGCTCCATGTTGATTGAGGGAGTCCAACTGTGGGTTTACTGCGGGGAGCTGTAAGCATTTTTTTGCGGCAGCATTACGGACTGGGCCGCCTGCTGCTTCGTGCCCAAAGCTTTCCGTCACGGATCTACTCCGGAATGACGGCAATGCCAAGTGAAGCTATCGCTCAGATGCATCTCACGACCGTCGATTGTCAGGCCAGTATGAATTTCGGCGGCATTTGACGCCTTGACTTGTTCGTTTTTGCGTATTGTCAATTAGTAGTCCCCAGTCGCTGTATTAAATCTCCAACTGTGGAGTTCCCGTTACGGGTCAAGATCGCATGATCAAGACGCCCTCGGTCCAGCTCTGCTATAGGGCGTCTGCCAATCGACACGATGCTCGGGATACTGATCAACTGAAGCTATTAAACGGAGATTCCTATGAACTACGAAGAACGCGACCCCTACGGTATGTACAAAATCAATCCCATCAGTGC
>Ga0209100_1000055_pt1 | contig 148764 bp, 149 predicted proteins | sample lystaG_FD_185480 | JGI IMG/M metagenome (GOLD analysis project Ga0209100, IMG submission 185480) | Glacier valley bacterial and archeal communities from Borup Fiord, Nunavut, Canada, to study Microbial Dark Matter (Phase II) -... | ecosystem: Environmental > Aquatic > Freshwater > Ice >...
CCTTTGATTTCTCATGTTTCCCAATACGAAACATTGTTTAAAAGATTCATCCCGAAATGTTGTGCCCCATCTCCGTAAATCTCGATTTATCGCACCTTTCCTTCTTTGAATATCTCAACCCCCTTCAAAAAAGCCAAAAAGCCCAAAAGCCAAAAAGCCAAAAAGCCAAAAAACAATCAATCCCCCCAAAAATCCTTCCGACACAACCCCCGCGCCGCACAAAACTCGCAAGCCTTGCCCTCCCCCAACGCCGGCATCCCCGCACCACCCGCAATCCGCGCCATGTCCGTGGCAATGCCCTCCAGCAACTGGTCCCGCAAACCCACAATATCCGGTTGCCCGTAGCTTTTGGTCGCGTCCTTCTCCCCCACATTGACATAGGCAGCAGCCAACATGTCGTCGCTCAGCAAGGCCGCATAAAAGGCCAGCTGGGTGTCTTCCAGTGACTGCTTGATGCGCTGGGCCGTGGTGCCCGGCGCTTCGGTTTTGTAGTCGATCACCAGCGCGCTGCCGTCCGCCAGACGGTCAATCCGGTCGATCTTGCCGACCAGCGTCAAACGCCCCAGCGCGGTTTCTTTCCAGGCCTCGGCCTCACTGAAGGTGGCACCGCCCGCCTCGTGCCCGGCCAGCCACTCCAGGTAGCCGGCACGCACCCGCGGCCAGGCGGCCGCAAAGGGCAAAAATTCACTTGGCGACAAACCCAGCTCCACCGTGGCCTGCTCAGCCGCTACGTTAATCATAGCTACTCGCGCAATCAATTCGGGGGCTTGCGCCTTGTTTAAGGCTTCATGAAAGAGCTTCAGCACGCCGTGCAGCCAATTGCCAAAATCGCGCTTGCCCAGCTCCGTGTCCAGCTCATCCGACTCTTGCAGCTTGAGCTGGCGCAAGGCAAAAAAGCGGTACGGGCAGCGGCGCAGGTCTTCGTAGGCGGTGCTGGAAAGCCGGGTCAACGGCAGCGCGTCGCCCGTCGGACTTGGCATGACGCCGGGCTGTGGCGTCAGGGCCCGCAACACGCTGGGGTCGGCCACCAGCGCGGCGGCCTGCTGCAACTGCAACTCTTGCACGAAACCGCTGGCCATCAGGTGTTCGCCCCCTTCACTCAAGCGCCACAACACATCAATATGGGAAAACTGCAACGCGTAATGCCAGGCGGCACGGGTTGCCGCGGCCAGATCTTCGCGCGACGGCAGGCCGAGCAGCGCCCGCTGGGCCGGGGTCCAGAGACCGGGCGGCTCGGGCGACACCGGCAGCCGGACCTCGTCACAGCCGGGCAGCACCACCGCCGCCAGCGGCCGCCCCAGCAGCTGGCTCAACGGGAGGATCACCACTTGCGCGTGGGGCGGATGCTTCGGCGAAAAGCTCACCGCCTCCAGCGTCTGGCTAACCCAGGAGGTGAATTCATTCAGACTCATGCGCGCCGGGACATCGGCAAACTCCAGCTCGGCGCCCTCGCGCAGACGCAGCGCATCCAGCGCCGCCTGGCCGGCCGGGTCTTGTATCAAGTTCGGCCATTGCCCCGCGCTTTGCAAGGCGACGCGCAAATCAGCCAGCCAGCGCGCCAGCGGCCGCCCGGATTGCAGCGTGTCGCGCAAAGCCTGCACCGGGACCGCCACCCCTTCGGCCACCGGTACCGAACGCCAGTCGCGCACCCCCAGCCGGCGCCAGCTCACCTCGGCCTGCGTCACCGCCGGCGGGGCAAACGCCGGTGCATTTTTGAGCCAGTCCAGCACCGCATCGGTCGAGGCATCCCACACCAGCGCTCGCAGCAGGCTCATCAGCGAGGCAGCCGAGCGCGTGGTGGACAGCTTCCAGCCGGTTTCGTCCCGTACCGCCACGCCGCGTTCACCCAGCATGGCCCGCACCCGGCGCGTCAGCACCCGGTCCTGCGCCACCAAAGCAACGGGCGTGCGCCCGGCGGCCAGATGTGCCAGCACACAAGCCGCAGCGCAATGGGCTTCATCCTCGGCATCCTGCGCGGCATGCAGGGCCACTTGGCCGGCACCGCCATTTGCATCGGCGTCCACCTCCAGCGGCAGCGCCATCGCCCGCTCACCCAGCGCCTGCTGCAAAGCCAGGGCCATGGGTTCGGCCTGAAAACCACTCAGCGATACCAGCAACTCAGGCGTGGCCGCAAATACCGGGTCCGACGGATAACTTGAGCTGGCCGCCCACGCCACCGCGATCTGCGCCGTCGCCGCCTCCAGCGCCAGCACCGAGGACTCCATGCCGGTGGTCAGCGTGGCAGCCTGATCTGCGCCCCACTGCGCACGCGCCAGCGGCGGCACGGCAGCGGCCACCCGCGCCAAACTCCAAGTGGCTTCCATCAAGCGCCCGGTCAACACATTTTGATGGGCCGCCAGCCCGGCGCGCGACAGCAGTGAGGCGGCGGTCAGCACGTCCCGCGCAGCGTCCAGCCGCACATCGTCCCCGCTGGGCGCAAAGCCACCCAGACTGCGGGTCCAGTTCATGGTGGTCTCGAAGCGGGGCAAAAAATGGGTCGAGGTCTGCGCGTTGTCGAGCCCGCGCAGCCAGGCACTGCGCGCTTCCTGCATCAGCTGGGCATACGGCACCAGCACCACGACGCGCGAGGCATGCACGTGCTGGTGCGTCATCGCGGCACGGATCTGCGTCATGACGCGGTCCCACGCTCGGTCAGCGTGATGTTTTTTTACTATTTCATCCATAGGGAATGGGCAATCGGTGGATGGGCTTGGTTTCTGTCACAATTTCCCCACTTTACCTGTACCGACTACCAATCTAGGAAAAAACAATGGCCAGCGAACTTATCAAACATGTGTCTGACGCGTCTTTTGAAGTGGACGTATTGCAATCGGCCCTGCCCGTGCTGGTGGATTACTGGGCCGAGTGGTGCGGACCTTGCAAGATGATCGCGCCAATTCTGGACGAAGTGTCCACCGCTTATGAAGGCAAGCTGCAAGTCACCAAAATGAATGTGGACGAAAACCGCGACATCCCGGCCAAATTTGGCATTCGTGGCATCCCCACGTTGATGCTGTTCAAGGGCGGCCAACTGGCCGCCACCAAGGTTGGCGCCATGAGCAAGGCCCAAATGACCGCCTTTATTGACCAGCAACTGGCCTGATCAGGTCAACGCCCCAGCGGCTTGACTTTATCGTGCAGCCTTGACAACGCTTCAAGGCTGCAGTTTTCCCCTCCCCGTTTTCCTGTCATAATCACTTTAATTCGCTGACACGCACCCCGAGTCAGTTCGAGTTCCAGGTTTAAAACCTTGAGGTTGTGGATACCGATCCGCCTCACACACATCTCCCCCCGTATTTCGTTCAACACCCATTTGGGCCATTCCATGCACTTAAACGAACTCAAGGCACTGCACGTGTCGGAAGTCCTCAAGCAAGCTGAAGAGCTTGAGATTGAAAACACCGGCCGCATGCGCAAGCAAGAGCTGATGTTCGCCATCATCAAAAAGCGCGCCCGCACCGGTGAGCAAATCATCGCCGACGGCGTGCTGGAAATTTTGCCCGACGGTTTTGGCTTTCTGCGCAGCCCGGATACCAGCTACACCGCCAGTACCGACGATATCTACATCAGCCCCAGTCAAGTCCGCCGCTTCAATCTGCACACCGGTGACATGATTGAAGGCGAAGTGCGCACGCCCAAAGATGGCGAGCGTTACTTTGCCCTGAACAAGCTGGACAAGGTCAACGGCGGCGGACCGGAAGATAACAAACACAAGGTGATGTTTGAGAATCTGACGCCCCTGTTCCCCAATGAGCAGATGCGACTGGAACGCGACAACGTCAAGACCGAAGAGAACATCACCGCCCGCGTGATCGACATCATCGCGCCGATCGGCAAGGGCCAGCGCGCCCTGCTGGTGGCCCCGCCCAAGAGCGGCAAGACCGTGATGATGCAGCACATCGCGCACGCCATTTCCGCCAACTACCCCGACAGCCACATGATGGTGCTGCTGATCGATGAGCGGCCGGAAGAAGTGACCGAAATGCAGCGCACCGTCAAGGGCGAGGTGATTGCCTCCACCTTTGACGAGCCCGCCGCCCGCCACGTGCACGTGGCCGAGATGGTGATCGAACGGGCCAAACGCCTGGTCGAACTGAAAAAAGACGTGGTCATCCTGCTGGACTCCATCACCCGCTTGGCGCGCGCTTACAACAACGTGGTGCCTTCAAGTGGCAAGGTGCTGACCGGTGGTGTCGACTCCAACGCCCTGCAACGGCCCAAGCGCTTCCTGGGTGCGGCCCGTAACGTGGAAGAAGGCGGTTCACTGACCATCATCGCCACCGCGCTGATCGACACCGGCAGCCGCATGGACGAAGTGATTTTTGAAGAATTCAAGGGTACTGGCAACAGTGAAATCCACCTAGACCGTCGCCTGTACGAAAAGCGCGTGTTCCCGTCTATCCAGCTCAACCGCAGCGGTACCCGCCGCGAAGAGTTGTTGCTGGCCCCCGAAATTCTGCAAAAAACCCGCATCCTGCGTCAGTTTCTGTACAACATGGATGAAATTGAATCCATGGAAATGGTGCTCAAACAAATGCGCGCCACCAAGACCAACAGCGAGTTCTTCGACATGATGCGTCGGGGCGGCTAAGTTATAATTTGCGGTTTTACGCGACAAGTACGCCGGGCTTTGAATTGTGCAAATGTTTGCTCAAGGGCCTGTCGCGGCTAGCGCAACTGATGGAGAAGATATGAAAGAAGGCATTCACCCCAATTACCGCGAAATTTGTTTCCAGGACTTGTCCAATGGTTTCAAATTCGTGACGCGCTCTTGCGCCAACACAAAAGAGATGATCAAGATGGAAGACGGCCGCGAACTGCCGTTGTACAAACTGGATACTTCCAGCGAGTCACATCCTTTTTACACGGGCACACAAAAATCCGTTGACAACATGGGTGGCCGTGTTGAGCGCTTCCGCAACCGTTTCGGCAAAGCCAAAGCCGCCGAAGCTACAACACCAGTTGCAGCCGAATAAACAGGCAAACGCTTCTTGTCTAAAAGGCAGCCCGGGTTACCGCGCTGCCTTTTTCTTTGATTTAGCATTGCCGTCAGTTTTATATTTTTCTCCAGCCTCCTAGCGTGAATCAACCCACCCCTGCCATCGTTGCCCAAGGCGCCGTCCACCGCTTGCCGCGCATCGCCCTGCTGTTGTTTTGCCTTGCCTATGTGCTGCCAGGTTTTCTGGGCCGCGAACCCTGGAAAGGTGCCGACATGGCCGCTTTCGGCTATATGGCCGAACTGGCGCGTGGCGGTACCGCGTGGTTTTCGCCGCAGCTCTTAGGGTTGCCAGCAGAGGTTGACGCGTTGCTTCCCTACTGGTTTGGCGCCTGGGCCATGCAACTGGCACCGGCATGGGTCGCGCCCGACTTCGCCGCACGCATTCCCTTTATTTTGCTGCTGACGCTAACGCTGTTTGCCACTTGGTACGGCACTTATTACCTGGCGCGCAGCCCCGAGGCGCAACCCGTGGCGTTTGCTTTCGGCGGTGAAGCCCTGCCGCCCGACTATGCACGCGCAATGGCCGATGGCGGCTTGCTGGCGTTTATTGCCTGTCTGGGCCTGGCACAGCTGTCACATGAAACCACGCCGGCGTTGGCCCAGCTCTGTTTTACGGCCCTGGCTTTTTTCGGGCTGGCAGCCCTGCCCTACAACACGTTGACACCCGCCATCAGTGGCATCGTCGGGTTGACGGGATTGGCCCTGTCTGGCGCCCCCACTATGGCCCTGTTGTTCGGCACCGGCAGTGCCGTGATTCACCTGCTGGATCGATCTTCTGCGCCTGACGCCACAAGGCTCAAGGCTTTCAGGGCCAGCGGCATTGCCTTGGTCACCATACTTGCGGCCTTGCTCGCCAGCATGCTCGATTTGTGGCGCTGGCGCATTGAGCTACCCGAGGCAAGCTGGGCTGAGTGGCGCAGTATGGGACGTCTGCTGCTGTGGTTCACCTGGCCAGCCTGGCCGCTGGCGTTGTGGACTTTGTGGCGCTGGCGTCGCCAGTTGATTCGTGGTGGCACACCCAGCCGACATCTGGCGCTACCCCTGTGGTTTGCAGGCGTTGCCGTGGGGGCGACACTGACCACCGCTTCGGGCGAGCGCTCCTTGCTACTTGCTCTGCCCGCTCTGGCGGCATTGGCGGCTTTTGCCCTGCCCACGCTGCGACGAAGCGTGGCAGCCCTGGTTGACTGGTTCACGCTGATATTTTTTTCGGGCTGTGCTTTTATCATCTGGGTCGTCTGGATCGCGATGCAGACCGGTGTGCCCAAGCAACCCGCGGCCAATGTCGCCCGACTGGTCCCGGGGTTTGAACACAGCTTCTCTTTTGCTCCTTTTTTAATAGCACTAGCCGCAACATTGGCATGGGCTTGGCTTGTAAAATGGCGTGTAGGCCGACACCGCACCGCCATCTGGAAAAGTCTGGTTCTACCAGCCGGCGGGGCTGCCCTGTGCTGGTTATTGCTCATGACCCTCTGGCTACCGCTGCTTGATTTCGCCCGCAGCTACGTGCCGTTGGTGCGTCGCACGATGATCGTCATGCAGCAACCACCGCGATGCGTTGAAGTCTATGGCCTGAGTCGAGGCCAGATTGCAGCCTTTCAATTCCATGGTGATTTGGTCATGCGACCCATGGGCTCCAAGAATAGCTGCCCCTGGCTGATCGTGGATAAGGATGCGATAAAAATACTGCCAGTAAAAATCAATGAAACGCAATGGTCTTTTCACAGTTCCATGCGCCACCCTTCTGACCGCAACGAGGACCTGCTCGTCTATCAACGTAAGGCCAAGCCGGGGTCCTAACAGACCTCGCGGCAGCCATCGTCATTGGCCGGCGATGCGGCAACTGGCCGCGCTGTAGGGGATAGAACTGATCGAGTGCGGCAAGCTCATAATGTCCAGATGACCAAGCTACTTGTCCGTCCTACGGCGCCGTCCGACATCGATGCCCTGCTTAAACTGCAGGCGCAGGTTTACCCAACCATCGAACCCTGGAAGCGAGACCAGCTGGTACATCAGCTGGAGATTTTTCCCGAAGGACAACTCGTCGCGGTCTTGGGCGGGCGCCTTGTGGGCAATGCAAGTTCACTGGTTATTTTGTGGGATGAGTGGGCAGAAGAACACTCCTGGAAAGAGATCACCGCGGCGGGCACTTTCAACACCCATAACCCGGCAGGCTTTACCCTCTATGGCGCCGAAGTTTTTGTCGACCCTCGGCTGCGCGGCAAGCGTTTGGGTCATGCGCTTTATGAAGGCCGCCGCAAAATTTGCAAACAACTGAATCTGCGACGCATCATTGCTTGTGGACGGCTGCCTGGTTATCGCGCCTTGTCCAAAGAGATGTCGGTGGAACTCTATGCAAAAAAGATACTTTGGGGAGATCTGGCTGATCCGGTGCTGAGCTTCCAGTTGCGGGAAGGATTTCGCTACTGCGGAATCATGCACGACTATTTGCCCGAAGACCATGAATCTTGCGGGAACGCTTCGCTGATTGCATGGATCAATCCGGACTATGACCCAACACAACCGACGGCCTTGCAGCGCGCAGCCCATGTGTCAACAGAGACTACACCATGAACACCACCGTGCGCATCGCGGCCGTACAGTACCTGTTGCGGTCCATCAATGACTGGGACGGCTTCGAAAATCAGGTGCGTTTTGTGATGAAAGCGGCTGGGGACTACAAACCCCAGTTTGTGATGTTTCCGGAGATATTCACCACACAGTTGCTGTCGTTCATGGACACCAGCGACTTGGGGCGCGCCGTGCGCAACATGAATGATTACACGGGTCGCTACGTCGAGCTGTTTAAAGAGTTGGCGTCACATTGGAACGTTCACATCATTGGAGGCAGTCATCCCACCATTACCGATGGAAAATTACTGAACACGGCCTATCTTTTTACCCCGGAAGGCAAAGTATTTACCCAGAACAAGATTCACCTGACCCGCTGGGAAAGAGAAAAGTGGAAAGGTGACCCAGGCCACCACCTGAATGTGTTCGACACGCCCTTTGGCCGGATCAGCATCTTGATCTGCTACGACATTGAGTTTCCAGAGTTGTCGCGCATGGTGTGCGAACAGGGTGCTGACATTATTTTCGTCCCCTCCTGCACCGATGACCGGCAAGGTTTCTGGCGCGTCCGCTACTGCTGCCATGCACGTGCCATCGAGAATCAAGTCTACGTGGCCGTGACAGGGACTGTCGGCAACCTGGCGGTTGAAGGGCTCGGCCTGCATTTTGGACAAGCAGCGATTATCACCCCGTCTGATTTTCCGTTCGCCCGCGATGGGATCGCGGCCGAGGGGGTTCTCAACATGGAGCAAATTGTCATTGCGGACGTTGATCTGGGCAAACTTGTGAACAACCGGGTGAACGGCACAACCATTCCCCTGTACGACAAGCGACTCGACGTCTATGACAATTCGGTTGAAATCATTTCGACCCGTTAACGGGACATATGCCAGTTCAGGAAGCCGGTGCACGCTCAAGGCGAAGACGGCTGGCCGGAAAGACAATTGTGAAAATGGAGCCTTTGCCAGGGGTGCTCTCAATCTTGAACTCGGCACCATGGCGTTGCGACACATGTTTGACAATTGCCAAGCCGAGTCCGGTACCGCCCGTATCACGCGAACGACTCCGGTCAACGCGGTAAAACCGCTCTGTCAGGCGCGGTATATGTTCGGGCGCGATGCCAGGGCCTGTATCCGACACCGAAAACTCGGCCCGACCATCGGGCAATACAAACGTGCGCACATGAACGTCACCCCCTGTGGGCGTGTAGCGGATGGCATTACTCACCAGATTACTCATCGCACTAAGCAGCTCATTGGGCGCGCCTGCAATCTGGCCTTCCAGCAAGGAAGCGAACTCCAGCTGGTGCAATCGATCTGAAGACGGGTTTAACACGGCCGACAATGCACGGCCTTCCTGCTCAAGTTGCCGCATGAGCGCCGGCATGGACATCCACTCGGACACGCTGGGTGGCGGACTGCCCTCAAGACGCGAGAGGGTAAGCAGATCACTGACAAGCGTCTGCATGCGCTCCGCCTGCTGGGCCATCAAGGCCAAATAACGTTCACGCTCCGCCTCGCTCAGCGGCAGGGTCTGCAACGTTTCAACAAACCCGCCCAATACCGTCAGTGGGGTGCGGATTTCATGAGAAACATTGGCTACAAAATCACGGCGCATGGCTTCAGCCTGCTCCAGCGCCGTGACATCGTGTGATAGCAGCAACAATCTTCCATCGCCATAAGGATGGAGATGCACTGACAATTTGACCGGTCGCGTAGGTGTACTTTCGCGGCCCGGCATGACAAGTTCACGCAAATAATCATGACTTGCAAAATAGCTGGCAAAGCCAGGGTCCCGGACCAAATTACTGAAATGCTGCAGCATGTCGCGCTGGGCATCAAAACCAAAATGTGTTGCGGCCATCTGGTTGAACCACTCAATTTTTCCCTGTGAATCCATCAAAACGACGCCATTGGGCGAGGCTTGGAGCGCCGCCAAAAAATCCTGCAGCCGCTTCTGGCTGTCGCGCGTCATTTGCTCCCTGGACCGAATCAAACGCCTGGCACGCTCAGAAATTTCGCCCCACATACCGGAGCTCATTGCAACATCGGATGCATCCCCCACACGCAGCCAGCGCAATAAGCGCACGCTGCGATATAAATCCCAAAGGAACCAGGTTAGCCCACCGAGGACGATACCAACCAAGACACCAACCAGTTTGCTGGTGGCAACGTGCGTGGACGAGGCCGCATACCAGCCGGCAAGTCCACCCACAAGCTGAAGCGCAATAAATGAAATAAATCGCCAGAACATGGTCAGGTCAATACTGCCAACAAATGGCAGCCGGTATTTTTATGAATTAGACGCTGGCCTGCGAAGACGAGGCCAATGCCGATTGAGCCGTCAGCCGATAACCCGCTCCACGCACTGTTTCAATCATTTGCCCAGCACTACTGCCCAAAGCTTCCCGCAAACGTTTGACATGAACATCAACCGTACGCTCTTCAATAAACACATGATCACCCCAAACCTTGTCCAGCAACTGCGAACGGCTATGAACGCGCTCCGCATGATTCATCAGGTAATGAAGCAACTTGAACTCGGTGGGGCCTAGTTTCAGCATCTGCGTATTGAACGACACGCGATAAGTGGAAGCATCAAGCAATAGAGCGCCGATTGAAACGACGCCCCCAACCTGCTCAGGGGCTCTTCGCCGGAGAACGGCACGAACTCTGGCCAGCAGTTCTTTGGTGGAAAATGGTTTGGCGATGTAATCGTCCGCCCCTGCGTCCAGACCGGCAACCCGATCCATCTCATCGCCACGGGCCGTCAACATGATGATGGGGACCTCCTTGGTACGGGGGTTCGCGCGCCAGCGTTTGGCCAGCACCAAGCCACTCTCACCAGGCAGCATCCAATCCAGAAGAATGACGTCTGGCAACACCGCATCAAGCTCAAGTTGCGCTGACGCGCTGTCCATTGCCCAGGTCGGACGAAAACCGTTGTGGCGTAGATTGACGGCAATGAGTTCGGCAATTGCCGGCTCATCTTCGACAATCAGGACGCCTGGCTGATGCCTCATTTCACCACCGATTCAATCTGCTCCATCGGGGTGTGGCGAACGTCGGCGCCCTTCACCACATAAATGATGAACTCGGCAATGTTTTTCGCATGATCGCCAATCCGCTCTATGGCTTTCGCCAGAAACAGCAGATCCAGACTCGGCGAAATCATGCGCGGATCTTCCATCATGTAGGTAATCAATTTACGAACAAAGCCATCGAACTCCTGGTCGATCAGATCGTCTTCTTTCAGGATGGACAGCGCTGCCGCGGTATCCAATCGTGCAAACGCATCAAGCGCTTTTCGCAATAAACCAGAAGCCATATCAGCTGCCACTCTCAGCTCCAGGGAAGGCAGCGAACGAGGCGAACCACTCTGAATAATTGAACGTACCATACGTGCAATTTTCTCAGCCTCGTCACCGACCCGCTCCAGATTGGCCGTTGTTTTTGAGATCGCAATCAATAAGCGAAGATCCCGTGCCGTGGGCTGGCGACGCGCAATGATGCTGGAGAGCTCACGATCGATGTCAACCTCCATCGCATTGACGCGGGCCTCAGTTTCTGTGACCTGGTTCGCCACCTCGACACTGAATTGCGACAAAGCATGGATGGCCAGATGAATCTGTGACTCAACCAGACCGCCAAGCTCCATGACCCGATTTGAAACGGCACTGAGTTCGCTGTCGAACTGGGTAGATAGATGTTTTTCAGGCATGGTGTCTCCTTAACCGAATCGGCCGGTAATGTAATCTTCTGTTTCCTTGCGCGTTGGCTTGAAAAACATCTGTTCAGTCGAACCAAACTCCATCAAGTCACCAAGGTACATGTAAGCGGTGTAATCGCTGCAACGTGCAGCCTGCTGCATGTTGTGGGTCACAATGACCACTGTGTAATCACTCTTCAGTTCAGTGATTAGCTCCTCAATTTTGGCCGTGGAGATGGGGTCGAGCGCCGAACAGGGTTCATCCAGCAGCAAGACCTCTGGCTTGATGGCAATGCCGCGGGCAATACACAGACGCTGCTGCTGACCACCCGAGAGGCTGGAGCCATTCTGGTTAAGTTTTTCTTTTACTTCTGTCCACAACGCCGCCTTACGCAAAGCCCACTCAACCCGCTCTTCCATGTCTGTTGTATTGAGCGACTCGAACAGCTTGACGCCAAAAGCAATGTTGTCAAAGATCGACATCGGAAACGGCGTTGGTTTCTGGAAGACCATGCCAACTTTGGCACGCAACAGGGCGACGTCTTTTTTGCTGGTCAACAAATTTTCGCCATCCAGCAAAATTTCGCCCTCAGCCCGCTGCTCTGGGTACAACTCGAACATGCGATTAAACACACGCAATAAGGTTGATTTGCCACATCCAGATGGGCCAATGAAGGCTGTCACTTTGTTTTCAGGAATTTCCAGATTGATGTTTTTCAGCGCATGGAACTTTCCATAATAGAAATCAAGATTTCTAACGGAAATCTTTGACCTTTCACGCGTTTCGATTGCAGTATTCACATTTAACATTTTTTCGTGTCTTTAGTAGAAATTAACTCAGGTCTTGCTTCGAGTCAAAAGCCTGGCCAAAATATTGAGAGCCAGTACAGCGATCGTGATGATGAACACCCCCGCCCAAGCCAATTTTTGCCAGTTTTCGTACGGACTCATGGCGAACTTGAAAATTGTGACCGGCAAGCTTGCCATTGGCTCACCCAGACTGGAGGTCCAGAACTGATTGCTCAGTGCGGTAAAAAGCAAGGGTGCCGTTTCACCGGCAATGCGAGCGACCGCCAGCAACACACCCGTGACCACGCCCGAACTGGCAGCCCGCAGAGTGATGCTCAAAATGACTTTCCACTTTGGCGCACCCAGTGCATATGCAGCCTCGCGCAAACCGGACGGAACCAGTTGCAGCATGTTTTCCGTGGTGCGGATCACCACCGGAATGACTATCAAGGCTAGCGCCAAGATGCCGGCATAGCCAGAAAACGATTTAAAGCGCGTGACGATCACGGCATAAACAAACAGACCAATCACAATCGACGGAGCAGACAACAAGATATCGTTGACAAAACGAGTCACAGAAGCAAGCCAACCCGTTGTATCAAATTCGGCCAGGTAAATGCCGGCCATGACGCCAATAGGCGTGCCCACAAACGTTGCCAGCGCCACCATCAAAAAGGATCCGTAAATGGCGTTAGCCAAGCCACCCGCATCGTTGGGCGGCGGCGTCATCTGGGTTAGCGTGTCGAGCGTCAGTCCGCCCACCCCCAAACGAATGGTCTCAAACAAAATCCAGCATAACCAGAACAAGCCAAACGCCATGGCCATCAGCGACAGTGTCAGCGCAATGCGATTGACAAACTTGCGTTGCGCATACCGGGCTTGACGGACTTGCTCCAGCGCTGCCGACTGCAACAATAGCTCACTGGTTGTCATGTCTTGGCTCCTTCATTCTTTTTGAGCTGTGCCAGTAATATTTTGGAAAGAGTTAACACTACGAAAGTGATAAAAAAGAGGACCAGACCAAGGTACATCAATGAGGCTTGGTGCAAGCCTTCACCAGCTTCTGCAAACTCATTGGCCAGAGCCGAAGTGATGCTGTTAGCGGCCTGAAACAGGCTTAATGAATCCAGTTGGTTGAAATTACCGATAACGAAAGTGACTGCCATGGTTTCACCAATGGCACGTCCAAGTCCCAGCATGATGCCGCCAATCACACCCGCCTTGGTATAAGGCAGCACCACCGTAGAAACAACCTCCCATGTGGTGGCACCGAGACCATAGGCTGATTCTTTAAGGAGGGTCGGCGTTACCTCAAACACGTCGCGCATGACTGCCGCAATAAACGGAATGATCATGATGGCCAGGATAATGCCGGCAGACAAAATACCAATCCCGACTGGAGGACCAGAAACAAAGGCACCCAAATAGGGAACATCGGAAAATAAGGCCTGCAATGGCTGCTGCACATAGGTGGCCAAGATGGGGCCAAACACCAACAAACCCCACATGCCATACACGATGGAAGGAATTGCTGCCAATAATTCAATGGCAGTTCCCAGCGGACGCTTGAGCCAAGCAGGAGCGAGCTCCGTCAAGAATAAGGCGATGCCGAAACTCACAGGGACGGCAATCAACAAAGCAATAAAAGACGTCATCAACGTCCCGTAGATCATGACCAAGCCACCGAACTCTTCCTTGACCGGATCCCAAGTTGTATTGACGAGAAAACCAAGGCCATATTTACTGATGGCAGGCCAAGCACTGATGGTCAGAGACGCCAAAATGGCAATCAGCATGCCCAGCGTGAAGAGAGCCGCACCCTTGGCCAGCCAGCCAAAAATGCGATCCGCCATGGGACCCGAGCGGGCCGATTTCAGAGAAGGAGGATTGGTCATTGCACGTCCGGAAGACTTGGCAGATTGGTTAATTTGTATCAGGTTCGCCGGAAGTGTGGTTGACACGCGCCTACTCCTTGAAAAGTTTTGGTTATTTACAAACCACTTACTTCAATGCCACCGGTTTGCCTGCGGCGTCTGTCACGTGGCTCCAAGCCTTTTCAATTGAACCGATCACATTATTGGGCATGGCAACGTAATCCAGATCACTTGCGAACTTGTCGCCGTTCTTGTAGGCCCAAGTGAAGAACTTAAAGGTTTCGGTGGCATTGGCCGGCTTGTCCTGCTTGATATGCATCAAGATAAAGGTTGCCGTTGAAATTGGCCATGCTTTCTTGCCAGGCTGATCGGTAATGAGCTGATAAAAGGACTTGTTCCAATCAGCGCCAGCAGCAGCAGCTTTGAACGCATCTTCATCAGGTGCCACAAATGCACCATCCTTGTTCTTCAACAGCGTGTAAGTCATCTTGTTTTGCTTGACATACGAATACTCGACATAACCAATCGAGTTGGGCAAGCGGTTTACAAATGCAGCCACGCCTTCATTGCCCTTGCCACCAGCACCTACCGGCCAGTTCACCGCTGTACCCTCACCGACTTTGGCCTTCCACTCAGAATGAACACGGCTTAGATAGTTGGTAAAGTTGAATGTAGTTCCCGAACCATCTGCACGGCGAACCGGTGCAATAGTGGCATCCGGTAACGCCAGACCAGGGTTCAACGCTTTAATGGCTGCGTCATTCCACTTGGTAATCTTGCCGAGGTAAATATCACCCAGCACTTGGCCGTCAAGTTTCATCTGACCCGGGGCAATACCCTTGATGTTGATAACTGGCACAGTTCCACCAATCACGGTGGGAAACTGTATCTGTCCTTTGGCCTTGAGCACCTCGTCTGTGAGAGGCATATCTGAAGCGCCGAAGTCGACCGTTTTGGAGTCAATTTGCTTGATGCCAGCACCAGATCCAACCGATTGGTAGTTGATCTTGACGCCGGTTGCCTTGTGGTATTCCGATGCCCATTTTGAATACAAAGGAGCAGGAAAGCTGGCTCCAGCGCCGGTGATTTCCTGGGCACTGGCCAAATTAATGTATGACAGAGAGGCAATGCCAGCCATGCTGATCAGGGCTAATTTAAAACCTGTTCTCATCGATATACCTTTGGAGTTAAGTTACTTGAAAGATCTTGTCTAAATGACTTTCCAAATATAAGAAGATTTTGTGACAGTAACGTGACATTTTTCCACATCTTCAAGCCTCCGGAACAACACCGACGTCGAGATTCCCCTTCTTTTGTCACAAAAAAGACACGGATACGTCTTATCTTTACAGGTTCATTCAAATAATTGTTTAGGACTCCAGCTTTGACCTCCAATGACAACGAATTGGTCCAGCGCATCAGGCGTGATCCGACTGACTCATGGGATGAAGAGTTCAAACTAGAACAAGAAGAAAGCAATCCAGACGAACTGTTGAGCAGGTTAATTGAGACTTCATCGGTTCAGCACAAAGAAAGCCGTCACCAGCATTTCCGCGAGTTGTTCCGCCTAGGCCGAACTCGTCAAACTGCAGGATTGGGTGGTCATTTTGTTTGAATGCCGCGACGCTGCCGGTAAAGACGGCGTTTCAAACGAATTATTGAGCGGCTCAATCCGCGTGTGTGCCGCCACGTGAGCACCTTGAAAATTATGCGAGTCAGCCCTTCTCGCCATAAATTTTGATGCCTGATATTTATTTAAGTCTACAGATTACCCATGACGTTTTACCCAAAAAAATGATGACTTGCCCTTCACTTTTAACTCGCCGCAACATCTTGCGCGGCACGATGGGTCTGGCCGCATGCGCGGCGGCGCCCGTTTGGCCGCAGACGAGCAAATCTTCTGGAATTGGGCGCACCCTCGTGGTAGCCCAGATCGTGGACAACACCGCCAGCCAGCTGGATGTATCCAGAGACTTCTTGATCGGGTCCCGCGCGGCGTGGCAAAGCATCAATGCCAAAGGCGGCATTAACGGGCGCACCATCCAGCATTTAACGCTGGAGGTCGACGGCAGTTCCGCTAGCATGCGTGTGGCTCTTGAAGTGATCAAAAAAACGCAAAATTGTGTAGTCTTGTCCGGTACCGCTGGGGACCGTGCCGCCAGCCAACTCGTCACATTGTTGCGCCAAGATCAGCACAACATTGCCCACGTTGCCCCATGGCTTCAAAACTCAGACCTGGATGGGGACAATCGCACATTCCCGATTTTTGCATCCCGTCAAGACCAAATAGCACAAGCACTGAAATCGTTGGCTATCATGAGTGTGCCCGAGCTCGGCGCCATCTACGCATCTGCGCAGGAGTACACCCTGTACCGTGACGATGTAGAGCGAGCGAGTTCCGTCTTGAAAATCAAACTGAAGTCTTACAAACCCACTGGTGATCTGGCGCTGCTGGGGAAAAGCCTGACGCCTGACACGCCCCGGATACTGCTGTTCATAGGTGGCACACCAGAACTTGTTCAGTTTACGCAGGGCATCGACAAGCAGGCCAAGCAGCGCTATGTGGTCGCCCTGGCCGATGTAAACCTACAGACAATGCTGCAAATGGGGGCAGCACGCCTGACACCCGTTATGGCCACGCAAGTTGTACCGATGGTTAACGCCTCATTGCCTATCGTTAAACAATATCGAGAGACACTCGCACGCCTTTATGACGAACCACCCACACCGCAAAGTCTGGCTGGCTATATCGCTGCGCGCTATACCAGTGAAGTGTTGAACGCCGTGGAAGGTATTCCCACAAGACAAAATACTTTGCAGACATTTCAACGACGCAACACGGTTGATGTAAACGGGTTTCGTGTCAGCTTCAATGCGCAAGGTCGAAGCGGATCGTACGTGACGCAAAGCATGATCACCCCCGACGGACGGATTGTTGGCTGAAACTAGGGTTGCTTCTGCCCGTTCATGGCCATCCTCACCTGCGGCAATAGAGCCTGCATGGCCACCCGGCCCGCTTGAATTGCGCGACGGCGCGCACCAAAATCAGAGCTTCCCACACCGATCAATGCGGGCCGCACCACGACATCAGCTTCACGCAACTCATAGTTATTGATACTCTTACTCATGATGGAAAAAGTTTGCATCAAGATTTGCAGGGTGTCGCTTGCGGCGTTTGCTTCCGGTGCGCTGGAAATATCAACAGCAATGATCAGTTCGGCGCCCATTTGTCGGGCGTATCGCACCGGCACCGGCGACACCAGGCCGCCGTCTACATATTCATGCCCCGCAATTTTGACGGGCTGGAACAAGGCCGGCACTGCGCTTGATGCCCGCACGGCGGTGGCCGTATCTCCACGCTGAAACAGGACACCCTGACCACTGTTCAGGTCGGTTGCCACAATACCTAATAACAAAGGCATGTTCTCAATCAGGCGACCGTTGACCTGCGCACTGACGTACCGTGCCAAAGCCTCGCCGCGCAACATGCCACGACTAAAGATAGGCAAAGTCCAATCAGTGAACGTGGCCTCCTCCATGGTTTCGGCAACTTTTTGCAATTGGGTTCCGGTCTTTCCACTGGCATAGATGGCAGCGACCAGGCTTCCGGCGGAGGTACCCACGACGAGGTTGGGGTGTATACCGGCTTCTTCCAGCACTTGAATCACCCCAATATGGGCAAAACCCCGGGCGGCACCACCACCCAGTGCCAATCCGATTCTCAAAGGTTTTTTAGGTTCGCCCTGCAGCACCGGGAGAGCACCCGCGGGCACCGTTGGCTTGGGCCCAGAGGCACAGCCGACCAGCAGCATTACGGCCAACATCATCGGCAAGCAGTTCAATTTCGTATAGGTCAAAGTGATTTGTTGCGAATAATTCGCATTTGTATTAATATAAAGCCACTATTTTTTCAAAACGTAATGACATATGTTCAAAAAACACATCCCCGTTGCATGCGCCATTTTGCTCGCTTGCACTGCCGCATCGGCACAAGACCAAGTCCTCAATATCTATTCGGCTCGACATTACCCAACGGACGAAGCGCTCTACACCAACTTCAGCAAAGCCACGGGCATCAAGATAAATCGGGTCGATGCAGATGATGCGGGTATTCTTGCGCGCCTCAAAGCGGAAGGCACCGCATCCCCTGCTGACGTGATTCTTCTGGTGGACGCTGCGCGCTTGTGGAAAGGGGAAATTGAAGGACTGTTCCAGCCCGTAAAGTCCAAACTCCTTAACGACGCCATCCCTATTAACCTGCGCGGCAAGGCCACGGCTGACGGGGCATCCCCTTGGTTTGGATTTTCAACCCGCGCCCGTGTCATTGTTTACAACAAGGTAAAGGTTCAAAAAGAAGACGTAGATACCTACGAAGAATTGGGTGACCCGAAAAACAAAGGCAAACTCTGCATCCGCTCTGGCTCACACCCCTACAACCTGTCCCTGTTTGGCGCGGTGCTTGAGCATCTCGGCGAGGTAAAAACTGAGGCTTGGCTCAAAGGCATGGTCAGTAACATGGCTCGCACACCCAAAGGCGGCGACACCGATCAGATCAAAGCAGTTGCTGCTGGTGAATGTGGCATAGCCGTGAGCAATACCTACTACCTCGCCCGAATCATGCGCTCGGACAAACCCGAAGACAAAGCCATCATGGACCATGTGGGCGTGGTCTTCCCAAATCAAGCGTCCTGGGGCACACACGTCAATATCGCTGGCGGAGCTATGGCTAAAAATGCAAAACATCCCGACAACGCCATCAAGTTTCTGGAATACCTGGCCAGCGCGCCAGCACAAGACCATTTTGCCAATGGCAACAACGAATGGCCGGCGGCTAAAGGCGTCAAAATAAGTAACCCAGCGCTGATGGCGATGACAGGCGGCAGCTTCAAAAGCGAAACTATTCCGATCAGTGCGGTGGGGATGAATCAGGTCAGGGTTCAGCAAATGCTCGACCGTGTCGGTTTCAAGTAACGCGGAAGAAACTTACAGCGTACAAATAACAAGGGTTCTTCTGACCATCTGAAAGATAGCCAGAAGAACCCACGTGAATCTGGATTTCTTTGTTGAACGTGGATGCAAAACATCCACGCTCAACTTTCGTCTTAGCCCGCCGTTGCTGCTTGCACTTCAGGCTTCGACTTACCCTCTTTTTTGGGCAAAGGTTGAATATCCAGCAACACTTCGGTCTTGCTTTCATCCTTATCATCCAGGTCAACGGTCAACCGCCCCCCCTCGGTCAGGCGACCAAAGAGTAATTCATCGGCCAAGGCCCGTCGAATCGTGTCTTGAATCAGGCGCTGCATCGGACGCGCGCCCATCAGTGGATCAAAGCCCTTCTTGGCCAAGTGTTTGCGCAGCTTGTCAGTGAAAGTGACCTCAACTTTCTTGTCAGCCAACTGCGCTTCCAATTGCAGCAAGAACTTGTCGACCACCCGCATGATGACAATTTCATCCAAGGCTTTGAAGCTGACAACGGCATCCAGCCGATTCCGGAACTCAGGCGTGAACAGACGCTTGATGTCCGCCATTTCGTCACCCGCTTCGCGGATATTGGTGAATCCCATAACCGTCTTGTTGATGGCCTCTGCACCAGCATTAGTCGTCATGATGATGATGACGTTACGGAAATCGGCTTTACGGCCGTTGTTATCGGTCAAGGTACCGTGGTCCATGACCTGCAACAACACATTGAAGATATCCGGGTGCGCTTTTTCGATTTCATCGAGCAAAAGAACACAGTGCGGCTTCTTGGTGACAGCTTCAGTGAGCAGACCACCCTGATCAAACCCAACGTAGCCCGGTGGCGCACCAATCAAGCGGCTCACAGCATGGCGTTCCATGTACTCGCTCATATCAAAACGAATCAGGTCAATGCCCATGATGTAGGCCAACTGCTTGGCGGCCTCAGTCTTGCCGACCCCGGTTGGACCACTGAACAGGAAAGATCCAATCGGCTTGTCGCCCTTGCCCAGACCAGAGCGCGCCATCTTCACGGCCGAGGCCAGCATGTCAATGGCCTTGTCCTGACCGAACACCACATTTTTGAGATCCCGCTCCAGCGTCTTGAGCTTGCCGCGATCATCATTGGACACATTGGCGGGAGGAATGCGGGCGATTTTTGCCACAATTTCCTCTACTTCGGTCTTGCTGATGATTTTCTTGCGTTTGGACGGCGGCAGAATGCGTTGCGCGGCACCCGCTTCATCAATCACATCAATGGCCTTGTCCGGCAGGTGGCGATCATTGATGTACTTGGCGCTCAGTTCTGCCGCAGCCTGCAATGCCGCCACGGCGTACTTGACGTTGTGATGCTCTTCAAAACGGGATTTGAGACCTTTCAGAATTTCCACGGTCTGCTCAATGGTGGGCTCGACCACATCAACCTTCTGGAAACGGCGGGACAGCGCGGCATCCTTCTCAAAGATGCCACGGTATTCGGTAAACGTCGTCGCGCCAATGCACTTAAGCGCACCCGAACTCAATCCTGGCTTGAGCAGATTCGAGGCATCCAGCGTGCCACCCGACGCCGCACCAGCCCCAATCAGGGTGTGAATTTCATCAATGAACAAAACGGCATTCGGCTTGTCCTTGAGGGACTTCAACACACCTTTGAGGCGCTGCTCAAAGTCACCCCGATATTTGGTACCGGCCAGCAAAGCGCCCATATCAAGCGAATAAACAATGGAATCTGCCAAAATTTCAGGCACTTCTTTTTGCGTGATGCGCCAGGCCAAACCCTCTGCAATGGCGGTTTTGCCAACGCCGGCCTCACCGACCAGCAACGGATTGTTCTTGCGGCGACGGCACAAAATCTGGATCACGCGCTCAACTTCGTACTCGCGCCCAATCAGCGGGTCAATCTTGCCATCTTTGGCAAGCTGATTCAGGTTGACTGTGTATTGCTCAAGCGGTGAAGCCTTTTCATTTTTCTCAGCTACACCTTCTTCGCTTTCGGCTTGGCTCTCACCCGATTTGGTTGGCTCCGGTGGATCGCTTTTCTTGATGCCGTGTGCAATGAAATTCACCACATCCAGTCGGGTCACGCCCTGCTGATGCAGGTAATACACTGCATGCGAATCTTTTTCGCCAAATATGGCTACCAGCACATTGGCACCGGTGACTTCTTTTTTGCCGCTGCCGGTGGACTGCACATGCATGATCGCGCGCTGAATCACACGCTGAAATCCCAAGGTGGGCTGCGTGTCCACGTCGTCGGAACCGGCCACCTGAGGGGTGTTGTCCTTGATGAAATTCGCCAACGACTTGCGCAAATCGTCAATATTGGCGGAACAAGCCCGCAACACTTCAGCTGCGCTGGGGTTGTCCAGCAAGGCAAGCAACAAATGCTCCACCGTGATGAACTCATGACGCTGCTGCCGCGCCTCAACAAACGCCATATGAAGGCTGACTTCCAATTCTTGGGCAATCATGTGATTTCCTTTTTAGCCTTGCTGTGATGATTAACTGTAATCCGATTTCAATATCTATTCCAGACAGATGCCTTCATCTGCCTAGAAATCAACGGGCTCACTGATGCATTTCAACGGATGCCCTGCCTTCGCGGCCGCATCCAGAACCTGATCTACCTTGGTAGCGGCTACATCTTTGGAATAAACCCCACAAACGCCTTTCCCATCCAGATGAATCTTGAGCATGATCTGAGTTGCGGCCTCCAGATCTTTGCCAAAAAACTCCTGAATCACCACCACCACAAACTCCATCGGGGTGTAGTCGTCATTGAGCATGGCGACCTGGTACATCTGCGGTGGCTGAACCTTCTGCGTTCGCCTCTCAAGCACAACGGAGTCACCATCATCCCGCTCTGGTTGGAGGACCGGCGGAACAGGTGGAATTACGGGAGATTTGGTTACCATGATTTCATTCTATCGAGCGTACCGAAGCACTGCAGTGCCCAGGTGAATTGGTGACGGTTTTTCTACATTCAAGCAATAGCAACAAAAAAACCGCTCAAAGCCATCAAGCCAGAGCGGTTTGGATGCTGGCGAGGTCAAACCTTGCCAGTAGCAGTCAGACTGCGTTTACATGTTGTCAATCATCACCTGACCGAAGCCGGAACAACTGACTTGTGTCGCACCGTCCATTAAACGAGCAAAGTCATAAGTGACTTTCTTGCTGTTGATGGATTTCTTCATCGAACTGATGATCAGGTCGGCCGCTTCAATCCAGCCCATGTGACGCAGCATCATCTCGGCGGAGAGAATCTCGGAACCAGGGTTCACATAGTCTTTGCCTGCATATTTTGGTGCCGTGCCGTGGGTGGCTTCAAAGCAGGCAATGGTGTCGCTCAGATTTGCGCCGGGTGCAATGCCAATACCGCCGACTTGGGCCGCCAAAGCATCGGACACGTAATCGCCGTTCAGGTTCAAGGTGGCAATCACGCTGTATTCAGCAGGACGCAGCAGGATTTGTTGCAAGAACGCGTCTGCGATGCTGTCCTTGACGATGATGTCCTTGCCTGTTTTCGGGTTTTTGAATTTGCACCATGGTCCGCCGTCGATCAACTCGGCGCCGAATTCTTTTTGTGCCAATCCATAGGCCCAATCACGGAAGCCACCTTCGGTGTACTTCATGATGTTGCCTTTGTGGACAATCGTCAGGCTGGATTTGTCATTGTCAATGGTGTACTGCAACGCCTTGCGCACCAGACGCTCGGTGCCTTCACGTGAGACAGGTTTGATGCCAATACCGGAGGTATTGGGGAAACGAATCTTGGTGACGCCCATTTCATCTTGCAGAAACTTGATGAGTTTCTTGGCCTTGTCCGACTCAGCCTCGAACTCGATGCCGGCATAGATGTCTTCCGAATTTTCACGGAAAATCACCATATTGGTCTTCTGTGGCTCTTTCACCGGGCTGGGCACGCCGTCAAAATACTGGATTGGGCGCAAGCAGACATAGAGATCAAGCTCTTGGCGCATGGCCACATTCAACGAACGGATACCACCACCGACAGGCGTCGTCAACGGGCCCTTGATGGACACCACATATTCACGCAAGGCTTGCAGCGTTTCGGCAGGCAACCACACATCAGGACCATAAACCTTGGTGGACTTTTCGCCGGCATAGACTTCCATCCAATGGATTTGTTTCTTGCCAGCATAGGCCTTGGCGACCGCAGCATCCACCACCTTCATCATCACGGGGGTTATATCCGCGCCAGTGCCATCACCTTCAATGAACGGAATGATCGGCTGATCAGGCACATTCAGTGACAAGTCATCATTGACGGTAATTTTTTGGCCTTGTGAAGGGACCTTGATGTGCTGATACATGGGCTTAAATCTCCGTTGATTGGTTTAATTTGCGCTATTTTTTTGGTGCCGGAACCAAACCGAAACTGTTGTTTCAGACTGACTGCAAGGCGCTTTTGAATTTTAGTCCCAAAAAATTACTGTTTTCTGTCAACCCGGGGCAAACCAACCCCGTTACGGAAATGCCTCTCAGAAAATGGGAGGAAATTTTTGAAATAACGTTATCTCAAGGAAATTTAAAATGAACAAACTTCTTGCTGCTTTGGTTGCTGGTCTCTTCGCTGCTGGCGCTTTCGCCGCTGATGCTCCTGCTGCTGCACCTGCCAAAGCCGCTGCACCTGCTGCCGCTGTAGCGCCTGCTGCTGCTCCCGCCAAAGCCGCAGTTGTAGCGCCTGCTGCTGCCGCTTCTGCTGCTGCACCCGCCAAGGTGGATGCCAAAGCTGCTAAAGCCGAAAAAGCTGCTGCCGCTAAAGTAGCTAAAGCTGAAAAGGCCGCTGCTGCCAAGGCCGCTAAAGCTGAAAAAGCTGCTGCCGCAAAAGCTGCCAAAGCCGAAAAAGCTGCTGCTGCCAAGGCCGCTAAAGCCGAAGCCGCTTCTGTCAAGAAGGCCGCTGCTTCCGCCCCTGCTGCTGCCGTGAAAGAAGATGCCAAGAAGTAATTCTTGACGCCTTGATCGAAATGCCCGCTTACGCGGGCATTTTTTTGTCTGAATCTTTTTGATAGTTGCGTCAGAATCAAGCCATGAAACACATTGCAATCGGACTTCTCAGCCTGGCAGCCGCTTTCGGCAACTTAAGCCACGCGCAAAATGCGCCGCAGACGGATCTGCAACGTATCAAACTCTCGGCCGGCATGCACTTGATCGACACACAAGTAGCCGCATCACCGGAACAACGGTCTACCGGGCTGATGTTCCGCAAGGAGATGCCCCCGTCGGAAGGCATGTTGTTCGTCTTTGAACAAGCCACGACCCAGTGCTTCTGGATGAAAAACACGCTGCTGCCCCTGACTGCCGCCTTTGTGGCGGACGACGGCACCATCGTCAACCTGGCCGATATGAAACCGCAGACGACCGACTCCCACTGCTCGGCGCAGCCGGTCCGTTACGTATTGGAAATGAACCAGGGCTGGTTCGGGAAAAAAGGCATCAAGGCCGGCTTCAAGCTGGCTGGCAAACCGTTTGAGATCAAATAACGCTATATTTTTTATAGCAAACCCCGCTTCATTAACGCGGGCCAGAGGTCAAACAGGCATAAAAAAACCACCGTAAAGGTGGCTTTTTGGATTCAAGCAAACTTAGGCGAAGTTGGCTTCGGCAAAACTCCAGTTCACCAGCTTCTCGAGGAAAGTTTCGACATACTTGGGACGCATGTTGCGGTAGTCGATGTAGTAAGCGTGCTCCCATACGTCCACCGTCAGCAGGGCCTTGTCAGCAGTGGTCAACGGCGTGCCAGCTGCACCCATGTTGACGATGTCCACCGAACCGTCCGCCTTCTTGACCAGCCAAGTCCAGCCAGAACCGAAGTTGCCTACGGCCGACTTCACAAAAGCTTCCTTGAACGCAGCGTAGGTGCCCCACTTGGCATTGATCGCAGCCGCCAGCGCGCCGGTTGGCTCGCCACCGCCGTTGGGCTTCATGCAGTTCCAGAAAAAAGTGTGATTCCAGATTTGTGCCGAGTTGTTGTAGATGCCGCCAGTGGACTTCTTGATGATCTCTTCCAGGGTCATGGCCTCGAACTCGGTGCCCTTTTGCAGGTTATTGAGGTTCACCACATAGGCGTTGTGGTGTTTGCCATGGTGATACTCCAGGGTTTCCTGGGAGTAGCTCGGTGCCAAGGCGTCAATCGCAAAAGGCAGGGGGGGCAAAGTGTGTTCCATGATGTCCTCGTGAGTTTGTTGTTTGGGATCAGTTATTGTAGGAAGTTTGCTTCAGTTGGATGTGACACCGTCAAATCAACCGTGCCATCGGCAAGGGTGGCGCGCACCAATTGACCCACATGGGTTTGCCGCACGCTGGTGATGGTTTCGCCTTCAGCGCTGGTCAACCAGGCATAGCCGCGCTGCAAGACCAAGGTGGGGTCCAGCAAGCCCAGCCGCAAGGCGGCCCGCTGCAGCCGGTCGTCCCGGCGGCTTAGCGTGTGCTGCATGGCGTCTGGCAAAGCGGTCTGCAACTGTTGCAAATCCTGCTTTTTTTGCTTCAAAAAATGAAGCGACGAAGACTGCAACCGCTGCGCACTGGACGCCAACCGTAAACGTTGCCGCCCCACCAGTCCGGAGGGTCGGCCCAAACGGGAAGAGGTCAAGTCAAGCCGTTGACTTTGCTGGTCAAGACGCCGCAACACCGCATCCTGCAAGCGCCGCGCCGCGCCATCGATCACGCCCAGCCAGACCTCGCGCGGCTGCGCCACCAGTTCGGCCGCCGCCGTGGGCGTCGGCGCCCGCAAATCGGCGACAAAATCGGCGATGGTGAAGTCGGTCTCGTGCCCGACACCGCAGACGATGGGCACCGGGCTTTGCACCAGCATGCGTGCCAGTTGCTCGTCATTGAAGGACCATAAATCCTCCATCGAGCCGCCACCCCGGACCAGCAGAATGACATCGATGACGGGCTCCGTGACAGCCTTCTTTTTACTAATTTTTTTAGTCAAATCAGGCTCTAGCCCCCGTCCTGACTGCGTAAGAAGATATAAATTTGATAGCGCCTTGATCAATTCAGCCGGCGCATTGGCGCCTTGAACCGCCGCCGGAGCAATCACCACCGGGATGTGCGGCACGCGCCGCTGCAGGGCCGTCATCACATCATGCAAGGCGGCGGCGCCAAGTGAGGTCACCACACCAATAGCACGCGGCATCACCGGCAGCGCTCGTTTTCTGGCCGCGTCGAACAGCCCCTCCGCTTCCAGCTTGACCTTGAGCTTGAGAAACTGCTCAAACAGCGCGCCCTGCCCGGCCCGACTCATGCTTTCCACAATGAGCTGCAGATCACCGCGGGGCTCGTACACGCCCAGCCGGCCGCGGACCTCGACCAGTTCACCGTCGCGCGGTGAAAAATCCAGCAAAGTGGCGGCCCGGCGAAACATGGCACACCGAATCTGCCCGCTTTCGTCTTTCAGGGAAAAGTAACAATGCCCACTGGACGCACGCGAGAAGCCCGAAATCTCGCCGCGCACGGCCACGGGATTGAACTTGGCCTCCAGCGCATCAGCAATGGCGCGGCATAGCGCACCAACCTGCCAGATTCTTGGCGTCAACAAAGGATATTTAAGCTCAGACATCAATAAAAACGGGGGTTCCAGCAAGGTTGAGGGATTGAATTCTCCACAGCCGCATCATTTCATACGTCGATTGATAATTATCAAGTGACAGCTTGGGCGCATGGAGAATGCCTTTGATTTCATTGATTTTTTCACTGCCTATTTTGTCATCAGTCCGTCACAAGGCACGCCCGGCGCGGCTTCGTGGCACTTCTCCGCCTACTTGCTCACAAAGTTATCCACAGATTTTGTGGATGGCGAGCAGTTGAATAACGTCTGCGCCAAATTGACCCAACAACGCGCATCGCGCCAAACAAAATAGGTGCGTGGGCCATAATTGCGCGGCATTTCATCTGCGCGGAGATTCCATTTGTTTTCAATCATACAAGCCGCAGGCTGGCCGATCTGGCCACTGGTTGCCTGCTCCATCCTGGCTTTGGCGCTCGTCATTGAGCGTTTTATCAGCCTCAAGACCGTCAAAATAGCGCCGCCTAAATTACTGGAAGAGGTGCTCAGTGTTGCGCGCACCTCGGTGCCGGGGCCCGATGTGGTGACGCAACTGGAGCAAAACTCCGCCTTGGGCGAGGTGCTGGCCAGTGGTTTTCGGGCTCTCAACACCAACCCGCGCTGCAGCGAGGATGACCTTCGTTCTTCCATGGAAGGCGCGGGCCGCATGGTGGCGCACCGGCTGGAACGCTACTTGAGCGCGCTGGCCACCATCGCTTCGGCGGCGCCGCTGATGGGCCTGTTTGGCACGGTAGTCGGCATGATCGAAATTTTTGGTTCACAAACCTCGCCCGGCGGCGCCACGGGAGGCAACCCGGCGCAACTGGCGCACGGTATCTCGATTGCCTTGTACAACACCGCCTTTGGCCTGATTGTGGCCATTCCGTCGCTGATTTTCTGGCGCTACTTTCGGGCCCGGGTTGACGAGTACCTGCTGACCCTGGAACTGGCCTCCGAGCGGCTGGCGCGTCACCTCAACACCTTGCGGAAATGACAATGAATTTCCGACACCGGGTGCGTGAAGAACCCGAAATCAACCTGATTCCGTTCATCGACGTGCTGCTGGTCGTGCTGATTTTTCTGATGCTGTCCACCACCTACAGCAAGTTCACCGAACTGCAGCTCACGCTGCCCGTGGCCGATGCTGACGCGCAACGCGACTACCCCAAAGAAGTGCTGGTCACCGTGACCAGCGACGGCACCTATGCCGTCAACAAGGTGCCGGTGGCGGGTCGCAGCCTGGATGCGCTCGCCGCCGCGCTGCTGGACGGCGCCAAGGCGGGCAAGGAATCAGTGGTGATCATCAGTGCCGATGCCAGTGCCAAGCACCAGGCCGTGGTCACCGTGATGGAAGCCGCCCGCCGTTCCGGCCTATCCCAAATCACCTTTGCCACCCAGTCCTCGACCCAAGCCGGGGCCAAATAAACCCATGACCGAGGCCACACAGCCGCCGGCGTTGCAGCGCCTACTGACCCGCGCCTGGACGCATCGGGGGCTGCTGGCCAGACTCTTGTGGCCGCTCGCGCAGTTGTTTGGCGCCCTGGCGGCGCTTCGGCGCAGCCTGTACTGGGCCGGCTGGCTCCAGGTTCAGCGTGTCCCCGCCGTGGTGATCGTGGTCGGCAATGTGGTGGCCGGCGGCTCGGGCAAGACGCCGGTCGTGATGGCGCTGGTACGGCACCTGCTGGCACGTGGCGTCAGTGTGGGCGTGATCTCGCGCGGCTATGGTCGCCGGGCCACCGACTGCCGCGAAGTGCGGGCGGACAGCCCGATTTCAGATGTCGGGGATGAGCCCGCCTTGATCAAACGCGCCACCGCCGTGCCTGTTTTTGTCGCGGCCCGGCGTGTTGACGCCGCACGAGCGCTGCTGGCCCGCTACCCGGACACCCAGGTCATCCTCTGCGACGATGGTCTGCAGCACCTGGGTCTGCACCGCGACCTGGAGATTTGTGTTTTTGACGACCGTGGCACGGGCAACGATTATTTGCTGCCGGCCGGGCCGCTGCGCGAACCGTGGCCGCGCCCGGCTGACCTGGTGCTGCACACCGGTGCCCAGCCGGCGTTTGCCGGTTTCACCGCCCAACGCACACTGGCCCGGCACGCGCTGCGGGCCGATGGCCGCCAGATTGCACTGACCGAACTGGTGCGGGACGGCGCGAAACCGCTGCTGGCCGTGGCCGCCATCGCCAAGCCGGAGGAATTCTTCACCATGTTGCGCGCGCAGGGTCTGCCGCTGGCACGCACCATCGCGCTGCCAGACCACTATGATTTCAATAGCTGGTTGCGAAATGAATACGGGGGCTACAGCGTTATTTGTACTGAAAAAGATGCGGTCAAGCTGTGGCAGCATCAGCCGGATGCACTGGCAGTACCGCTGATCTTCACCCCGGAACCAGCCTTCTTGACCCAGTTCGACACCCTGCTGTCACGGCTGCTGGCCACTCCACAAAACCCGACGCTATCATCTCCCCATGGACACACGACTTCTTGAACTGCTGGTTTGCCCGGTCACCAAAGGACCGCTGGAATATGACCGCGAAAAGCAGGAATTAACCTCCCGCAGCGCACGCCTGGCCTACCCGGTGCGCGACGGCATCCCCATCTTGCTGGAGAGCGAGGCGCGCACGCTCACCGACGAGGAACTCGGGCTTTGAGTTTCACGGTTCTGATCCCGGCCCGGCTAGCCTCCACCCGCCTGCCCAACAAGCCGCTGGCGGACATTGGCGGCGCGCCCATGGTGGTGCGGGTGGCCCAGCGGGTCATGTCGATCAACGCCCCCTCCGGCAAGGTCCGGGTCGTGGTGGCAGGCGACAGCCCCGAAATCATCACCGCCTGCCAGGCCCACGGCATTGAAGCGGTCCTGACCCGCACCGACCACCCCTCGGGCAGCGACCGGCTGGCCGAGGCCTGCCAGTTACTGGGTCTCGCCGACGATGAAATCGTGGTGAATGTTCAGGGCGATGAGCCGCTGATTGATCCTTTGCTGGTGGGTGCCGTCGCCCAATTGCTCACCCAGCAGCCGCAAGCCAGCATGAGCACAGCGGCGCACGCCATTGACAACTGGGCGGATTTCAGCAACCCCAATGTCGTCAAAGTGGTGCTCGACGCCAAAGGGCTGGCGCTCTACTTCAGTCGCGCCCCCATTCCGCACGGGCGGGATCAACCTGGCGTCCTGCCAACCCCGGCGCCGTTGCGCCACATTGGCATCTACGGCTACCGGGTGGGATTTTTGCGGCAGTTCCCGCGCTTGCCGCAAGCCCCGATCGAGACCACGGAATCACTGGAACAGCTGCGCGCTATGTGGCATGGCCACCGGATTGCGGTCCACATCGCCCCGCATGCGCCCGGCCCCGGCGTCGACACACCGGAAGACCTGGAACGGGTGCGCCGACTGTTCAACGCCTGAGTGACGGCGAATGTAAGCCAGCCAGAAGCTGTTGCATGCTATTCTCGAAATAAACGAAGTATTGCAAATTGGTTTGGACAAAGCCACGGCAATGCTGTCTGATTTTCAATAAATCCAAGGACATTCATGAGACTCATTCTGTTGGGCGCACCCGGCGCTGGTAAAGGCACGCAAGCCACCTTCATCTGCCAGAAATACGGCATTCCCCAAATTTCCACGGGTGACATGCTGCGCGCCGCCGTCAAGGCCGGCACGCCACTGGGCATTGAAGCCAAAAAAGTGATGGACGCCGGCGGTCTGGTCAGTGACGACCTGATCATCAATCTGGTGAAAGAACGCATTGCCCAGCCCGACTGTGCCGCAGGTTTCCTGTTCGACGGCTTTCCACGCACCATCCCGCAAGCCGACGCCATGAAGGCCGCCGGTGTCAAGCTTGATTACGTGCTGGAAATTGACGTGCCGTTTGACGCCATCATCGAGCGCATGAGCGGACGCCGCTCGCACGCTGCTTCAGGCCGCACCTACCACGTCAAGTTCAACCCGCCCAAAGTCGAAGGAATCGACGACATCACCGGTGAACCGCTGATCCAGCGCGAAGATGACAAAGAAGAGACCGTGAAAAAGCGGCTGGACGTGTACAGCGCGCAAACGCGCCCGTTGGTGGACTACTACGCCAGCTGGGCCAAGGCCGAGCCGCTCGCTGCGCCAAAATACTGTGCCATCAGCGGCACCGGCGGCGTCAATGAAATCACCGCCCGGGCATTTGCCGCGCTGGCGGCCTGATCACGGCAATAACGCCAGCATCAACGCCACCCGCGCCTTCACCGGCGACAGCCCCTGCGAATCGGGGAATGTGCGGCCCAACCCGGGCAACACGCGCCCGAAGGGGCAACGGGTGGCCAGTACGACTTTCACACCCGCCGCCTGCGCTCTGATCAAGGCCGCTTCCAGATCACGATGCACCGTGCCGTTGCCGGTGGCTGCCACGACCAGTCCACGTACCGGCTCCGCATCCTGCTGCCCGCCCACCGGGAGAGTCGGGGATACAGGGGCAACCAGCGCATCCACCAGGGCACCGTTGGCGCCGGCATAGTTCATCACGATTTCCACGCGCGGCCAGCGGTTCAAATTCGCTATTAATTCAATAGCTACTTGCGCAATAGCGACGGGGGCTAGAGGCCAATTTCTTATTAATCTAACGTTTCCTTCTTCCACATAGCCTAAAGGCCCCGCGTCGCCGGAATTGAAGGCATCCAGCCGATAAGGATGCACCTTTTGCACCTCCACAGCCCCATGCAGGGTACCGGCACACACCGCCATCACGCCGCACGCGCCGGGCGTGATCGCCACCGTCACGGCGTCCATCACGTTCTGTGGACCGTCCGGCGCCGCGCTGGAGGCCGGCCGCATGGCACAAGTCAACACCACCGGTTTGCGGGCCAGCAGCGCTGGCGGCAGCACGGCATGCAAAAAATACGCCGTTTCTTCCAGCGTATCGGTGCCGTGCGTGATGACGACGCCCTGCACCTCAGGCTGCATCAGGTGGTGCTGCACCCGCAAAGCCAGCTGCTGCCACACCGCAAAACTCATGTCCTTGCTGTCAATTTGGGCAACCTGTTCGGTCAGCAGCGAGCGCCCGGCCAGCACTTTCGACAGGCCGGGAATGGCGTCCAGCAATTGACTCACACCCACCTGGGCGGCCGTGTAGCCAAGGTTGTCGGACGCGCTGGGCGCCGTGCCGGCAATCGTCCCCCCGGTCCCCAAAACAACAACTTTTTCAAACAGATCGGTCGACGTCACTTGCATAGTTTTATAAACTGGTTAAAAATACAGTTACTGGATATCAAGACAGTGTGTATAGACCAACAGTAAGACCTACTGAACTTTGAAGGAGTTGTCATGCTTGAAAGCCCCAAACTCACCGCCCGCCAGCAACAGATTCTGGAGCTCATCCAGAGCGCCATTACACGCACCGGCGCCCCGCCAACCCGGGCCGAGATCGCCTCCGAATTGGGTTTCAAATCCGCCAACGCGGCCGAAGAGCACTTGCAGGCCCTGGCGCGCAAAGGCGTGATTGAACTGGTCAGCGGCACGTCGCGCGGTATCCGCCTCAAAAGTGACACGCTGCGCTCCATCAATGAATCCCGTAACAAGCAATTATCCCTTTCGAGTCCGAGTCTGAACCAGCTAACTTTGCCATTGATTGGACGGGTCGCCGCCGGCTCCCCCATTCTCGCGCAAGAGCACATTGAGCAGACCTATTTCCTGGAGAACAGCCTCTTCCAGCAAAGGCCAGACTATCTGCTCAAGGTGCGCGGCATGTCCATGCGTGACGCAGGCATCATGGACGGCGACTTGCTGGCGGTGCAGTCCACCAAGGAGGCCAAGAATGGCCAGATTGTGGTGGCGCGCCTGGGCGATGAAGTAACGGTTAAACGCTTTCGGCGCAACAAAAACGTGATTGAGCTGCACCCCGAGAACCCCGACTACCAAACCATCGTGGTGGAACCCGGTGAGCCGTTTGAAATTGAGGGGCTTGCCGTTGGCCTCATTCGCAACACCATGCTGATGTAATCGAAACGCAAATAGAAGGCTTCAAATGAACACAACCCCATTTGTGATTCCCGGCGTTTTAGCCCCCCTGCAAGGTTTGTGGCGCTGGCTCATGCCGACCCCACAGCAAGACAGAGCTACCCATGCAGGTGCAAGCCAATATGCGCACGAGTTTGCCATCAGTTCCGCAGCCCACACCAACCGGCATGCACGCGACATGCATCAGAATTTTCCCCGTATTTCAGTACACCGGCCGCTGCGAATCGTACGGATTCTGGACGCCGACCAAGCCCCCTCCCAGGTCGGGCGCATGGTGATCTCAGGACGAATGGCCGATGTCTGTGCCGAGTTGGACCGCCTGGCGGCGCGCGAAGCGGCATTTCACTGACCGATCCACTCGGTACCCGGCAGCGCCTCAGGCTGACTCAAATTCACGGTTTAGTGTTGTTAGTTAGGCTCGAAAAGCGACTGCACGGTAGCCCGAAGATGCGGCGCCAACATTTGTGGACCGGTTTTTACATTCCGTAACGGCATGAAGAAAACCCCGATTCCAGGAACACGGCCATTGGCAAGGCACAATGACATCATATGAATATTGTGATTCTTGATGATTACCAAGATGCGGTTCGAAAGCTCGAATGCGCAGCCAGACTCGAAACTTACCAAGCCAAGGTTTACACCAACACCGTCAAAGGCTTGGGCCAGCTGTCCGTCCGCCTCAAAGATGCTGACGTGATTGTGCTCAATCGTGAGCGCACACACATCACCCGCCAGTTGATCGAGAAGCTGCCCAAGCTCAAGCTGATTGTGCAAACCGGGCGTGTCGGCCCGCATGTCGATGTGGTCGCTTGCACCGAGCGCGGCATTGCCGTCGCCGAGGGCTCTGGCTCGCCAGTGGCCGCCGCTGAATTGACTTGGGCGCTCATCATGGCGGCCGTGCGCCGTCTGCCGCATTACATTGGCAATCTCAAGCACGGTGTGTGGCAGCAATCGGGGTTAAAAGCCGGCTCCATGCCGCCAAACTTTGGACTGGGCACCGTCCTCAAAGGCAAGACCCTTGGTATTTTTGGCTACGGCAAGATCGGGCAATTGGTGGCCGGCTACGGCAAAGCTTTTGGCATGAACGTGCTGGTCTGGGGCCGAGCGCCTTCACGAGAAAGAGCCATTCTGGACGGGTTTCAAGCCGCGTCGAGTCGGGAGGAATTTTTTGAACAATGTGATGTGCTGTCGCTGCATCTGCGGTTGGCGGATGAAACCCGCGGCATTGTCCGGCTCGATGATCTGGCGCGCATGAAACCCACCGCTCTGCTGGTGAACACTTCGCGCGCCGAATTGATCGAACCTGACGCCCTGATTTGTGCGCTGAACCGGGGTCGACCTGGCTTGGCCGCGGTTGACGTTTTTGAGACTGAGCCGATCTTGCAGGGCCATGCCCTGTTGCGGCTGGAGAACTGCATTTGCACGCCGCACATCGGCTATGTCGAGCAGGACAGTTATGAGATGTATTTTGGCGCTGCGTTTGACAACGTGATCAACTTCATCAAGGGCACCCCGACCAACATCGTCAACCCGGGATCATTGCAAGTCCGTCGCTGATCTTCCCGCCAAGCTGGTCGTAAAAAAACAGACTATCGCCACATCGCTTTTCTCCTTGCTGAAAACGCGCGAATGATTGAATGCGCCGGGTCATAATCCGGCGCATGAAACCAATTTTTTCGACTGTCGGCATCGTGGGGGCGGGCGCCATGGGACGGGGTATCGCCCAGATTGCCGCGCAAGCCGGCAGCAGCGTGCTGCTGTTTGACATGCAACTTGACGCGACGCGTGCGGCACAAACCGCTGTTTTTTCGCAATGGGACAAGTTGTGCGAAAAAGGTCGGCTGGATGCCGCCCAGGCCGTCTTGTACAAATCCCGCCTGCAGTGTGCGGACGCACTCACCGCACTCGTCAGTTGCGACCTGATCGTGGAAGCCGTGGTGGAGCGGCTGGACATCAAGGCCAGTCTGTTCGCCGAACTGGAGGGGCTGGTTCGCCCGACCACGGTATTGGCCACGAACACGTCGTCGCTTTCGGTAACGGCCATTGCGGCACAACTCAAGCGGCCAGCGCAGTTTGCCGGTTTTCATTTCTTTAACCCGGTTCCCCTGATGAAGGTGGTCGAGGTTATCGCCGGACTCAAAACCAGCGTCAGTGTCTGTTCCGATCTGGCCGCTTACGCCCGGCAAATGGGGCACACGCCGGTGCAGGCGCAAGACACACCCGGTTTTATTGTCAACCACGCCGGTCGCGGTTATGGCACCGAAGCGCTGCGCATCGTCAGTGAAGGTGTTACCGATTTCGCCACCATCGACCGGATTCTGAAAGACCAGATCGGCTTCAAACTCGGGCCGTTTGAATTGATGGACTTGACTGGACTGGATGTCTCCCATCCCGTGATGGAGTCGATCTATCACCAGTACTTTGAGGAGCCACGTTACCGGCCCAGCGTCATCACCGCCCAGCGCCTGGCCGGGGGCGTGCTTGGGAAAAAAGTGGGTGACGGTTTTTATCGCTATGAGAACGGCATCGCCCAGGTCAGCCCGGAGCCCCCGCCACCACAGGTGGCCGAGATGCCGCCGGTCTGGGTGTCGCCCCGGGCCTCACGCCGGGCCGAACTGCTCTTGCTGCTGAAAAACCTGGGCGCCAAGATAGAGACCGGTGCCTCGCCCTCCTCGATGGCGCTGACCTTGGTGGCACCGCTCGGGTTTGACATCACCACGGTGGCGGTGGTCGAACGGCTCGATCCGGCTCGTACCCTGGGCATCGACATGCTGGTGGACGATGCCGCCACCAAACGACGCGTGCTGGCCACCAACCCGGCGACCCGGCCCGACATGCGCCGGGCGGCCCACGCCTTGATGGCGCGCGACGGCAAGGCCGTGAGCGTGATTCGGGACAGCGGCGGCTTTGTCACGCAGCGGGTGGTGGCGAATATTGTCAACATTGCTGCCGACATCTGCCAGCAAAACGTCTGTTCGCCTACTGATCTTGAAACCGCAGTCACGCTGGGTCTGGGCTACCCAATGGGACCCCTGGCGATGGGCAATCTGTATGGCCCCACCAACGTGCTAGAAGTACTGTTCAATATGCAAACCGTCTATGGCGATCCGCGCTATCGCCCCAGCCCGTGGTTGCGTCGGCGCGGCGCCATCGGCCTGAGCCTGTTGCACGAAGAAGAATAAAAGGAACTTCCATGACCGCCGAACTCAAACGCAGTAGCGAAGGCCAGACACTGGTCCTGACGCTCTCCAGTCCCGAGCACCGCAACGCCCTTGGACCAGCCATCTACACCGAAGGCATTGAGGCCTTGGGCCGGGCTGAGAACTCAAGCGACATTCGGTCGGTCGTCATTGTGGGCGAAGGCGACGTGTTCAGCGCCGGGGGCAACTTGCAGCGTTTGCAGGCCAACCGACAACAGCCCGCCAACGTCCAGGCCGAAAGCATTGAGGCCTTTCACGACTGGATCGAAGCCATCCGGACATTTCCGAAGCCGGTCATTGCCGCGGTGGAAGGTGCTGCCGCAGGCGCCGGATTTTCCCTGGCGCTGGCCTGCGACTTCATTGTGGCCGCCAACAATGCGGTTTTCGTCATGGCTTACAGCAACATCGGGCTTTCACCTGATGGCGGCGCCAGCTGGAGTCTGGCGCGTGCTTTGCCCCGTCAACTGGTCACCGAACTGTTGATGTGTGGCGACAACGTCACAGCGCAACGCCTGCACGACCTCGGAATCGTCAACCGGCTGACCTTACCCGGCGCCGCGCGGTCAGCAGCGCTGACGCTGGCGGATCGGCTCAATGAGCGGGCGCCCAACGCAATCGCCAGTATCAAGACGTTGATCAACAACTCGGACCACACCACGCTGGTGGAACAACTCGCCCGTGAGCGCGATCACTTCGTGCGCAACCTGCACCATGTCAATGCCGGCCTCGGCATTTCGGCGTTCTTGAGCAAGACCCCGCCGCGTTTCGAATAAACACCGGCAGACACGCAGGTGACAACACCTGACCTTGACGCGCGTCCCTCGCGCGACAATGGGGACGTTTTCAGTCACCCACAAGACAGGCAATGGACGATCCTATTCTTACCATCGAAGAACGCGAGGCGATCAACTCTGGTCGCTGGTTTTCAACCCTTTCACCTTCACTGCGACACGACATACTGCGATGCGCTTACGTCAAACGGTACAAAGATGGCGAACTCATAGCGGCCCGCGGCGAGCCGCCGGAGGATTGGATCGCCTGTGCGCTTGGCGCCGTGCGGGTCAGTTCAACCTCGCTCTCCGGCAAACAAATTACCCTGACCTATGTGGAGCCAGGCATCTGGTTTGGCGATGTCTCGCTGTTCGACGGCGACCGGCGCACCCACGATGCGTATGCGCACGGCGACACGACCACGCTGTGTGTCGCCAAAGCCGACTTCAAGAAAATTCTGGCGCTGCACGCCGAACTTTACGAAGCGCTGTTACGGCTGAACGCCCGCCGTATCCGCCAGCTGTATGGTTTGGTGGAAGACCTCAACACGCTGCCGCTGCGGGCGCGGCTGGCGAAACAGTTGCTGCACCTGATTCGCAGCTATGGGGTGCCTTCGCTCAGCGATGGCTCCGAGGTGCGCATCGGTCTGCAACTGGCGCAAGAAGAGTTGGCCCAGTTGCTGGGCGCTTCCCGCCAGCGCGTCAATCAGGAACTCAAATCGATGGAGCGCGAGGAAACCATTCGCATCGAGCCGGGTGGTCTGGTCATTCGCAACCGCAAAGCCCTGATGCTCATCATTGAATCCGATAACTAGAACCACACCAGGAAGCACCACACCATGAGCGATTTTGAGCATTTCGTGGGCACGCAACCCGTCTCCGATAAACAGGCGTTTGACGTTGCCGCCCTGTCAGCCTGGCTGGAGCAAAACCTGCCGGGTTTTGCCGGGCCGTTGACCGTTGAGTCCTTCAAGGGGGGCCAGTCCAACCCGACCTACAAACTCAACACGCCGACGCAATGCTATGTGATGCGCGCCAAGCCCGGCCCGGTGGCCAAATTACTGCCTTCCGCGCATGCGATTGAGCGCGAATTTGCCGTCATGAGCGGCTTGTACGGCACCGATGTGCCGGTGCCCCGCATGTTTTGCCTGTGTGAAGACGAGGCGATCATTGGCAGGGCTTTTTATGTGATGGAATTCATGCAAGGCCGTATTCTCTGGGATCAAACCTTGCCCGGCATGAGCCAGTCTGAACGTGCTGCCATTTACAACGAAATGAATCGCGTCATCGCCGCCCTGCACACGGTCAAGTTTGCGGAACGCGGGCTGGCCGGTTACGGCAAACCCGGCAATTATTTCGACCGCCAGATCAGTCGCTGGAGCAAACAATATGTGGCCTCCATCACGCAACCGATTGACGAGATGGACCAGCTCATGGAATGGCTGCCGCAACACATTCCGGCGATGGCCCGCGCTGAGCACATGGTCAGCATCGTGCACGGTGACTACCGGCTGGACAACCTGATGTTTCATCCCACCGAACCACGCATCGTGGCGGTGCTGGACTGGGAGCTGTCCACGCTAGGGCACCCGTTGGCCGATTTCAGCTACCACTGCATGGCCTGGCACATTCCACCGGGCGCGTTTCGTGGCATCGGCGGGGTCGATGTGGCCAGCCTGGGCATTCCGACCGAAGAAGAGTACATCCGCCGGTACTGCGAGCGCACCCAGCTGACCACCCCCGACGCACTCAAGGCGGACTGGAATTTCTACATGGCCTACAACCTGTTTCGCATGGCCGCCATCTTGCAGGGCATTGCCAAGCGCGCCGAGATGGGCACAGCGGCCAGCGCGCAGGCGGTGAGCTCAGGCGCCGGTGCCAAACCGTTGGCCCAAATGGCCTGGAAATTTGCCCAGCAGGCATGAGCTGACTGTTGCCCCTTTTTCTAACCCGACACAACTGGAGATTCCATGGACTTTGACTACTCACCCAAAACAAAAGAGCTTCAAGGCAAGTTGCAGAAGTTCATGGACGACAACGTCTACCCCGCCGAAAGCGCCTACCACGCCGAAATTGCCGCCAACACGGTGGCCGGCAAACGCTGGACACCGCTGCAGACCATTGAAAACCTCAAAATCAAGGCACAGGCCGCAGGCTTGTGGAACCTGTTTTTGCCGGTGGACAGTGCCGCCGCCTCCGGCTACACCGGCGCCGGCCTGACCAACCAGGAGTACGCGCCGTTGGCCGAAATCATGGGCCGGGTATTGTGGTCCAGCGAAGTGTTCAACTGCTCCGCCCCCGACACCGGCAACATGGAAACCATCGCCCGTTATGGCTCCGAAGAAAACAAGGCGCGCTGGCTCAAGCCCTTGCTGGAAGGCAAGATCCGCTCCGCTTTTGCCATGACCGAGCCCGATGTGGCATCAAGTGACGCCACCAACATTGAAACCCGCATCGAGCGCCAGGGCGATGAATACATCATCAATGGCCGCAAGTGGTGGACCTCCGGCGCGGGCGACCCACGCTGCGCCATCTACATCACCATGGGCAAAACCAACCCCGATGCGCCGCGCCATTCGCAGCAAAGCATGGTGCTGGTGCCGGCCAACAGCCCCGGCATGACGGTGGTGCGGGCACTCAATGTAATGGGCTACGACGACGCGCCGCATGGCCACATGGAAGTGTTGTTTGAAAACGTGCGCGTACCGGCCTCTAACATCCTGCTCGGCGAAGGCCGCGGCTTTGAAATCGCGCAAGGACGCCTTGGCCCGGGACGCATTCACCACTGCATGCGCCTGATTGGCCTGGCGGAACGCGCCCTGGAGTTGATGTGCCAACGCGCCGCCTCACGGGTGGCTTTTGGCAAAACCATTGCATCGCAAACCGTGACCCAGGAACGCATCGCAGAGTCTCGCTGCAAGATTGACATGGCCCGACTGCTGACCCTCAAGGCGGCCTGGATGATGGACATCGGTGGCAACAAGTTTGCCAAAAACGAAATTGCCATGATCAAGGTGGTGGCACCCAGCATGGCCTGCCAGGTGATTGACTGGGCAATGCAAGCGCATGGCGGCGCCGGCATGTGTGATGATTTCCCGCTGGCCTACAGCTACGCCAGTGCCCGTACGTTGCGTTTTGCCGATGGTCCGGACGAGGTGCATCGCAACTCCATCGCCAAGATGGAACTGGGCAAATACGCAGTCAACCCCAAGCCGGTCGAGATGCCGATTACGCGCGGTTGCTAGACCACGACGCGTCAGCCATCTCGTGGCTGACGCTTCTATTTCTATAGCTACCTGCGCATATCTGACGGGGGCTAGCGCATGATTTCATATCAACACCTCGATGATCAAGCTCTACTCCTGGCCCGCCCCAATAGGCAGATTGGTTCACATCCTGCGGGAAAAGTGCTGAAACAATAAATCACCAAGGTGCTTTCGGCAAACCTGACCACAACTCATTGAGATCAGGAAAATGCCACTTGGCAGGGTCTTCACGACCGGCAATTTTTTCTGATGTATCGGGATGGGACAGATCGATCACTTGCGGCAGGATGCGCAGGTTCGATTTGGTGGAAAAGAACACCTTGATACGGGGCGTGGTCAGAGACTTGGCGGTCTGCTCGACCACCACACCAATGCGCCCCGAGGTCAGTCGGACCAGTGAGCCAACGGGATAAATCCCCATACTTTTTACAAAGGCCTGAAACACCTTGGGATCGAAATGACCACTCGTCCACTCGGCCATTTTGCGCAAGGATTCAGCCGGGTCCCAACCTAGCTTGTACGGGCGATTGGAGGTAATGGCGTCATACACATCACACACCGCCCCCATCTTGGCAAAAAGACTGATCTCATCCCCCTTCAAGCCCCTGGGGTAGCCCGAACCATCTGTTTTCTCATGGTGATGCAGGCAGACATCCAGCACCCGGGGATCGACGTTGATGCCACCCAACAGCATCGTATGCCCTTCCACTGGGTGGCTCTTGATGATGGCGAACTCTGCATCCGTGAGTTTTCCGGGCTTGTTGAGTACCGCCATCGGCATGAGCGCTTTACCCAAATCATGCAGCAACCCGGCCAAGCCGGCGGATCGCGTCTGTGCCTCATCAAAACCCAATTGTTTGGCCAGTGCCACCATCATGGCGCACACCGCCACCGAATGCATGTAGGTGTAATCGTCTGCCGTTTTGAGACGGGCCAAGCTGATCAGTGCACCGGGGTTGCGGGAAACCGAGTCCGATATCTCCTCGACCAGCAGTTTCGCGCCGCCCACATCCACGGTGTTGCCCATTCGTGCTTCTTCAAACATGGAGACCATGGCCTGTTTGGCTTGCTGGCATATCTTGGTGGCGCGTTCAATTTCGGCCGCCGCCGAAACCGGTGCAATTTGACGTTGCCCATCGGCCACCAGCTTTAACTCAGCTTCAACCTGGGCTTCCGACTCGGCCTCGGAAACAGCCGATTCTCCCGCCGCGACATCCATCCCCTTCTCGCAGTCAATCCACACCTCTTTGATACTGCTGGCCCGGACAGCTTCAATATCTTTGGCATCGGTCAGGACAAAAGCCGTGCGCCAAAATGGATGCTCCATCCAGGAACCACAAAATTCCTTGAGGTGCATCCCGAGCGTGAGTTGATCAACACTGATACGTTTGAGCATGGATGGTACTTTTACAAATTAAAGTAGTGCCCTCAACGCTCACGCAAAGGCACACCCAACTGCCGCAGATACGTTGCCACTTCACGGCTGAGCACGCCGCCTGCGCGGGCCTTCTCGGCCAGTTCTGCGGCTCGGGCAGTTTGCCCTTGCGCGGCAAGTGACACCGCCGCGCCCAGCATCCAGCGGGCTTCCTCCGGGCGGAGCTTCAAGGCCATCAGGTAGGCGGCCGCAGACTCTTCATGCCGCCCCAGGCGTTGCGCCGCATTGCCCCGCAACGCCCAGACATCCGCAAAACCAGACAAGGACGACTCCAGACGCGTGAGCATCTCCAAGGCTTGGCTCACCCGCCCCTCGGCCAACTCCATTCGAGCCAGTTCACGGACCAAAGAGGCCAGTACCGAATTGTTGCCTGAAGGCGTACCGGCAAGGTTCGCCCGCTCCGCAGCCGTCAGCGCCTCACGAAGGAGTTCAATGCCAGCCTCGTGTGAGCCCGCGCTCCAGAGACTCTGGGCTTGCGACAAGGCTTCCAGCGCGGGCGACCGGCGCGAAGGGCTTTGAGAAGCCACCATGGCTGCGGCAGGGGTAGTGGAGGCCATCATGGTTGATGGTCCAGCCACAGGCCGCTCAGTCAGCGAACGTTCTGGCACTACCCGTGGCGAAACAGCCGCACCCAGTCGGGATGGCGTGGCATGACTCGGCGCCCACATCAAGGTGCTGTCCATCTTCAACGACATATCAGCTTGGGCCGCAGCCGACGGTGGCACCGCCGTTGTCGTTTTCACGGGCAGCGGCAACTTCGTGGCAACCGGGGCCGCCACGATCAGCGCTTTGAGAGGCGCATTGTCCGGTTCGATACTGGCAGGCACCGCACTGGCAATGGCGATGGGCTCTGCCAGCAGCGCTGTCGCGACCACCGATGTGCCTGTAACAGGTACCGAAGGCGCCTTCACCTGCGCCACTTTACGCTGTAAAAATTCGGTTTGATGCAGGTACCACCATGCTCCTGCCGCACTACCCGCAACGATGACCACCGCTGCGATCACGCCAGCCCGACGCGACGAACCGCGTTGACGAGCATCGCCATCGGAATCAGATGCGAGCAAAGTACCGCTTGCGATACCCGTTCGAGACTCCTGGGCCTGGCGCGGGGTCGCACCAGCAGCCTGTCGACTGTCTAGGTCACGCAGCATTTTATTAATCACGCTCACAACGACTCTCCGGAAAATTCATCTTTAGCTTGTTTGACCAGCACATTTGCGGCGCCTGGTTTCCTACTGCGCCAAATGCCTTTCCAGCGCAACCACGACAACCTCCACCACGACACCGGGGCCCGCACCCCCGGCGTGTCGGCTGCGGCCAGACGCACGTGGCGAACGTTCACCCGGTGCACATTTTCACCATACGCCAGCATCAAACACTTGTTTGCCAACACGTTCACAAGCCGTGGCACGCCCCGGCTAAAGCGGGCTACTTCCTGTGCCGCATCAGCCTCAAACACCCAGGTATCGGTTGCGTCGCTCTGTGCCGCCGTTGCAAGGCGATGCTCCAGATAGGCCGGTACCCGGTGGGCCATCATGGGCCCAAGGTATTCGCTGAAGGTGATACGTTGCAGTAACTGACGAATTTCGGGCCGCGACAACTTCTCATCCAGTTCAGGCTGCCCCAGCAAAACCAATTGCAACAACTTTCTTTTTTCTGTCTCCATATTCGACAGCAGGCGAAGACTCTCCATGGTACGAACAGGAATAGCTTGCGCCTCATCAATGCAAACCACCACACGCCGTCCCGCCTCGGCGTGCATTAACAGACAGTCACGCAGCGCGTTGAGTACTTTGTGGCGATTAAGCGGCGGTGATACGTCAACACTCAACTCATGAATCAAGGCCATCAGCAAATCATCCGGCCCCATATCCGGGTTGGGTATGTAGGCGGTGACACATTCGCCTTGCAATATTTTCAACAGCTGCCGGCATAACACCGTCTTGCCGCAACCCACCTCACCCACAATTTTTAAAAAGCCTTCACCACTGCGCAGCGCAACCAGCAGCATATTGAGTGCGGCCTGTGCACCTTCATGGGGATAGAAAAAGGCACTGTCCGGCGTGATAGAGAACGGCGCCTCACGCAAGGAAAAATGCCGGTCATACATCACTTCACGACACTGTTGGATCGACTGTCATCCACGCTGCCATCAATGCGAATCACGCGTGCGCGCACCGCATCCATATCATCCAGCGCCGCACGTGTGCGTTGGGTTTGCGCCTCCCAATCCTGCGCCGTGCGGATGATGGTGGGCTTAATCAGTACGACCACTTCCTTTTTGCGCCCGGTGTTGGCGCGGTTGCCCAGTAATGAGGAAAAAACCGGAATATTGGTTGAACCCGGAAGCCCGGATGAACTGCGGCTGGATTCCATCTGCATCAGCCCCCCAATCGCCACAATGCTGCCGTCCTGAATACGCACCAGCGTGTCAGTCTCATTCACGCTGCTCGACGCTACGGGTAAACGGTAGTTGCCCGCGCTGCCAAGATCAATCTGTTTGGTTTTTTCCGTCACATTTGTGACAGAGGGGTGAACATGCAAGGTGACATTGATACCATCGTCTATTTGGGGTGTCACATCCAGTGAGATACCTGAAAAGAAAGGCGTTAAAGTTAACGTGGGTAGCGTCGGCGCAGTCGTGCTACCAAGCACAGTCGAGGTTGAACTTGAATTCGTTCCGCCGGATACATTGGTCACGAAAAACTCATCGGTTCCCACTTTAAGCACTGCCTTTTGGTTGTTGAGAGTGGCAACCCGGGGGCTGGAAAGCGTCTGAACATCTCCCTGTGTTTCGAGAAAACCCAAAACTGCGGCAAATCGACTGGTTGCCAAAGCAAGCCCAAACACCCCGCCCCCATTGGTAATCGAAGGCACCGGAACCACGCCAGTCAAAGCAGCGTTAGTGCCCTGGAGAAATGGATTTGTGCTACTAACGCCACTGCCCAGCACGCCCGCAATCACAGGGTTCGAATCTACAGTACCAAAAGCAGCCCAATTCACGCCACTCTGAAAACCATCACGCAACTCAACCTCAACGATTTTGGCTTCCAGCATAACTTGCCGCTCTACGGCAATCTGCGCGGCTTTAAGAAACTTGTCGACCTGTCGCAACTCATCCGGCATCGCTCGCACCGCCATGATGCCCGCCTGCGGGCTGGTGATGACATTGCGGCCTTCCCCGCTGCCAATCAGGCCACTGACGGCCCCCGCAAGCTCAGCCCAAAAATCAGTTTTGGAAGTCGTCGAAACGCGACTGCTCTCGATCTGCTGACTGGCGCCCGGTGTGGTCGAAGTTGCCCCCGAAGTCGTGCTACCTGAAGTGGAGGCCTGCAAGGCGGCACCCGATGACACACGCAACTCACTGTTACCAACCCGCTGCGAGTGCGGGTAATTGACCGTGAAAATTCGGGTCTGCAACGTGGGCGCATAGATAGTGATGCGACGTCCTTCCATCTTGAAGTCATAGCCATACACATCACGAATCGCGTCCAGTGCTTCGGCCACCGTCACGCCCCGCAAGGTTACCGACAGTGTGCCAGCCACATCAGGATGCATCAGCATGCTGTAGCGGGTGTCAGCCACAATGGCCAAAAACACCTCGCGTGCTGGGGCGTTGTTCACCAGTAAATCCAGCTTGGGCTCGGGCACCAGCGGCACCGCAGGCGGAGCAGGCTCTGCCAGCGCATCGCTGATACGCGACGGCACCACGACTGACTTAGGCGCAGTGGTCGGAGGCAGATCTGCGCGAACAGCATCGCTGACATTAGGCGTGCGCAACGGCCGGTCAGCGGCACAACCAGCGAGCAAGCTCACACTCATCGCAATACACAAAACGGAAATTGCGAACGACTGCGTTCGCGCTTCAGACCCTATCTGCTTGAAGTCAAAAATATGGATCATGGGAGGGGCTTTACGGGTCATTGGAATGGACCTCACGGTTGAGCGCCTGCGCACGGAGCGACTGAGGGCGAAGTTTTGGAGGTACTAGATTTGCAAACAGGTCGCACAGCAACCGGAGATACGGTACGGCGTTGGATGCCGGTAAATTGGGGTAATTTTCGCAACACGCCACCTTCGCGCAACCAAATTTCAGTCTCGGTGATACGTTCAATACGCGCTTGACCCAATTTTTGCCCTTGTGCATAAAGACGGGTTCCAACGACCAAATAAGGGTGTCCGTTGCGCACAATCACGGTCATGGCACCCGCCTCTGCACCTAAAGATGCGCCGCCCAGTGAGCTGTTTGCAGACCCGCCGTCCGTCGGTGGCAAAGTGGGGTCGCGCAGACTTTGTGCATCAACCCGTCCGAGCGAGAGAAATAGAGCAAGGCCTATCAGCCAAATTAACGTCAGCGCCTTGGGTAGTGCGGAGAGGCCAAACTTCTTCATGGCTGCACCCCGACCAAAAATAGCTGCAATGTCAGCTCAGGTGGCAGCGTTTCGCTTTTCAGCTTCATAACACCCCAACGCACATTAGGCAATGCTTTCTCAAGGGTCTGAACGTATCGCATCAAATCGGGGTAAGGACCCGTTACGGTCAGTTCCACACCTTGCCGCGTGAACCCAGCAGGTACTGCAGCAGCCCCAACCGCTGGCGCAGCTTGAGCAATAGCGGCCTCAGGGGCTAGGGCCGAAGTGCGAACCAGTGTTAGTCCTTCATACCGGCGCAATAAATGGACCAGTACCTGAGCCAGAGGTGCGACCTCAGTCTTGGCGGGCAATACGTCCTTGATATTCTGGTTCACCTCATCCAGACGAATTTTGACGGCAGCGATTTCATCGCGCACCGCTTGGGTGGTGTCCACCGGCTTGGCCGTGGATTTCAATTCATCTCGAGAGCGTTGTAAATCTGCGCTTTGTTTATCAAAACGCTGAGTTAATTGTTTATGCACCACTTGCGCTGGCGACAGCCAAACCACATCGGCCAGCGCCAAGCAGCAGGCAATAATTGATAAAAATAAAAATATGCGTTCGCGAAGACTCAACGCATTGATGCGCACAGACTGCACGTCCCACCATTTTTTCCACCAGAGCTTCATGGCTTGCTACCTGAAATGGCAGAAGGTTTGCCCAATGCGCTAACGAGACTGAACGACCACACGGGGCGAAACGCGGGCACAGCAGACGACGCAGCAGGCAAGGCGGAGCCAGTTGCACCGCCCACCACGGCGGTCAGCGTCGCCACATTGGCGTTTTCAACCTTGACGGTTGACAGTCTTTGCCCCTCAAGCAAAGGACTGGCGGCGAGCTTACCCACCCAGTCGTTAAGCGCGGAGGGCTCCAGGGTAAAACCGCTGACTTCAAGTTGCGTTTCATCGGCCTTCACCTCGGTCACCCACACTTGGGCCGGAATACTCTGAGCGACCAGTTGTAGCCGGGCCGCATGGCCCCAGCCAGGGCGAAACAAACCACGCTGCAATTCCTCTCGGAGTTTTTCGCGCTGCACTAACTCAGAACGTCGACTCTGAAGATCTTGTGCCAACGCCAACTCGACAGGTCCGGCGCTCGCTTTGTTTTGCGCTATGGCTAGTTGCAAACTTTCAAGCTCACGCGATTGAGAGGCAAGTGATTTTTTGAAAGCTTCGCTGGCGACATTCAGACTCCAAACCCAATAGACGCACAAGCCGCCCCCCAGCAGAACAAATACGACCAAGGCCTGCACCATGGTTTGGGCCGAAAAATAACGCTTTTGCGTTAATAAAATCGGGGTGCAGAGATTGATTTGCTGGGGCATGGTGGCAAAAAGCGTATGGTTATTAGTATTATGAATTTAGAGCTTGCTGAACTCATAGCTTTCGACCTTCGGTCCGCATCAGTACCCCCAGCAAAGGCAGACACAGGGCCTTGTCGTTTGCAGCCCCACCCTCGAATCCTGGAAACTGGACGTTGATATTCAAGGGCAACACCGCCAACCCCAACTGCACCCCAAGCCACGTTGATAATTCTTCACTGCGCGCCCCCGCGTAGACCCGCACGCTGTAGAGCGGCATACTGGACCATGAGCGGCTCCACACATCAAGCGAACGCTGCACCTCCAGCACAAAGCGCTGTGCCTTGTCATCATCCCCACTACCACCAGCAACCGTTGGGGTAGGTGTAAGGCGTGTGTCGGTGTAGTCATTGCCATATGAAACACCGCCGACGCTGTAGTCTGGTACGTATTCCCCAACCGGGGTAAAGGCGTCGACAGGCCCAGCAGGAGCTTCGCTGTCATGCCCCCAGGAGGCAGCCAAAAATCCTTCTGGCAACTCAAACCGTCGGGAGTAAAACAACTCCTCATTGGCACTGATAGTCAAAACCGCTTGGTGCCCGTCCACCAACACCAACGCGGCATTGGCGCGATCAGCACGGCCATCACGGCCAGCCAATGCACTCTGAAGGTTACGTTGCGCGGTTTCCTGAATATCAATGACAGGCACCTTCCAATGCATGGCGTCACCCAATTCAAGAACACTGCGCACGACCGAATTGGTAACGGCAACAACAAAAAGATGCCCGGCCCCTTTTTGCTGACCATCCCCCACGCGCATCACATCAAGGGTGACATCATCCACATGTGAATCCAGCATCTCCCGGATCAGATAACGGGCCGCCGAACGCAATTCTTCAGGCGGTACCGCGGGCGCATCGATCTGCAACAACTGGTACTGCTCGGGCCACAACATGACGCGGGCTTCAAGACCTTTAAGCCCCAATCCCTGCACCCGTCGGACAAAGTCTTCAGTGCTGTCTGTGCCTTGACGTTCCACACCAAATTTCAGCACCTCATGCAAACCATCGGCGCGCAAACGAGCAAGCACATAAACAAGTGTCTGGCCTGACCAGGACACCACGAGTTGATCACCTGAACCTTGACGCTTCCATGGCCAACGCATGGTCAAACAACCGCCCGAAAGACAAAAAAATCAATGCTGAATGGAATTTCGATCATGAAAGAAGCAATACCAAATATTTTTATACTTAACTGATAGCGGAAACCGCAACCAACAACAGAAGCATTTTCCATGAAAATCGCAAAAAATCAGTATTTTTAATAATTTTCACGGCGGTAAATAATGGGCGATCTGCCCCCAAAAACACCAAATGTCACCCGGGCGCAGGGCAAATCATCAAGCAGACCAGGCGTGCCGATCTGGCCATTGCAGTTACCCCAATTGAAGTCCATGTAATCTGGCACACCCAAGATAAGGTCCAACCAACCCCGTTTGAGCGGCGCGGCAAATTGCAGCCTGGCTTGACCGCTACTGAGCGAACCGGTAGCAACACCAGCCATCGTCTGCAAGGTAGGCACTGCGGCGGCACTCAGCAACTCGTTTTTACCAGTAACAACCGGATAAAAATAAAGATTAGGCTGGCCGTCCGGCTTAGCGCTGCCGGTCAGCGTACGGGCAACCGGCACACTGACTGCGGTACAACTGTCATCCATACTATTTACAAAAAAATTGCCCGACCAAAATCGCGCCTGCAGCGGCACGCTCAGTGGCAACTTTTCGGAACCATACGCGTTGTGCAACTGCAACTGACCAAACCGGAACTTGCTACCTTTGGCAATGCGCACTGCGGTACAGGTGCCATCACTTGTCCCAGTGGAATCTGTGGTGCAACCGGTATTGGCTGCAGCCATATCCCGAGGTCTCAAATAGGGTCGTAAAGTTGCGGCAAGCGTCGTTTCGGCATCGACCCTCAGTCCAATATCCATGTCATCGTAGGCGCCATCAGGTGCCGCGCCGCGGGAGAAATGGTCTGCCACGAATAAATATGCGCCATTCGACCACGCTGGCGTGCCTAGCCCAATGAGGCGGGTCAAATCCAATGCAATCCCATTGTTGGCGTTCTCGATTTCTGGCGTGACAGTCGCGTTGGCAAAAACACTATTGAAATTCTTCGTCTTGCTACTGCCCACGCTTTGCGCCTCCACAGTCGCAGACAGACTGAACGGCTGCCCCATGTAAGTGAAAGTGCCACAACCGGGCGTAAAAACTGGCAGGGTCACGGCAAAATGGTCTGGAATAAAACGGCCGAACGAAACAGCAGTCTTGTTGCCGATACTGCAACCGTATTGACCGCCGCTCAAAGTATCGGCAAGGTAGCTGTCACTGACGCCACTTGTGATGCAATCCCCGGTAGCGCTGTCCACGGCGGTGAACGCGTCGTCCCGGTAGGCGCCCGGCGCCAGGTAGAGATAACCTACCTCGCTGTAGGTGACATTGATCGCCCCTGCGTTCGCCTTTAACGAAGCAGACGTTAGCGTCCCGACCACACCACCGCTTGTTTGAGAGCTATCCTGACTGGTAATCTGCGCAGTGAGCTTGCCAGTGTCAAGGGTCAAAGCGCCCGCATAACTGCTATTAGGGTTGGTGGTGGCGCTGAGGCTGAAGTTGCCCCCCGCCTTGATGACCGGAACGGCCGTAGCGGAAGGCGCGCCCGCTGTGGCTGATGTCACCAGCGTCAACGCGCTGGGTCGTACAGCGAAATTATCGCTTGAACAGGCTACAAGGCTCGGCGTTTGGTTGGCATCGGTCACCCGGCAGCGCAAGTCGGGGTAAGCTTTGGTCACATTCATAACGGTTGCAGTTTTGCGCCCCTGATCGGTAGCGGCGAAGCTAATCGTCTGTGAAACAGCGGGCGAGATGGCGACACGACTGGCGCAAGCGGTAGCGCCTGAGCCGTCAACCAATTCCAGCGTCACGTTCTTGGCCGTACTGCCAGCAGCCACATAGTTGCTTTCCAGCGTACCGTCCGTCTTGACGGCGGCAATGTCAAACGTGAAGTTGGTACCGACCATTTTGGTAAACAATGGTTTACGCGCTGTTGAAACCCACGGGTTGTTCTGCCCCGTCTCAATGCATTCAAAAACACCCGCATCGGCGGAACCGCCCGCACATACGCGAGCAGTGCCATCCCAATTTTTACCTGCATTTTCGTTATTAAAAATGTCGCTCACCTGGGTGTTGCTCAAAACCTCAGAGAACACCTTGAGTTCATCCAACGAACCATTTAAATACTTTGCATCGCTTGCACCTAATGTGCTTTCAATCCTGCCAATGCTCGAAAACGCATTCGTGACCACCCCAGTCGCTGACGTCGCTTGTTGTGGCGAACCACCATCCACATACACCTTGGTATTACCTGTGCTTGCGTTGCGGGTGAGCACAATGTGGTGCCATATATTGTTATTGATGGCCGTTGCAGATTTTGCGCCTGCTGTGTCGCCTTTCATTACCCCAATTCTTCCGCTACGGTCTATCCAGCCCCAAAAAACATCATCGGTGCCGCCACTGTCCTCTATTCCCGTCACGCCGGGCGCTTGCCACATGGTGTCATTTCCAACTTGACTGGTTTTAATCCAGAAGCTGAGTGAAGCGGTACCACTCAGAAGATTACTCAAGTTGGAGACACTCACATACTGGCTCGTGCCATTAAACACACCCGCCCGACATACCTTGCCTGTATTGGTGACCGCACCTTTTTGGGATGTGCCAGCAGTGCCACCAAAAACCATGTTTTTGACCTCGCCAGTCGCACCGCTCCAGGTGAGTTCATCAAAACGGTATTCTGCTATGGAGGTCGGTAATTTGTTGGAATTTACACAAACAGCAGCCAAAAACAGGGTCTTGTCGTTAATCGTGCTTGCAGTCAAGGTGATGACCCCGGCGCCAGTGGCTGTCACGCTCCCGCCAACATGTGAGCTCGTCAGTGTGATCGCGCCAGCAGTGGTGCTGATATTGCCACCGACTAGAACGCTGCTCAGTGTGACGACGCCACCGCCAGTAATAATGATATTGCCGCCGACCGTGCTCCCGGCACCGATGGTGACAGCGCCAGAAGTGGTACTGACATCACCGCCAACTTTTATATTCGTCGTCAGTACGACGACACCCGCACCGGTGGTAATAACATCACTACAAATCGTGCTCCCGTCACCAATGCTGATGCCACCAGCGACCGTGGAAATAGAACCAGCAACATTGATGCTCTTGGTTAGAGTGACAACGCCAGCGGCAGTAGTCACATCGCCGCCAACCGAACTACCGTCGCCGATATTGACGGCGCCAGCATCGGTGCGGATATAGCTGCCAACCTTGCTGTTGGCGCCGATGGTAACGACGCCGGTGGTGGTGCTAGCAGCAATATAGCCGCCGACCAAACTCCCGTCCCCAATGGTGACGGCGGCGAGACTGGTCACGTTCGCGTTCAGCGTCGCGCTGGAACCCAGGGTGAGAGCACCGGTAACGTTTAAAGTCAAATCGGCTGCCGCTCCAGCGGAATTGATTAGAACGCCAGTACCAGCGGAAAACGCACCGGTGACATTGATGGTGGCCGGCTTCGGCGATCCAATAGTGACCGTATCGCCCGCGGCAAGCGTCAGTGTTCCGCACGTGTAGGTGCCGTTGCTACCACTGCAACCTGCAGGCAGGTTTTTTTGTTTGTCAGGAAAGGTGTAGTTCGCGGCTTGTGCCGGCAGCGCGGCCAACAACAGGGCCAGCAACGGGACGAACCCAAACATCCATCGGAGTGAGGCGGACAAACTAGCGGTCAGTTGCGCGCAGCAGAGCTTAATCATTGAGCTTTTCCATTCTCTTTTGTACGCCGCAAATCATCTTTCCATGGATGCCGACAAGCTGCGCTCAATATAGCCTACGCTTCCGACCGCCCCTGGTGAAGATGCCACAGAGGTGAACTGAAATATATTTATATTAGCGCCCGCCTCTATGTAAATTTGTGGGTTGCAGGTAATGACCAGCGTGAAACCGTCCACCGTTGCAGGTGGCGCGGCCACAGGACAGGCCGCGGGCGCAGCGGCAACCACACTCGAAATCGCCCACTCCAGCCCCACTCGCGCCGCCCAGTAAGCACGCGAACCCTGCAGGTCTTGCGCAGAGGTGAGCTGCTGAGTATTGGAAAAAGTCAGCATAAAACCTCCTAACGCAGCGAGAATAACTATCAAAAAGATAGCAGCAATGGCCGCAAAGCCTTTTTGTCGAATCACATCGTGTTTCATGGTGTGTTGTTCACATGGACTTCATGCTGCAGACTGACCGTTTCGCCGCTGTCCGTGAGCTGGATCACCATGCGAATCAGGGCGTTACGTTGCAGGTCTGAACCACCGTAGTCGAAATTACAAGTGACATTTCGCGCAAGGATAGGACCGATGGAGGGGCAACTGCTGGCAGGAACTGCGGTTGAGGAAGGGAACAATGCTCTGCTGGTACGGTGGAGATTGCCGCCGCTACACACATAGGCAACAATGTTCTCGTTGGCAGGAATCACATGAAACCGGTTGCTGGCTGATGCCAGCGGAAACTGTTTTCCCAATGGAGTGCCTATTGGCGTTCCAATCGGCGTGCCTTCGATCGCAATAATCGTCTCAATAGGCGCGGCTGACTCGATCGGAGCCAATGTCACGGTAGCAGTATTGTCTTGTTCGTATGCGCTCGACCCGGTGATGCCCAGGTTGTAAACAACGATCACATCCCCATTGACAATGCGCTGGTCTGCAGGCAAGGCGATGTTGCTACCGAGCATGTTGAACGTGAAATCAGCAACACTGAAATTCAAACTGCTGTTATCTCCTGCCGCAAATTCTTCGGCCCGGTAACGCCCCCCGGTCTTGGTAGGGATGAATTCGATGCACTGGTTGTTAGGTGTACGAATGCTATTGGGCAGCGACTTGCGAATGTCGCGCGCCATGCGCCGCACGACTGTGTCGGCCACATCGGTCAAGGCCGCGCGCCGGGCACTGGCAATGTAGGCATCAATCGGGCTTTTCATGAAGACGGACACCATTCCGCCAATCACGCCCATGATGACGATCACCATGATCAATTCAACCAGGGTGAATCCGCGCTGGCGGTGTTGCCGGGGTTGGGCTGGGGACGTGCGCATAGCGAGGGACATGACTAATAGTTGCCGCGGTAGCCGGAGAGGCGGATATTAGTGCCACCGGGACCGGCGACGGAGACCGTAATTCTTTTGACCGCTATCGCGTTCAGTGCAGGACTTTCCGCTGCTGTCACTATGGTCACCGTTACAGCGGGAGAAATGTTGTAGCCACTCAAACTAGGCACTGCTGCACCCGTCGCATCCACTATGCCGGTGGTGGTGTAGCCCGCGTAGTCGTCCACGTCATCGAATTGAGCACGAACCGCTCCCGCATAACCCCCGGCAGGATTCACATACTCTTTGAGCAAAATCTCTTCCAACAAGGATTCGGCAATGGCAATGGCCTGCTTGCGCACCATCGGGTCGGCGCTGGACTTAACCACGGAATTCATTACCGAAAGAATGCCCGCCAGCCCGGCACTCACCACCACAATGAAGATGATGAGTTCAATGAGCGTGAAGCCCTTGTGACGCCACCTATTCATGGACATAGCCAGTGACGGCTTCCACCGTGATCGTGTTAGCCGCGTTGCTCACCTGAATGGTTTGGGTGACCTGCAATGCACCCGTACCATCAGCGTTGATGGGCTGCCCCAACCCGTCAAAATTAAAAGTCGTCGGCCTGACACTGAAAACCACACCTGACTTAGCGATGATGATGGCCGGGCTCTCTCCCTTTGGGCCTCGCAGCGGTAACGGTGCGGCGCCACATGTGGGTGTAGGCAGTGCAGGGGTGGGTGCAGCCGGAGCAATAGTCAAGCTTACTGAATTGACGTCAAACGCCACGCAGACAGTACGCCGCTGAGCAATGGCGGTCTTCTGCGCGTATCGCAAAAATGCCAGGGTTTCATCGTGAAAACCCCGGGCATAAAAGTCATTGCTATTGAAAATGCGCGGCGCAGCGAACACAGCCAACACACCCAGCATGACGATGACCATGATCAATTCAATCAACGTAAAGCCACGCGCGTGCGCCGCCACACATTTCCGCAAGCGGGCGACATGACAACGGGGTTTTGAGTGTCTAGTCAGCATGGCGTAACGAGTTGCTACTAATGTAATAGCTGCCTATGTAGTACACACATGGGCTAGAGGCGAATTTTGTATAAATTTTTGCATAAATAGTGTGCTCGGTCAATTAACTTACGTTTGGTAAAGGCAAGGTGCCACCTACCGCTAGCCACTGAGCTTTTCGCCACGGCACCACGCTTGCCACATGCGCCGGTAGAGCGATTCCAGGTCGCGGGTAAATTGTTCGGGTTGGCGTAGCGGGCTGGCGGCCATGCGGGGCCGGATTTGGCTGCGCAGTTCAATGAACCGGGCCGGGTTGTTGGCCAGGGCAACGGCCCCTGCCACATAAGCGTCCACATTTACAAACGCCAAATCACCCACTAGACCGATATTGGCCAAGGCCGACACGGTTTGGCGCGACACCACCGAGTCGCCGGCGATGGTGACCACCGGCACGCCCATCCACAGCGTCTCCAGCGTGGTCATGCCGCCGTTAAATGGGAAGGTATCAAGGGCGATGTCGATCTCGCTGAACTCGGCCAGCATGGCCGCGTGCTCCGTGGATGGCCGCAGAATCAGCCGCTCAGCGGCCACGCCGTGGGCCGCAAACCGACTGCGCAGCCGGTCGCAAATAGCCTCCTCATGTAAGCCACCGGACTTGATCAGCAGTTTGGCGTCGGGCACACGCGCCAAAATGACAGCCCAAGCCTGAACCACTGAATCCACCAGTTTGGCGAGACGATTAAAACTACCAAAAGTAACATAGCCATTTTTGATACAGGGCGTTTCAGCCACTTCCGGGGCGTAGCCAGGAACGCTGTAACAAAAGCGGGTATGGGGAAGACTGAGCGGAATTTCTGAAAAAAGCTGTCCGCTGCCTGCGGGCGAGGTGTGGGGATCGGTGATGAAGTAATCCATGCTGGTCAGCCCAGTCGAATGGAAATAACCAATCCACGACGCCTGAATGGGCGCTGGCTTGCTGATGAACACCGGCAGCCGGTTGTAGGCGGTGTGGCCAGAGAGGTCAATCAGAATGTCAATTCCCTCGTCATGAATCATCTGCGCCAACTCATCGTCAGGCATCAGCACCACATCGTGCCAGCCGGTCGAACGGGAACGAATTATTTCTGTAATCTGGTCAGAAAAACGAACATGGGAATAGCAATGAATTTCATACTGACTTGGGTCATGGCAGTTCATCACGTCGCTAAGGAGAAATCCAACCGGGTGCAGGCAGAAGTCGCCCGAGACATAGCCAATCTTGAGGCGGCGACCCGGTTCGGCATCGCTGGCAAACGGGTACTTTCGCGCTGGACTCGCGCCCTCGTAAGCCGTTGCCCAATCAAGGTGACGCTGGTAAACCGCTTCCCGACTCATGCCATGAACATACGTCAGTAAAAATAGCAAATTCGAGTAGATCGCTGGCATTTGGGGCACCAGAGCCAACACTTTCTCCAGTGGTTCAATGGATTCAACCGAATCGCCCCGCTCCGAAATGCGAGCCGACAAAGAAATCAGCGCGTTAAGGTCGTCCGGCTGCTGGCGCAGTAGTTGGCGACAAGTGGCCTCGGCTGCCGTGATTTCATTATTGGCTGACTGCGCCAAAGCCAACCGACCCAACAGACCCGCAGTTTCTCCTTTGAGGGCAATTTGCCGGTTGATATAGGCCATGGCAGCACTTAAATCCCGGGTATCGCCCAGCAACGTGGCCCGGTTGTAGAAGGCCTCTTCGCAGGCGGGCTGCAGTTCCAGTGCTTTGTTAAACGCCACCAGCGCTGGCCGACTTCGGCCCAGTTGCATCAGCACATTGCCGAGATTGACCTGGAATAGCGCCTTGTCTGGGTGAATCTCGATGGCGGCACGCGCCGCCTGCTCTGCATCTTGGTAGCGGTCACACTCAATAAGCGCCGCAACGCGGTTGGACAAGGCCTCGTAATGCGCCGGGTGGCGTTGCAACACACGGTCAAAATACGTCAGGGCGGTGACGGGCTCACCCTGAATTAGCCACCACTCCCCAAGATTGGTGAGTGCCTGGGGCAACGAGGACTCCAACGCCAGCGCACGTTCATAGCAGCTCCGGGCGGCCTCCATGTCCAGCGATTGCCGCTGTGCCCCTCCCAGAGCACACCAGGCACGGGCATGGGTCGGGTCCAATTGCACGGCTTCCCGGTAGGCCACAATGGCTTGCGGTAACTTGCCGCCCGACTGAAGGGAGTTGCCCAGTTGCACAAAGGCATCGGCAGCACGCCGTCCCCCGGCGCGGGCGGCATAGCGGTAACAAGACTCGGCCAGCGAAGGCATCCCCTTGGCATTGAACCAACGCCCTAAATGGAACCAGAGAAACGCCGACAAATGCTTCACGGGTTAGTTCGGCAAATGAAGGGCAGCCAGTGCGAGCAGATCGGCATCGGGCAGGAGTGTCATTGAGGCAATCACCCAAAGGTCGAAGGCGGCCTCACGGCGCTGGCCTGCCACTGCGCCAAATCCAGACTCTTTCAAGGTCGCCATCAGTGTTGCCAGGGTAAACCCCGTGTGATGCGCCATATAGAGATTGCCCGCCGCGAGTTGTGGCCGATGGCCGTAAAGAATATCGAGCGGTGCAATGGGGCCGACCGGGGCTAGGTAAGCCGCTTCAGTCAACAGGCCTTCGGCTATGAGTTGGCAAACCGATTGCAGGTCCGGGCAGGTCAGCACCAGAAAACCACCGGGTTTCAGCACCCGGCGGAACTCATTTAGCGCCAAAGGCACTTCGTGCGGATAAAGGTGTTCAATATTGTGGGAAGAAAAAACTGCATCCACCGATGCCGATGCCACTGCAGACATATCCAGCATCGTGCCGACAATATCGGGGTGGGCGTTGGGATCAATATCAAGCCGAATTTCCTGCCAATCGTCTGACTGAAAACCAGGCCCAGTGTGCTCTTTGCGGGCCGGGCCGCAGCCCACGTGGAGAAGAATACGAGCGGGCGGCGAGGTTTCGTTTTTTAGCTCACAAGCATCCATTGACGCAGTGCTATTACAGATTTCGGAAGAAAGTAGCAGACCCCTGTTAGACAGCCAACCTTTGAGACGCGCCGAAAGGAAATCCGAAAAATAGGGGGTCATGGATTGTTCAGAAATCGGCGGAGATTTAGTTGCCGCGACCGGTGAAAGCCGACATCAACAGGGAGAAAAGGACTTGCCGTACCAGTTCTGGCGCATACCCGGCATCCAGCAAACGCTGCTGCAAATAAAAAACGATTCGTGCACGGGTGATGACGCCCAAGCGCTTCTGCGCTCGCTGGGTGCGAGCCTCCGCATAAAACTGGGCCAAGCCCTCCTCAACGGTCTTGAAGGGCACTTTCTTTTTGATTTTTTGAGCGCCGACGGCCAAAGGCAATACCGTTTGAAATGACAAAAAAAGCAGATCGCCAGCTTCTTGAACAACACTCATCAATGCTTCCCTTACTAAGCCAAGCCACCTTGAGAAAGTGGCCACCCAAAACGTAGCCTATGAAACAAGTCGGGCCCGCTTCCACGGGCCCGACTCAAACTCAGAAAAAACTGGTGCCAGCGCTGGCACCCAAACAGTTATGCCGAGGTGCAAATAATGGTAGCCGTTTGCACAACGCCCTTACTACCCAAAATATTGCAAGTCACAGCCGATCCAGCGGCACACGCCCCCAAACCAGCTGAAACTTGGTACTGCTGTGCGTTAGCAGGAGCAGTAGAAACTAAGGTAATTCCGCTCACCAGCCCTGAAAGTGCGGCAGGAAGGCAAACAGCAGCATTAGCGCCGGAGACAGCTACCGTACCTGTCGTACCTTTAATCAAAAATGCCGAATAGTTAATCACCGAAGCCGACGCCAACGCACCCGCCACGCCTTGCGTTGCCGCATTTCCTGCGTCAGTAGAGAGATCAACGAACTTCGGCAGTGCCACCGCAGCCAGCACGCCCAAAATCACGATCACCATCACCAACTCAATCAGCGTAAAACCGCGTTGAACTTGTTTCATATTGCCACCTATTAAAATTAAATTTTTATCTGAAAACTAATTCAGACTTAGCGTCACAAAGACATCTCTAACCAAAATTTTATTACATCAAAATCGTCTTGTGGATAAAGTTTGCAGCGTACGTTCATGAAAAAAAGTAAACCATGCTAAAAAACTTTTTTACGCCAGCCAAAAATCACTAGTTCATCACTTGGCCCTGAAAAAGATAGGCTTCTTTGGCCGTCAACTGCAAAGGTCCCAGCGCTCCACTCACACCAAACCAGGCCATGACATCGTCACTGGGGCTATAGAACCATTGGGCGTAAAGCGGCCTGTAGCCTATGCAGACGCAAACCGAATCAAACACCCAACTGCCTGCTGGAATTAACGCTGCTTCAACAGCGGTCATTTCACCGCGGTAATTTGTTAGATGGCGCTGAAGTAACTCGAATGGATTTCGTTGCATCGACGCAACAGATGAATTTCCTACAGCCACGCGTTTATGCAAATGATCAATCACCATGGCCGTGCGTAAGGCGCCTAACGTTGATTGAACCGCCGCCAACTCCGCTTGCCCCTGTAGCACTCGCACTTGCCGGGCAAATACCAGTGCCAGCACCACAATCACCCCTGCCAGTAGCGACCACTCCACCATACTGATACCCCAGAGCGGCGCTTGCTGGGGTGCTGACCGGTCTTTGACCACTTTTAACCGCCACCTTTGCCCGTGGCTGCCTGACCCAGGTTCCACAGTGGCAAGAAAACCCCCAACGCTAGCAGCAGCACCAGCACGGCAATCACAGCCAGCAAAATAGGTTCAATGGCCGCCGATAAGCCCTTGATGCTGTAGTCGGTTTCGCGCTCGTACATGCCAGCGATCTCAAAAAGAAGATTGTCGAGTTCACCGGTTTCTTCTCCGACCGAGATCATTTGCATCACCACTGGCGTGAACACCCCAGTGGCGCCAGCGCAGCGCGTAATGCTTTCGCCGCGCTCAATGCCATCACGCATTTGCTCGATGCGGCTGCCAATGTAGGCGTTGTCCACGGTTTGCGCCACCACCGTCAATGCCTGCACCAGCGGCACACCGCTTTGGCTGGACAAGGCAAAACTACGGGCAAAGCGGGCCAAAGTGGCTTTTAAAACAATGTCGCCAACAATCGGCAGCTTGAGCTTGCGGGCATCCCACCGGTAACGCCCTGCGGGGGTGCGTACATAACCGCGTATCAACACGATCGCGCCAATGACACCCGCCAGTAGCAAGGGCCACCAAGCCAACATCCAACCCGAGAACGCCAGAAGACCACGCGTGATAAGCGGTAGCTCGGCATTGAAGCCGGCAAATACTTTGGCAAATACGGGAATCACAAAAATATTGAGAATGACCACCGCAATCGCCATGGCGATCATCACAAAAATAGGGTAGCGCATGGCCTGCTTGATGCGCTCACGCACATCGCGCTCAAACTCCAGGTGTTCATTCAAACGCAAAAACACCTCAGTCAGCCTGCCCGTCATTTCACCGACCTTGATCATGGAAATATAGAAGGCGCCGAACACGTCAATATGCCGCGCCATAGCCGCCGACAGTTCACGCCCCTGATCCAGACTTGCGCGTATGTCATGGAGCATTTCCACCATGGCGGGTTTGGTGGCGGAGGCCTGCAGGCCTGCAAAAGCCCGCAGAATAGGCACACCGGCTTTGTTAAGTGTGTACATCTGGCGCGAGAACACCAAAATATCTTCAACCACCACGGGTTTGCGGCTTAAGCGCGCCAGCCAGTTGTCAGAGCTTGTCTCCGCAGGCGCAGCGGCAATGGCAATGTGAACAGGCGCCACGCCAATGGACATGAGCTGGTCGGCCACACCCCCTTCGGTCATGGCGTCAAGCTGACCCTGAACCGCTTCACCACGAGCGTTGCGCCCACGCCATGCATAGACAGCCATTGAGCGTTATTCCTGTTCGTCCACGTCAAAGCCAATCCGCAAGGCTTCGGACAAAGAAGTCCGTCCCTGACGCACGAGCTCCAAGGCATGATGGGCCAAGGTGTTCCCCTTCATGCGCTCACGCGCTGCTTTCATGAATGCAGCGGGGTCGGAGCGAGAGGCGGCTTGGGTGAGAACAGCGTCCATTTCAAGCAATTCGTACACCCCCTGTCGCCCCGAATAACCAGTGCCATTGCAAGCTGAGCATCCTCCGCCAAGCTTGGCTGATATCGACTCTCCAGGGTCAAGCATGGCTGTCAGCCAGGACTGCTCTTGCACGGTGGGCTCATGCGGTTCAACGCACTCAACACAATTAAGACGTACCAGACGCTGAGCGATAACTGCCTGCAACGAAGTCGCCACCATGAATGGCGGCACACCCATGTCAAGCAGGCGAAAGGGGGTGCTGATGGCATCCCGGGTGTGCAAGGTGGATAACACCAAGTGCCCCGTTATCGCAGCACGTAAACCAATTTCAGCAGTTTCGGCATCTCGCATTTCGCCCACCAGAATGACGTCCGGATCTTGCCGCAGTGTGGCACGCAACACACGGGCAAAGGTGAGCTCGATCTTGTCGTTGATCTGCACCTGGGTGATGCCTGGCAAGCGATATTCCACCGGATCTTCCACGGTGATGACCTTGAGCTCAGCGGCATTGATTTCAGCCAGCGCGGCGTAAAGAGTTGTCGTTTTACCGGACCCCGTCGGCCCGGTGACCAGCACCAGCCCTGAACTGCGCCCCAACACTTCGCGAAAGCGCTTGAGCATGGACTCTGGCATGCCAATGCTATCCAGTCGACGCATGCCCGCCCCCTGGTTAAGCAGTCGCATAACAGCCGATTCGCCGTAGGTCGTGGGCAAGGTGGACAGGCGGACATCAATGGTGTGTTCCTTCAGCCGCACGCTGAAACGACCATCTTGAGGCAACCGTTTTTCAGAGATATCCAGCCCAGCCATCAACTTGAGACGCTGGGCCAGCGCGCTACCAATGCGTTTGTCAGCCATCGTCTGGGTTTGTAAAACACCATCCACCCGCACCCGTATTTGAAGTCCTGCTTCTTGCGGCTCAATGTGCACATCTGACGCGCCCACCTGCATGGCGTCTTCGAACAGCGATTGCAGCAACCGCACCACGGGTGCACCTTCCAGCCCAACCGTGGCCGTGAGTTCACCAAAGTCAACCGCATCACCCAGGTCTTTTTCCAGTTCACGGGCAAGACCGCTGATTTCTTCGGTACGGCGATACAAGCGATCAAATGCCAAGGCCAGCTGGCTTTCAGGCACAGCCGCGATGGCAATCGTCCGCTTAAGCAAACGGGTCAGTTCATCAAAGGCAAATAAATCCAGCGGATCGCCCAAGGCCACCAGCAGGATATCACCCTTGTCCTCCAGCACCAGGGCCCGAAAACGTCGCGCCGCCGACTCTGGCAAAAGCCTAACGACATCCGTACGAAAGGGGAAAGTTTTGAGATTGACGAACGGAATCCGCAATTGTCGCGCCAAGCCATTGGCCAACAATTCTTCGGTGATGATGCCGGTTTCAATCAACAGCCGACCGACTTTTTTGCCAGTCTGGCGCTGCAATTCAAGGGTTTGCTGAAGTTGCTCTTGAGATATGAGACGCTGCTGAACCAGCACATCGCCGAGCCGCAGCTTCTCTGGCCGGCCTGGCTTGGGGGGTGGACTAGTCTGCGCTGGAGAAACTACTGCCATTTTTTAAGCCATTCCTTGATCTAAACAACTTCAAAAATAATAGCACGCCACGCAATGAAGACGGGGGCCAGATACCTTAATGCAGATGACGCGGCTTACGCCCGCCACCATGCCCCACACCGCCATGACCACCACCCGAACCACGTGGAGGTTTTCCAAGTTGCAGAGAGCTGACCAGATCATCAAAACGCTGGCTGAATAACTTGTCGATTTCAGCGACAACGCCACCAAGCTCAGCACCATCAAAATGCCGTTCCATCATGTTCACTACATCTTGCACCAGCAAGTCGCGTTGAACCTGCATGATGGCGGCGGGGTCTGGTCCAACGAAAAGCATCACGAAATCATCGCGCGATTCGGCATCAGACGCTTCTTCTTCGTCCTCATCATCAAACTCAGCATCATAAAACGTGACTTCGATCGCCGCTCCAGATTGCGCTAATTCATTCAGATTCATGCACATTTCGTCAAGCACCTGACGGAAATCATCATCACCAGCAACGGTCCAGCACATCTGCAACAGATGCTCCTGTGGATCAAACTTGATGCCTGGCTCATCTTCATACGAACTGCTAGCCGCATCCGACAATGAGCGTGCTCCCGCGTACTTCCACAACGGCTTGAGAGCGTCTTGCAACTGCTCAAAAACAACATCGGCGCGCAAGGCCACCTGACCATGAACATGGATCTCAAAAGGAGCGTTATAGCGTGGCATGGAGTGTGAGTGTAGTGGTGGTGCCCGGGACCGGAATCGAACCGGTACGCCCCTTATGCAGGAAAGCGGCGGATTTTAAGTCCGATGTGTCTACCAATTCCACCACCCGGGCGCAGCTGTCTATTTTGAAACAAAAAGACCTCGTCAGTTCAACTGACGAGGCTTAATGAGCAGAATTAAGCCGATATTTTCTGGAGGCGCGACCCAGAGTCGAACTGGGCTACACGGATTTGCAATCCGCCTACGTCTGGAATTCATCAATTAAATCAATGACTTACGAACTACCAAAAACGCGCTACCTAAAAACTATATTTTGAAGCATGAAATTATGGTCAGAGTATAGCCTTGCAAGAGTGCCTACCTGCCCTCTGCGGCATCACTTGCAGCCGATAGGCCTGTTCTTTAAGCGAAGCACGCCCCAGATCTTTCTATCGGCAAATCGAATAGTTTCTGGGTTGCATCGATAGCCTCTCGAAATGCGGTTTCCATTTCTGGCGGTAGTCCAGATGGTATTTTTACGTCCCAGTTGGCTCCATTGACAAATGTTGATGGCGGCAGTAACTCAAAAGCCGGGCGTGGCATTGACCATAGTTGGCCTAATGTCGACTTATTTTGGCAAATGATATTTTTGATCTTCTCGACCAGAAGCTCGGGCGTTAAAACTTCACGTTGCATGTTGGCTTTCAAAAAGTTGATTAAGTTCGAAGTTTGGCATCACGACGTGCAATTAGTCCCTTATGGATGTTTTCCATCTTCAATATCCAAAATCTGATTCACCTGGCTGCTCACTTCTGCGTATCGGGCGCGGCAGGTGGCAATGGCGCCGGCGACGTCGCGCTCGGTCGCAAACCGGAGGCCTCCACCAGCGGCAACGGTTGTGGTCGAACTCTCAGGTTCGCCGGCAGCGGCTGGCACTGGCTTGTCGCCGGTGCCGTTGAGCATGCTGACAGTCCCAGCGCTAAGGCACTCACGGCTAGAAAGTTTTGTAATGTATGCACGGGCATCTCCTAATTTTTGATTGATTGCAGCCAAAGCAGCCGCATGGGTGGTAGCGGCTTTGTCTTCAAAGCTGCGTTGTTGTTTGGCATCGCTGGCACGGGCCTCGGCTGTCGCCACATCAGCACGCGCCTGCACGCCCAGTTGCCACTTGATGCCAACGGCGCCGCCGGCGGCAAAAATGATCAGCACGATGGCCAGCTTGGCCAGTGCGCTCATGCTGACTCCCAATCTGGCAGATCGACCGTCTGGCCAGCCAGCGCATGTGTACAGTCGCCCAGGAACTGGATGCGGCCGTCCGTCACATAGCTGTGGCAAATGTCGGTCACCTTGGCCTGGTTTTCAGGCTTTGGCAAACCGGGGCCCGCCGGCGGCACCCAGTGGTCATACTGGACCAAGACGGATGGCGTGAATGTTGGTTTATCGACACTGCCATTCCATACCCAGCGTGGTCCTGATCCGGCGCCATGCTGAATGGCGTGGGCTCCATCGCAACCCGGGCACCAGAACATCAGGCCGTTGTCCTCGGTATTGCGCAAGATTGCAGACAGCGCGCTCATACCAGCACCTGAATTCCAAGCTGGGCGCCAGCATCGGTGATGGTGATCACGCGGTTCGATACCTTCTCGGGCGTTCGCGTGCTGATATGCACCCACTGCTTACCCTTGATACCCTCCAGAATCAGTTGGCCAATACCCAAGGATGACACCAGCGGCGCCAGCAGTTTGGCGACCTCATAAGGTGTGCCGTAGCCAGGCGCCACCACATCGGCCGCATGGCCTTGTGTATGGTCGGAGCTGGTGACCCCGCCCACGGCCATGTTCAGCTTCTGGCAGCGGTAGCCACTGGTGATGTTGATGGGGGCGCCAAGCTCGACGCGAACGCGCTCCAGCAGCTCGGCCAGTAGCATCATGCGCGGGATCAACTCAGGCGGGGGCGTGTTATCGATGCCGCGTTCGTGAGCTTTGGTGCTGGCGATGAGTTCGGCGAGGGTGAAGTGAGGTGACAAGTTCATCGGACATCCTTTTGAATTTCAATGGCAATAAAAAACCCGCTCAGAGGCGGGTTGGTGGTGGGCATTTGGGGTTGCCTGATTACGGGTGGTCGCCCACCCTGCGGGTTTTGTACATGGCGCACCCTTCTTTCAGTCGGGTCCTAATAATCAGGATGGCAAAGCCCGCCAGCACCGCGATCTCGGCCAGCGTGGGGCGCTCCAGGCGTAGCAGCATCGTTGGGATGCTGTGCACACCTAAAGCCAGCAGCACCGGTGTGGCCACGGCACCGCCGCCACCCAGGGCCAGCAGCGCCCAGCCCAGCGCCTTGACTGACTGCACCAGGCGTTCGCAGGTAGTGAGCCCGGCCGCCAGTGGACCGGTTCGCTCCAACTTATTGAGCGCCTCGGCCAGTACGATCAGGCCAGCGACCCAGTGCAAGGTTTGAATCAGCGCGGCGCTCATGTCGGCGCTCCCGGCTGCGGTTGTGGGCCCCGAATCCGCAGGATAGCCGACATGAGCACTTGCTGAGCGCCTCCGCCCACTGCAAAAGCCACGCCGATTACCAGCGGCTCCGGCAAGTTGGCCATCAGTAAAACTAGCGGCGTGAGGTAGCCCGCTGTCAGGCTCGACGCCACAGCGACAAACATCCGGCGTAATGTCGTCCGGATCAGCTCACGCCAGGTGTCACCGGTCGACGGCACGCTGTTAAGCAGGATGATGGCAACAAGTGACCCGAAGAAGCCAGCAATCAGCAGATCAACACGCAAGCCCAGCGGGATGCCGAGGACAGTGAGTACCGGAAGTGATACGCTGGTCGCCACAAAAGTAGCAGCGGCCAGCGCGGTGGAGGTAGGTTCAGCCATTACAACTGCCCTCTCAGCAATGCGATCTCAGAGTCCACCTGCTCAATGAACGATTTATTGCCGGTCAGAATCGCATCCCGCAGCCGGCGCGGGGTGATTGATGCCTCAAGCGTTGCTATTTCTGCCCGAATTAAATCTTTGGGATTTGGCGCTACAACAGGCTCCAAAACGGGCCTTGGGATGTTCTCAAGAACAAACGCAACCCCATTGAATTTAGCCCGCGTACAAGGGGGAATATCACCGGGTAGGGCATCGACGCAACCCGCCGGAAGCAGGAACACCCCCTCTTCAAGCGGAGATTGATCAGCTTCAGTCAGCGATACGAAATAGCCATTGGCATCAAGTTGTGAAACGGTTTTCATGTGTCAATCCTTAGTATTTGATGATTGCCAGTAAGGCAAGATTTCGCGGGCGGGTTTCCGAGCCGCCGTAGCTTCCAGTACTTGATCCTGCTGTAGCGGATTCACTAGAGCCGCCGCCAACAGGTCGCGAATTAGCGCCAGCTAATGCAGATGAACCGTGTGCGTGGGCTTCAACAGAGAAACCCTGGGCGCTACCAAAACCGCGCCCACTGTCTACTCCACGCCCATCATCCCAACCCCGAATGAACTCACCACGGCCATCAGGGATTGAAAAGGTAGTTGATCCGTCGCCAGCCCCGAAAGTAGTCCCGATGGCTGCAAAGAGTGCGGCGTAGGTAGAGCGAGAAACCAGCGCACCATTTGCCTTTAGATAACCCGCAGGCGCAGAACTTGAAAAGGCGACATACATCACACTACCGATAGGAACGAGGCCCGGCCCAACGAGGCCAGTCAAACCAGTGATGTCACCGTTGAGACCAGCGGCGGCAGCGCCAACCGGAAATCCAGTCGATAACGACCGTAGGCTAATCCAGCCGATGTTGGCGGCGTTGCGTTGCTTCAGGATCCCAGTGGTGACATCAGCCCATAATCGATAGGCACCAATGGCGCCAGGGTCGGCTGCCCCCGAATGAAGCGAATCTATGCTATCCAGTGCGGCATTAACAGCCTGCGCCAACGCCAGACCGGAAAGCGTTCCCGTTGTAGGAATTACGATTAAATTTTGCGACATGTCAGTACCCTTGTGATTTGTAGTTGATGTTTCTGGTTACGCCGATACCGGCGTTGACCACCTGCACAGTGAAGCCGTTGAGCGTCTGGGCGGACAGGATTACGTCGTCTCCCGCTACCCCATTGAGAATGGTGATCTGAGGCAGTGGCGCAACGTTTGCGCCCGTTCCGCCGTTAAATGCCGGTGTATAGAGCACCGTCATGCCGCCGGCGGCCACCTGCATATTCCCCTCCACCATCCGGTCCGGTACATCCACCATGAAGGTGAGCCCTGAAAGGATGGCCGTCACCTGCGGGTCGCTGCTGGAAATCAGCACGCGGGCTTTGTAATACTGGGCGTTGTAGGCACCGGGAATGAAGTTATTCCAAGCGCCGTAAATACCATCCGCCTGGGCCAGTGCAATTTGCGGCTGGGCACTCACCTTGACGCCCAGTGCATCGCCCAGAAAATCAGCAACGCTCAGCACGTCTGACATGGTCAGCATGTTGTCGTAGATGCTCTGGCCACGCACGGTGTAGCCGATCATGACGTTGCAGGGTGCAACGCGCCCGATATTGACGACGTGACCCGCTGATAGATCGTACTCACCCGATGGCGCTACACCGCCGTACCAAATGAAGTCTGGCACGGCCAGAATGTTGGCGACAGACAGAATATTGCCAGCGCCGGCCAGGATGATGCTGCCGGCCTGAATCGCCGCCCCGCCAGAGGTCGTGCCCGGCCAACCGAGCGCAAATTCATCGTAGTTGGCGATGACGTTGCTGGTGAGCGTTCCGCCGGCGAGAACCATTGGAGTCGGGGCAGCAGAATAAGCCAGCCCAGAATGGGCCGACACCCAATAAGTATCATCTCCAATCGTCTGAAACTCTGTATTGGGTGTGCGCCCGAGCACCTGGGCGCCTGCCCATGTCGCCCCTTTGCGCACCTCATATTCCACTGTCCGCACCAGGTCGGGGACGGCATCCCATGAAGCCAGCGTCAACCCAGCACGGAACACACTGATCAGGTTCTGCACGTTGGCCAGCGGCTCCAGCAGCGCCGCACCGGTGACGACATAGGGAAAGGCCGCCACCGTGGCAAGCGACTGTTCTGCGGCACCGTAAATATTGATACTGGTGAATTTGAAGTAGATCGTTTTACCGATCATCGACAGGTCCAGCGGGCCAGACTTGGCGATGGCATTATCCACGCGGGCGAACGGATCACCGACCGCATGCGCTGAGCCACTGGTGCCAAAGGCCGAGCGCGTCAGGCCCGACAGCGTGTAGGCCAGGGAACCCGTCAGGGTAGCCGGACCGTGTGCCAGATATTCCGGGTTCGCACCGCCGATGTAGCACAGGGTGGACAGGTTGGCTGAATCGGTTGCGCTGCCGCTGAGCATTTGGCCGCCGTTGATGGTGATGGGCAAACTGCCCGCCGCAATCGGCCCGGCCAAAGCGCCGTAACGGGCTCCGCCGTACAGCACACCGCTGTCTTTGTATTGCACGCCATCCAGCGATGCCCAAATGCGACAGCCGCCCCAGCTGGCACCCTTGCCAAGCACCGCTGCATAGACCTCCAGGCCCGTGGTGGTTCGTGCGATGGGCGCTTCAAAAATAAAGGGTGGCAGTACATCGCCAGGCGCTGCGTTGTAGTCATGCTGGAAGCCGGTGCCCGCTTGCGAGGGGTACAGCGCTGCATGGGCTACGCCTATCAGGAAGTCTTCCGCCACCACTGTCAAGTCGCCGCTGTCGGACTCCCCGATCTCGGTGATGCGCACGGCCAATTTGTTGTAGCCCAAACCGGCATCCGTCAACGTGACCAGATCCATCGGCTCCAACAGGGCCCGCGTCCAGGGCAAATCGAACTCGTAGGTGTTGCGGATGTACATCGCGCGCTGCAGCAGCAATTGGGCTACGGTGCGGGCAATGTCGGCATCGCAGATCCAGTGAGCCGACACAATTTCAGCCGACCGCAGGCCGTAGGCGTCGATATTGGCGCTGTCTTTGGCCTCTGTAATCTCGACGTTGTAATAGTTCGCCCGGTTGACGAACTCGACCCGAATGTGGTTGTAGGCGTCCGCTTGTGGCTTGCGCTTGACGCGGATAGGGTCGCCACCTTCGGAGGGTGTGAAGTCGTCATCCGTCAGGTCATACAGTGGCGTGATATTGGGCGTGTAGGTTGCACCGTTGCCACTGATGACGGTGTCACCATACGGGATCATCTTCAACTGATTGCCCGACCACACAGCGCCGGTATTGGTGAGGGCGCAGATTTTCGCCACAAACTCACCGGCCTGCATTTGCTCGGTGAGCGCAGGCGACAGCAAGATGTTGGATGCCAGGCAGTAGGTTGACCAGGCCGCTGTATCCATCTGGCCAGCAGGGAATGACGCCCCATAGCGGGGATTGGTCAGTACGTCCACCGTGACTAAGGCGGTATTGGCATCGGGGGCGCCGTAGCCGCCGCTGTAGGCCAGTTGCCCAGCGATTTCAAACGAATGGTTTTCAATCGAAGCACTGGCACCCAGGTCGTAATCTTGCGCATAAACATGGGCCAAGCCACTGTAGCCGATGGCTTGCGCCGGAAACGAGGAGGAAAGATAGGGCCAGGTGGCTTGCCCATTCAGCCCAGCCGCGATCGACATGCTGAGTTGCAATGCTGCGGGTGCATCGCCCGAATACAGCTTCTTACCCTTCCAGATACGCGGAATGGCAGAAATGGGGCCCTCGCATAAGCCCATCATGACGGAGGCTGAATAGGTATAGGTGGTGCTGACTTGCGTCACGCCACCACCACCACCGCCGCCCTTGCCGCCCGAGGTTTGGCTGCTGGTGTGAGCGTTGGCTTTAAAGTCGCCGTACCAGAGCATATTGCCCGCGATGCGGTTGACACCATAGACCAGAGGGATGGTGACGCCATAGGCCGAACTTTGCAGCGTCAGTGCTTCAATGCGTGTTTCGCTGGTCGAAATTGTGCTTGATGATCCACCCATTACCAGAGACTCCAGTGTTGCATTTCTCGTCCCTCAAGGGGGTCCTCGGTGGGGCGCGACAAGATCACGCCACGCCCGATATAACTGTGGATAAACAAGCCGTTGCCGGCATAAATAGACCCGTGTGAAAAACAGCGGCCAAACTTGAACAAACACACATCACCCTTTTGCAAAGGCGATCCGGCTGGCTGCAGCGTTGCAAACTTCTCCAGCCAGCCGCTAAAGACTTCCTGGCTATGGTGCAAATGCCAGTCCACTGCATAGGTGCCCGGGTCCACCGGCTGCACCAGCCCGCACGCCTCGTACACCGCGCACAGCAGCTGCGCACAGTCCACGCCCACGCCTTTGAGGCGGGCATGGTGGTGGTAAGGCGTTTTGAGCCATGTCGCCGCCTCAATGACGACGGCCTCTCGCTGGTTTGCTTCGGTGTTCATGAAATAGTCTCAGGTGCTGGCACGTAGGGGTGGCCCCTGAAGCGTGCGACATTGCCAAACTTGCCGCTGCAGGTGCCTTGTGTTTTGTCGCAGCCGGGGTAGACGGCAAACGTGTCGCCGGCCGCCACGGCGCTGGGCCAGGGCTGGATGGTGGTAATGGCGCCCGCACCAAACGCCTTGATCGTGCGGCCAACGCCGGCATTGGCGCCCGTGACGCCAACCGCAAAGCCCAGGGCGAACCAGCCGGCGGCCTGCCCTGCCGCACTGTTGAATGTGGTCTTGGGCGCATCGGTGGCGCTGATCGCAGTGAGCGCTACCCCGTAGGCGGCCTTGGACAATCCACAGGCGCCATCAAACAGGGTGTTGCCGCAGCCCGGCTGGTACACATTGCGCGGCACCATGACATTGAGAAGCTCGCTGTCGCTGTTAACAGTAATGCTGGCCTCATAGCGCGAGGCCTGCGTGTCGCTGATACGGCCTTGAAACAATGGCAATACACCAATCCAGGCTGCGCCCGGTGCCGAGGTGAAGGCCCGATCCAGCGCGAGCCGCGCCCCATCAAAGCCACCGGCGGCAATAAATTGCAGCAAGGGGATGCCGTTAATCAACACAGTGGCATCCGCCGCGAGCGTCACGCCCAGTGAGTCCACGGAGATGCCCACTGCCAGCTTGGTGTTGCCGCGCTTGATGACTGGGCCGAGGTTGAAGGTATTGCCATTGACCATCACCGCCATGTCGGCCGAGGTGTAGCGAATGACCGCCCCGCCCGACAGCGTGATGGTGAACAGGTCAACCATGTAGGTTTGCGTTGCGCTGTTGAGGAAGGCGGCCAGCGCACCCACGTTGCTCTCCCACGATGCGGCCCTCATGGTTTCGCCGTAATCAGTTCGAGCGTCTTCAGCGCCCACAGGTTGTTCATGAACTTGTTGAACTCTGCCGTGTCCTGCGCAAAACAGATACGGCGGTAATAGGTGCCGGTCCACGTCACCGCCGCCCCGGCGCCGGGGGCAGCTACGAACGTCAACAACCCGGCGTCACTCATGGTGTAGTTCATGGTGATTGTTTGCAGCACGCCGTCGAGGTAAACCAGTGGCGCACTGTTTACGTCAAAAACGGGCTCTACAAAGCCGCCAAAGGTACGCACCAACTGAAACAGCCGGTTCGAACCATCCCCCGGGCCCAAAGACTGCGCCGTCACCGCGCAATCGTCGGGGTCAGTGAACAGGAATGAATCGAAACTGCCGCGGCGGGCATTGAAAAAACCGACCAGGGCGGTGAACTCTGCAAAGCCGGTCGTTTGCCGAAGCACCTCGTAAGACAGCTTGTACTTGTAGAGCGGATAGCTGGCATTGGCACTGCGGAAATCACGCTGGCTGACGGATGGTTTGTGCGTTGTGCTCCAGACTGGCGTGCGTGAAACTTCTGCTTTCAGGCCGGGGAAGCTGGGGAAAATAGCATTGCTCATCAGACAAACTCAAAGTTGCGTTTCATTTTTTTGAGCACCTTGCCCAAGTCTTTCAGCTTGATGGAATCATCAGGACTGCCGTAAATATGGATTGGCCCGGTATCACCACCGCCGCCACCCTGCCCCGGCTCCTGGTCTGCCAGGCTACGAATGACATTGGCGTGTTTGGCGGGCAGCACCATTTCTTGTTCGTGGAGCTGGGTGATGGGGTCCAGTCCAGCGGGAATGTCGTAACCCCCCGAGGCACTGGCGATATTGGCGGCGAAGCCCATCACCACACCTGTGGCTGCGATCGCCATCACAGGTGCGAGGAACGGGCCGACATACGGAATAGCTGCAATCGCGGCATACACGCTGGCAGCAACTTCCCACGCTTTGATAGCAATATTTTTCACGGCAGACCATGCATTGGCCGCAACAGATTGCAGTGCGGCGCCCCAGTCAGACGTCGTGCGCGTAGCATTTCCCGCAACAGTGGCGCCTGTTTGTGCTGTTTCACCAAGTGCCCAGGCAACAACTTTCTTGGCAATGAATTGGGTGAAGCCCTGCAATACGGCGCCCCAGAGCGCTTGCAACCCCTGGCGTAACGTCATCATTCCCTGCAACATACTGGCTATGGTGTTCTCAAATCCGCTACGGATTCCACTGAATAAGCTGCGCTGTGCTGCGCTGGACTCCAGCGCAGATTGGCGATTGAGGTCGCCTTCAAGTGCTTTATATTTGCGCTTGATTTCCAGTTTTTGTAACTCAAGCTGCTCAAGCATGACGACATTGGCATCAGGATCAAGTTTTGCAACTTCGAGTTTTTGCGCAATGAAGTCCAACTCGGCCTGCAGGCGCATTTGGTTGAATGCAGCCTGACGGTCCAGGTAGTCGGCTTGAGTCAGGTTTCCTTGGTCACGCTCAAAGGCGGCGCGAGCATCTAACTCGGCAATGTAATCAAGAGTTTCAGATTTCCAGTCTTCAGCGTGCAGCTGGGTGATGGCGCTCTTGTCTTTGGCGCTTTGCCGCAAAATATCAAGCTCCAACTTGCCCATCTTGAGGGCGATCGAAGTACGGTCTTTGCTGCCTACCGTATAGGTGTTAAGGATGTCGCGCCAGTAGGCCAGCTCCTGTTGCTTGCTGAATTCACGCAGGGTGTTCTCGCTCTCAAAGGCAAGCTTTTGTTGGGTTAGAACGGCCTCGTAAGTAGGCATGGCTGTCGGCTCTTTGTCGATCTTGACATGCATGGCTTTGTCTTTTGCAGCTTCCTTTTTTTTGGGGTCGACATAGTCGCTCGTTCCTGCGCCGGGGCCGCCGCCGCTGCCAGCCTGGTCGTCGCGGGCAAACAGGTTATAAACCTGATCGGCCGTTTTGCGCGACTCATCGGCCATGCGATTGAGTGAGCCAGACCATGCATCGGCCATGTTGTTTCCAATGGACTTGAAGGCGTTCACTGCGCCTGAGAAATCCCCGGTCATGGCGCGGCCCAGCATTTCAGTGAGGCCGCGCAGGGGTTCCAGCACGCTGTAGAGCATGAGCTGGAGTGTTTCCCACAGCACGCTCACACCATTTTTTACAAACAGAAACGCAGAAGTCAGACCGCTGAGCGCACCGCGCACGAGAATAATGGCGGCCGGCATGACACTGTTGAACATATTGACCAGCGTGGTCATGACGGGCATGAGGGAGTCGCCGATGGCTTTGGTCATGCCTTGCGTACCGAAACCTGCTTTGTCCATGGCAGCGTCATATTCTCCCCATGCGGCCACGGCGTTTGCACCCACCGTAAGGCCCATTTCTTCCATGGTGCGACGGGCATCTTCTTGTGTTTGCTGGTTGTACACCATGAGTTTGCTGGAGGCGTCCAGGCCCTTGCCAAACAGGATCTGCGAGGCCAGCATGCGGTCTGTGCCCTCTTTGTAGTTGCCCAGCACTTTGATGCCGTCTGCCACCAGTTCTGTCATGGGGCGCAGATGGCCTGATGCATCACGGGTTGCCAGACCCATTTTGTTCATCTCTTCTTCGTTTTCTTTGAGCCTTTTCGCCATGCCTTTGGCAGCGCCCTCATATTCACCAGTAGACGCGCCAATGTCTTCCATGGCAATCTGGATAGCCCGGGCTTCATTGGTAGTGACTCCAAGAGCGCGACCGAGATCCATCGCGATCTCTGTCATCTTGGCCGCCTCATCAACAGCCTTGGCGCCCATAAAACCAGCGGCCAAAATTAATGACATTTCGGCAAATACAACCTTCAGCCCGGCCAGCGGACCGGTGGCGAGGCCGCCCAGCGCGTTGGCCACGCCGCTTTGCCCGCCCTTGGCGGCGTCAACCATGCGGCGCATGGCTTGCTCGAACGGATTGATGTTCGCGCCAACCTGAAAACCTGTTGCGTTTTGTGTGCTCATGATGCTACGTTTTTAATAGCTGCTTGATCTTATTTAATAAGGGCTAGCAGCATTTTTTACTGTTAATTTTCAAGCTGCCGGCGGCGGGGGTATCAGGTCCAGCATGGGGTCGTTGGGGCGGCCTTCAAAGGCAGGGATGCCTGCCATGGCAGCGGCCATAGCGACGTCTTGCTCACTACTGGGTACTGATGACTCCGCCATGCGGGCGGTGCCAGGTTGGGCGTCTTGTTTAATGCCCAGGAACTGGGCGATGCGCCTGAGCTGGATGGCTGCAGGGGGGACTTCCTGCCACCACTCGCACAGGGCAAAGTATTGGGGCAGGTCGCAATGGTGCTGGACGTGCTGCCACGTCCAGCCCGTGCCGCTTACGATGTGAGCGGTGATGCGGTCCCAGTTGATTCCCCCAGCGTACCGCCCTCCTCGGCGGTGGTGCTGGCGGTAGTGCTGGCAGCAGCTTTGGCTTTGCGCATCAGGCCAGACACATCCATGGCAGCCTGAAAGGTTTCCATGACCAGGTCCAAGCCCAGGTGCTCCGCGACAAACTCGGGCGTGATGTCGGGGTAGTTACGCCGCAGTGCCTCAAACACGAGGCTGATGATGGTGTCGACCGATGACTCTGAAAAATCAAAGTTATGCTTTTGCATGTCGATGCCTTTGGCATGACGCTTGAGCGTAGCGAGGCTACAGGGCGGCAGGGTGTAGATCACGCCGTCAAGCTTTACATCGACGCCTTCGAACGGTGGCGATGCAACAAATACGGGAGCCTTGGGCTGGGTGGTATTGGTCATCATCAGTATTGGCAGATGTAGCCGACGCTGCCTGATGCATCGGCAAAGGATTCTGCATCCAGGTCATTGCTGGTGAAGTCGTCACTTTTGAATGGCAGGGCCATCTTGCCTAGCACGTTGGCATTGAGCTTCATTGCCAGCGTCTTACCCGCGTACTGGTTGTAGAAGATGGCGCTGAAGGTGGGGGTGTAGCCCATCAGGTTATTGGTGATGGCAAACAGCTGGCTGGTGGCGCTGATGGCGATGCTGTATTCGTAGCTGATAAGAACAGGCAGGCTGGCATCGGCGGCAGCGAAGGTGTAGACACCGGTAGCAGGGACCAGACTGTATTGGCCGGTTGTGGGGGCGCTGGCCACGCGCAACAGCGCAATGCCGGTGAGTGCATTGGTTACGCCGAGGTCGGCGACAAAGACACCGGTGGCTGGTGGCACGATGGTGATGGTGAACGTGGTGACGGCGGGTACTGTCTTGGCTTCATCAATCACGGCAGATTTGCGGCTGGCAGTGGGCTGGCTGCCGAGGAACAAGGACCCGAGGGCGGCGCCGCTGAAGTCGCCGCTTTTTGCTTTCCAGCCGATTTTGGCTTTGCCACGGGCGATGGCGATTGCAAATTGCTTTTCACCGTGTAGGGTTTTGGTCTCGAAGTCGAAGTCAACCGAGACTTCTTTGAGGACGGCAATGGCCACGGGGGTGGGGTTGAGGATGGCGTTGCCGAGCGCATCTTGCATGGGGGTGGCAATGAGCTTGCCTGCTCCGAATAGGATCATGGTGGGTACTCCAGGGAAGGGTTACAAAGGCAAGAGCAGGTTTTGCTCACGCATGGCGAGGGTGATTTCGTAGAGATGAAGGGTCCAGCCAGCAGTGCCGTCAGCGCTTTCACGTTTCCAACTGGCCCGCCGCCAACGGGTGCTAGCGACCAAGCCGCCCAGCGTGGGGTCTGCCATCAGACGGGCATGGGCGCTGGCCCAGATCGGGTTCGATAGCTTGCGGGTGGGCTGCTCCACGCCTGCACTGTTGATGGCAGCACGGGTGTACACCGCCAACTCAATTTGCAGGGTGGTAGCGATTGAGCTGCGCAAGGGGTCGTAGTCGCACCAGGGCTGGCCATCGGCTTCACGCAGGTTGATGTCAATGGCGTTTTCCTGGTCGACAGTGAAGGCTTGCGCCCGGTCTTCAAACACACCGCCAGTGGCTTCGGGTGTGGTGCTGACGACAGCCATAAAGGCGTCCATCGCCTGGTCTATCAGGGTGGTCATGCGCGCATCTCCTCCAGCTCGGCCCGGGTAAAGGTACCGTCACCTTGCTTGCGCGGGATGTTGTGCACGCGGTACTGGACAGCGCGTATGGTCAGGCCTTCGCCAGCAGCCACGTTGGGGGCATCGGCGGTGGCATATTCGATTTCAATATGCGCGGTGTGAACCGAGTCGCCCAGGATGAGTTGCTCGGGTTGCACAAAGCCCACGACAAAGCCGGGGCCGGCCGGGGCGCTGGCCCGGATGGCGCGGGTGGCCAAGCCATGGTCTTCAAATACGCTCATAAAAATAGAAGCATCGAACATGCGTGTACCGCCGATTCCGGTTTAATGAATGGCGCCGTCGAGCAACACGGTACCGCTGGCGCTGGGATTGGCTGCAATGGCGTAGGCGACGCCGACCAGGGTGTCGGTGGTATTGGTGATGGTGAACGCCTTGGCGGTGTCATCCCAATACACCTTATCGCCGACAGCCCAGGCTTCGGCTGAATTTTTGGCCACAGTGAAGACGCCTTCGCGCAGCACTTCGACCGTAGCGCCGGCGGCGGCGGCGTTGGTAGTGATTCCAAAGAGACTGCCCACCAGCAGGCCCACTCCAGAGGCTACTGCAGCGGCAGAGATAAGAGTGACAACGTCGCCCTTTTGTTTGAAGTTTTTCATGAGAGATTCCTAAAGTGAGAAATGAAAAAGCGCACTCAAGGTGCGCTTTTGGGAGGGTGCTGCTCAGCTGCTGGATCAGTTGCCGCCGTTTTTGTAGAGACCGCGGGTATCGATTGCTTTGGCAGCGAAGACGTGGCGGGCTTTGATCATCAGGCCGTCCACTTCAAAGCCTTCTTTGCGTTCAGTGAACAGGCCTTCTTCGCCTTCCAGGTAGGCGTATTCGATAGTGTCGATGCGGCCCGGGCTGGCAGAAAGGTACCAGGCGTTGCCGATAACGCGGCTATCAACTACCACTTCGAGTCGGGTGTTGCTGGCGGGGTTAATGTCCACATTTTTAGCGGCAACAAACTGGGCGCTGGTGTACTGGTAGGCTTCCACTTCCTTGTTCGAGCCCACGATCAGGAAGGAAGGCTCCAGATTCAACTTGCGGCCCTGAGGTCCGGTCTGCTCACGCATGGCAGCGCGGGCAGCACCCAGCGTAGTCAAGTTGATGGCAGCACCGGTGCCAGCCAGGTTGCTGTGGTCGGCATGAAACAGGGCCACGGTATCGGCCATAGCGGCATTAGCAGACAGGATGCCATAGACGATGTCGCCTTCGCTGGCGGCGGCTTCTTCGGCAATCATGACCGGCAAACGGTCGAAGGCTGTCATGTCGTCATTGACCAATGCTTCCCAAGTGACGGCGATGATGCCGCCAGACTTGGCCAGGCTGTACTTCTCGGCTGAGTCGCCGAAGGACAGGTATTTGTATTCACCGCCCTCTTTCACCTTCTCGAACTTGCCGAGATCGGATAGCTGAGTGACGGCCTTTTCTTTAAAGTCTTTATTGCTGGAGCGCCGAGCCCAGCCGGTGAAGCTGCGCGGGGACAGTGCGTAGGCTGCGCGCAAGGTGCGACTGATGGTGTTGGCCAGCACGTTGGTGAAGTCACTGGTACCGTGCATGCCGGCAGAGCGGACGGCATCGCTGTCGAGGTTGAGGGCAGCCAGGGCAATCTCGCGGCGGGTCAGGCCATCGGAATTACCGCCAGCCATGGCGATCGAGCGGCGGGCCATGTCGATCAGGTCCATGCCCCGGAAGGCGCGGGCCCCTGCGATGTCGATCACGCGATCGCCCAGTTGGGTGCGTCCGGGTTGGGCGCGCAGGGCAATGGCGTCAACCATGCGGCTGCGGGTAACTTCGACTTCATCGCTCACGGTGCGGATGCTGGTGGCACCACGTGAGGCGGTAGCGTTGCTGCGTTGGGTGAGCGCTTCAAGCACTTCGCGGCGGGCTTCGTCAATACCGACACCGGCATCGATCAGGCGAGTGGACAGCGCATCAACGTCAGCACCCAGGGTAGACCGGGCCGCTTGTACGGCGGCGCGGATCTCGGTCTGGCGGGTGCGTTCGGCTTGTATGCCGGCAGCGCGGGCGGCCTCGGCATGGTCGGGTGCAGCGGGAGCGCTGCGGGTGGTAGTGTCGGCTGCGGCAGGATTACCGGCGGCGAGGTTTTGCGCTTGTGGCATGGTGGTGCTTTCAAAGTTACGGGTTTGGGTTGCGGCTGGGTTCCCCGCCGTGGGGATTTGGTGGCCTGTGTCTGTGATGACGCAGGGGTAGGTACGCAGGGTGCGACCTTCGTTGTCTTGGAGGTATTCGCCTTCGCTGCGCACTTGGCAGTCCATGTCGGCCGGGATAGCTACCAGGCTGACTTCCATCGGGGTCCAGCGGGTGATGCGGTAAACCCACATGCCTGCTTCATTGCTGGGGGCGACCATTTCGATCGCATCGCGGGCATAGCCGACGCTGACGTTGCGGATGACGCGGTCTTCAAGGTCTTGCACAATGCCGCGCACAGAGTCGCGCCGGCTGAGCTGGGTTTGCACAGTGCCTACACCAGCCTCAACAATGGGCTGGTCACACACGCCGATCTGGTCTTCCAGGCTATAGGCGTAGTGACTGTTAAGCAATGGGGCCCCGCGTTCCAGGCGATCGAGGTTGATGGCCTCGGGGGTGACTTCGAGTTGCTCCAGGTAGTAGCGGCCGTTGTTCCAGTCGTATCGGCGCACTGGAGCGCCTGCGGCAAATACGAGCTCGAAACGGGCGGCTGGGGCAGCAGTGGTTTCACCTTCTGCCGGGTCGGCACGGGTGAAGTTGCGCACGGCCATTTGCAGACTGGCCAGCGGCATGTCGGCGCTGCGGGTCTGTGGGGGTTGCGGGGCGGTTGCGGTTGGCATGTTGCGTCCTTGGGTTAATGGGTTACGGGGTGGCGGTGTGCTTGAGGGCATCGGCACCGGTGAGGCCGAGTTCAGAGACGGCAGCATCGGTGTCAGTCACAATGCCGGCGGCTTTGAGGGCATCCAGTTCATATTTACGCTCTGTGATAAATGCCTCAAGCGTGGTGCCTTGCTCTCGCAGCCATTCACTTAAGGTGTAGCCGCCGCCCCGGATGGCTTCTTTGGCGGTCAGGGTGTCTTTGAGCGGGTCTACCTGGGCTTTGCGCGGCATGCTCATCTTGTCTTTGGTCAGAGCTCCGATCGGGACACCAGCCAGGGCAGCAGCTTCCTGCCACCATTTGCGGATGGGCTGCAGCACTTGCGGCACCAGGGTGAGCCATTGCTCTTGCTCGATCATTTGCCGGAACTCAATCAGGCCCATACGGTTGCTGGCAAAGTTGGCTTGGCTCATGTCGCCGGTCAATTGGGCGTAGGTGATGCCGGCACCTACCGCCAGGGCGTGCAACTGGTGGCGGGTGAATTCACCGCCAGCGCTGGAAGGGATTGGGTTGTTGAAGGTGACGCTTTCGCTGGAGCCGACGCGGCCAATCATGCCGGGGCGCATTCTTTCGACGCCTGGCGTGTTGCCGGCCATGCCGAGGGCTTTGTCGGGTTTGTCGCTGCTGATGATGGCGACGACGCAGGCCTCCATCTTTTTGCGGATCAGCTCAGCATCGACCCAGTCAGACAAGTCGCGGTAGCGCATCAGGCTGACAGCCAGCTCGCTGACGCCGCGCACTGCACTGGGTCGGTCGCGGCGGCGATAGTGAATGACTTCACTGGCTGGCACGCGGCGGCTCTCGAAGCTGCGAGCGCTCCAGCCGGCCAGTTCACCCGGGTGTTCGGGGAATAGCCAGTAGGCTACGCAGGCGCCCAGGGCATCGTATTCTTTGCCGAGGATGCAGTAGTTGCCGCTGTTTCCAATGGGGCCGATCTTGTGTTCGTCCAGGAAGTCAGGCTCCAGAAGTTGGATTTGCATGGGGATGGTGTAGCCATCGGTCACGCGGCGCCAGCGACGACGGATCAGGACCTCGCCCGCACTGAATCGTTCAGTAACAGCCAGACGCAACAGGCCGCCCAGGTTGTCAGTGCCGTCAGCATCGCATGCGAGGCTATCGCACCAGGTTTGCCACTGTTCGGCTTCGCGCGGGTCGTTGGGGGTGATGGTGATTCCGTAGCCCACTACGTTGCTGGCAAATACGGCGGTGGCGCGCTTGGCGTATTCGTTGTTGCGCACAACGTCACGGGCACGGTTGCGAATGCGGGCCATGCCCTGGCTAAGTTCGGCATTGGCACTGCCACCGCTAGCCTGCCAGCCAGCAGTGCGACGGCCGCTTTTGGCGGCATCGTAGCTACGGGCGTGTTCCAGGCCCATGCGTGCAATGGAGCGACGCAGGCCCCAGCCGGGGAAGATGCGTTCAATGGCACGATCGATGCCGCTACCGGTTGCGATCTTTTCTTGTTCTTGCATCATGGCGATCAGTCCCGGCTGAATTCAGTGATGCTGGTCATGCCGCGTATCGGCGCATCTGCCAGCAGACCCATGGCCACCAGTTCTTCACGGATGACGCGGCGGGCATTCATGAGCGAAGGCAGGTCCTGGTACTGGATCTCTTTACCGTCGTAGCGCACCTTGAGGGTGCCGCTGGCGATGGCTTTCTCGATGGCTTCGAGTTGGGTGACGGTGAATCCGGCCATGGTGGGTTGTCCTTTTCAATACCAGTTGTCGGGCACATTGAGTGACCAGTCATCGTGTTCATGGGCTACAGCCGGTTCCTGAGTGGACTCGACGGCAACAGTGGGTTCAGTGGCTACCTCATGGGTAGCCGGTTCAGACGTCTGCACGGGCTCAGGCTCAGTGCCGGCGGTAGCGATAGGTGCAGGCTGCTGGGTAAACATGTCGTGGACACGCGGCTCCAGCAGGCGCTCCAGTTCGTCCCAGTCCGCTGCCCGTGCCGTGTGAATGGCCACACGGGGGTGCATGGCGGCGGCATAGGCATAGACCCACGTGTCTAGCGGTTCATTGCGTTTACCGGGTCGGTTGACCCATTTGCCGGTTTCCAGGTCGTAGTACTCGGCGGTGATACCTTCAAAAAAGGTGGTCGGCAACTCGGCGCTGTAGCGCACCATGCGGTCGGTCATTTCTTGGTGCAACAAGTCGCCATCAATGCGGGCAAACAGAGCGCTCTTGGCGGTATCGGTACCGACCATCCACAAGTCCACGCCGTTTTTGTCCATGGCGCCGCGGTCATTTTTGACGTCCTGTTTACTGGGCTTGCCAAGTACCGGTTTGTTGGGCTGGCTGTAGCCTTTGACGACGATCACGTCGTCATGCCGGTATTTGCGGGCATATTTGTAGGCCTCATGTACCGTCACACCGTCGCCAGAGTCAATGGCTGTCATGCTGATACGCAGGTCAATCCCATAGGCATTGCGAACGACACGGCGGCGGTAGGTGGTGATCACTTCCCAATCGGCACTGCGCGAGGGGTCGCCGGGGATCTCGACGTAGTCCACCGTGTGGCAACGCTCACCACGACCCCAGGCTACCAAGTGCAGGGCAAAGTAGCCGGCCCGCTGCACGTCAACACCGAGTGTGAGAAGCAGGTAACCCGCCAATACAGTGCGCAGTGGGTAGGCCTCGCTGCGCTGCTGCAGGGCGCTGGCTTGCACGGCATCCGAGTTGTTCTCATACGGCAGGCCTTCGTGCAGGTTCACAAAGGTCTGCATCTTGACTGGGTCGTCTTTCGCCTCGATAAACTTTTGCGCCCGCTCGGCCCAGGTGTAGCCCAGGCCTACCGGGCTGTACAGGCCGTTGATGTGGTAACCGCGCTTTTTACGCTTGGGGAAACGGTGGCGCCACTCTGCTACACCGCCTGTTGCTTTGCTGGCCAGCATGCCCGGCTTGTGATGCTCTTCAATTTCGCAGCCGCAGTGCTCGCAAACATATACCGCGGTATCTGGCCAGTGGTGCGTCTTACCGTCTTCGTCCTTTGTTTTCTTCCAGCGTAGTTTTGCAAACTCCAGCACCTGCATCTCTTTGCAGTGCGGGCATGGCACCCAGTATTGGGCCATGCTGCTGGACTCATATTCATCGGTGATCACAGAGGCACCGCGCACTTTTGGGGTGCTGGTCTTCAGGATCTTGCGCCGGGGAAAGTTGGCGGTGCGCTGCTCGGCCAGCTTGACCGGGCTGCCTTCATCTTTCAGACTGACCGGGTAGCGGTCGACTTCATCGAGCGCGAGTTTTTTGATTGGCTTGCTGGCCAGCTCGCTGGGGGAGTTGGACCAGCCCAGGTAGAGCACGCCGCCAGGAAAGTTTTTCTCGGTGATTTTGTTGCCACTGCCACGCTTGCGGGCACTGGGTATCTTGGCCTGGATGCGCGGCATCATTTCAATAGCAGGGTCCAGGCGCTGGCTCACAAAGTCTTTTACCGCTTTTTCGGTGGGCTGCACGATCAGCATCGGGCCGGGGTCCTGGTCGATTGACTCGAACATCCAGTTCAATAGCACCTCGGTTTTCAGCACCTGCGACGCGGCCATGATGACAACCTCTTGCGTGCGCGACATCGAGCTCAGCTCATTCATGACCTCTTCGGCATACGGCGTGCGGCTGGTGCGCCACTGACCGCCCTCGGGGGATGACTTGCTGGGCACCATGCGGTACTTGTCTGCCCAGTCCGAGATCGACAGCCGTTCAGGTTGAAGCCAGGCTCTCGCTGCGGCATCCATAACCGCGTGGTAACCATCGCTCAGGTTCATGGTGAGCCCGGTGCATTCTGCAAAATGAGCAGTTGCAGCTTATCGCGCAAGGTGTCGCACATCCGCGTCACCTCAGATTCGATCATCATGTGGATCTTCCCGGCATCAGTTTCGGGTGTTACCAGGGGTGTGAGCCGGTCCGGCAACGACAGCAGCTCCGATCGGGTCGACACCATGGAGTCATACACGGCACGCTTCATCGGTTCTACTTCTGCAACCGTTTCTTTCAGCCGGGCTAAAAGGATCTGATCCCGCTCATTTTTAGTCTTTTCACCGAGAGTCCGTGCATCTAGCAATGATGACTGCGCAGTAACCTTTTCCTGAGTAAATTCAGAACTGGAAACAACTACTGTTTTTTTGTTTACCAAGGCCTCGACTACCGTTCCCATTGGCATCACACCAAATACACCTGCCTGGCGCTGACCTCCCCGAAGAGGATTTGCCGTCGCACTCATACCAGCCCGCACAGCCTCAACATCAACTGTTCCATCATTCAGCCTGGAACATCGTCCCATCTTTATTGCCTTTCGGATAGCTCCCTCAGTGATATCTAGCTGACGTGCGCACTCCCTAACAGAAACGCCTTTCGATGATTTATCTAAAAAACTCATTTTGAAACAATGTTCCGTTACTGCGTACTGTGCGTACTGTGCGTACTGTGCGTACTGTGCGTACCAACTTTAAAAAGTCTGCAAACCCGTAAACAACGGGGTCCGAATTACCCTCGGTGGGGGGTGGGTGCGGGAAGTACCTTTGAATTTTTGACGGCATCAAAGCAATTGCATTTGTTGCTTCGGGATGGCGGTGCGCATTGCATCAGCCACTGCCCGCTCCAACTCCTTGGCGAACCGTTCATCAACCACTCGCTTGGCAATGCCAGGTACATCCAACTGCTGACGGTATGAAGGCTGGCTCGCAAAGATAATCACCGGCTTGATTGCCGAGCCACTTGTGCCGAAGTTGATGCGCTGCCAGACGCCAAGGGGTAAGCGACCACCACCTGGCCTGCCGATGAAGTACGTAATTCCCCGTGCCCCGGTGCGCTTGTTGCCACGGGCTAAGCTGGACCGCTTCTTATCGTTCATATTGGCCGAGTAGCCCTGCTCACCGAACGCCTTGAAGTAGGACAGGATCTGTACGATCTGCCCTCTCGACATATTCCCGTATGCATCCAGCTTGGCCGCACTGCCTGGCAATGCTGCATACCCCGACGGCAGCAACCCGGTGCGCTGTAATGACCGCTCGAATGCCTTGAGCTTTCGCTTTCCCCCGTACACCAGAGGTGACAGGTAGTCACGGGCTGATGTTCCTCGCCCAAATGCATCGCGGAAGTCTACTGTCGCAACCAGCTTGAGCTTGGTCGCAGGGTACAAGCGGAAGCCCTTCATTGTGTATGGCGTGGGCCGGTCGATCAGGCTGGGTAGTTGCCGTTCAACCTCTTCTTTGCCAGCCTTTGCGGTACGGGTCAGTGCCAGCGCTGTGGCGTAAGGTATCTGATCGCCAGCAACCCGGGCCCACTGCGATACCGTGGCTTCCAGATCACTCTTCACGCTGAACTGGATCATGGGAGCCTCCAAAAGAAAACCCCTGCAAGTCATGGTCTGCAGGGGCTTTAAGGGATGTTGAATTCAGGGTGGTGACACGAATTCCACATCTTGCATGAAATGTAGCAAATAAGTCTATGTTGACAAACTACTTTCGATTTCACTCACGGGGCAAATGATAGGCAATTCTTTGGGCCGTCTTTACGTCTGCACGGTTATTTAACCAGGACTGCAGCGTATGGTCTGCTGTATCTAGGTTGGCCTTGACCGTGGACTCAGCCCGGCCCATACGCTGGGCTGTTGCTTTGATCCCGATGCCATCGATATAAATCAACTGCAGCGTCTGATACAGATGCAGCCTGGCAGGCCGCAGTGACTCCACCGCTTGGTTTGTCAGCACCGCGTCCGTCTCTTCAATCGTGCCCATCAACTCCTTATGCCCATCCACCGGCTCACTCAGAAACACCGATTGAGTGGCGTAACCCAGGCCGCCGCTACTCTCGCGCACCTTCCACAGCGCCCAGTTGTCCAGGCGGTACTTGATGTAATCAATGCGAGCCATCAAAACACTCCTTCGTCAGCAAAAAACACAATGTTGAAGTCGCCATGCTCGCGCTGCCAACGGGCCAGCTCAGGCATGACCTGCCCACGGGTGAACGGTGTCCCAACAATGCGCCGTCCTTCCAGTGCGTAAAAGAAATTGGGATAACCCCGAAGGCCTTGACGCACCCACGCAAACACATCAGTACCGAATGCCTGGGCCTTTTCCTGAATCGCCAAATAAGTCTCGGGCATGGACCGCTTGATCTCCTCGATCTTGGCTGAAACATCTTGATTTGCTGTCTTGTGGTCCACTTGGTCCAACCTTTTATATAGAGTAAATAAAGTGAAGTGCGAATGCCCGCGAGCGCGAGCGTGGGTGTGTGCCTGCTTGTGCCTGCCCGCCTTGCAATCAGGCCGGGGACACAGACTTGAAACACAGTGGGCAATGCAGCAGCTTCAACCCTAGTTACTTAGGAATTAGGGCTGCTGGCGGTCTCTATGCAAACCGCTGGACCACTGGACCACTTCTAGGTCATTGGGGGGTGTGATGACTTCCCCGCAACCGCGCCACAATGGAAGGAGCGACGTTGAACGCACCCTTCCAGCCCTTCGGGCGCACTACTGCCAATCTTGCGTCTGGTAGTGCTTGCAGCACGGCGCGTTTGTTGCGCCATGACCGTCTTCTGGTCATGGGGCATCGTCACCGTCCTTGTGTTTGAAAACAACATGGGTTTCTGATCTAGTGATCGCGGTTGATCACATTCAACCCGATCGTCCTGGCCGCATCCACCGTTATCAAATAATCAATCTGATGACTGGTTCTGAAGTGCCATCTATGCGGGATTTGCTTTGTGACCTCAAGGCGCAAGTAATCCTTATCTTCCATGAAGCCATGTTTAGCAATCTTGCTCTGCATCCAGCCCGAAAACTGAATATAGACCTTGATGAATTTATGAACATCACGGGCATTAACCGTTTCTTGAAGAACGCCGCCAATTTGCTTCAGTTGAATAGGAATGAGTGGATGCATATTGAAGTTACTTTTTGACCTGCTGTTGGGCAACCAAGTATTGCCCGCGTGCGTCCTGAAGCAGGTACTCGCAGGTTTGCATGTAGGAGCGGGAGTTCTCCAAGCTACTTTGTGCGGTGACGCGCTGGGCTTTGATGGAGAGGACGTTGTCGCACTTCCAGCGGCGTAAATTGATGATGCTGGACGGCCGGCGACCCGGTCCACGCTGTTGCTGGACGGGCTGCAGGGCAGCAGTAGGCAAAGGGATGATCTGTGCGGATGTACGCACAGGCAGTGAGAGGGATTGAGCCATGATTGGCCTCCTAGTGGTTCGTTTTGCAACAACCACCGCACCCACTTCCAAATGAGGGCGGCAGCTCGAACAGGTTGGAAGACCGGGAACCACTTGCGTGAACCGGCAGGCCCTTGCGAGCCTCCCATTCGAGCCGCCATAAACTGGGGACTTGAACAACAAAGCCGCATGATCTGCGAAGAGACTGCGGCTTGCGTCGCAGTGGTTACACGGGCTTCCAAACCCGATCCCGCTATCAAGCGAGACAGGTTGAGTGTACCCGGATTGCGGCGCGACATCAAAACGGTGCATCGTCACCTTCCTGTTTAATCGGTCCGGTCACCTTGGGAGGTGGTACGGCCGTCATATCGTCATCCGTCTCAATCGGTGGCCAGTTAGAAGGCCTGACGTATCCCCAAGCCCTCCCGCCATTAACTCGTTTCTTGACCCGCTCCCAGCCCTCGTGATCAAGCCAGCCTCGGATCTGCGCCTCAAGGGCAGGCGTACTCTTCCCGGCATCGACTTGCAAGGCCAGGGTCAGCTGCGCGATCGTCACAAAGTTGGCCAGGTCATTCACGATGGCGGCAATCCCCGTTGCCACAGGTGGCCGGGTCAACACGTGCTGCAACTCGGACTGCACCGCTGTTTCAAGCAGCCGGCTTTCCTGCATCGGTGCGAACAGACGCTTTTCTGCATCCGGTGTCGGTGTGAACGCCACGCCCTGCTCGTACAACTCAAACGCTTCAGCCAGCAGTTGATCGCGGTACTTGATCAACCACTCGGTGTTGATCACATGCTTGACCGGCACCGGCCAGAAGCGCCGATTACCAGTACGGTCGCGCAGATAAGTGTTTTCGTTGGTCGTGCCCACCAAAATGCACTGGCGCGCAAAGCTGCCCACCGTTGCGCCATAGGCCACGCGGTACCGGTCCACCTTGCTGCTGATAAACGCTTTGATCGCGCCAATGTCGGATTTACTGAAATGCGTCATCTCAGCAATCTCGTACACCCACAGGCCTTGCACTTGTTCCTGCGCTTCCTTTCCGCGACCCACCTCAAACGGTGTATCGCTGTAATACTTCGTTCCGCCCAGAATCTCCACCATGGTCGACTTGCGCAGACCGCCCAAGCCTTCCAGCACTGGGCAATAGTCAAACTTGCAGCCGGGCTGCATCACCCGGTTAACCATGCCCAGCACCCAACAACGGCCCACAATCTGTAAATACTCCAGCATGGCTGGGCTCAATGAATCGGGCGACTCGCCCAGCACATGTACCAGCCAGTTCGTCAGGCGCGGCTTCTTGTCCCACACCAGGCCCTGCAACATCTCGCGTATCGGGTGAAAGCGCCGGGTATGCGCCACCGTCTGGATCGCTTCCATCAGGGCTGCCCGGGCAATGCTGGGCAGACCATAGGTATCGGTCAGGTACTTGCCCAGCATCAGATCCACCGCGTCGGTCACATCGCCCACCTGCGAGTGCGGCCAAGGCCACAGCGTGCGGCTTTGCATGTTGTTGCTCAGTTCGTTGTAAGCCAGCACCGGGGTCAAGATCGGGTCACGCTCAAGGATCAAGATCACCATTTTGCGTGATGCCATCCAACACTTTTTCTCTTTGTTGTAATACGGCGCAAGCCAGTCCGGAACCTGCCGACCAGCAATGAACGTGAAGCCACAGTCATCCGCGCCTTCAGTGTCAACGAGGCTATCGATTTTTTTCGCTGTGCTTTTGTCCGCCGCTGTTGCTGGCACATCAGTGCCATCGCCCAAGGGCAAGGCAAACGCCTGCCCAAAGAAGCCCAGCACGCGCTCACCAGTCCAGCCGTTGGTAGTGATGGCGTCGGCACAGTCCCAGCCCGCCGGCACAGCCAGCGGCTCAGGGATGGGTAGCAGCTGCACGGTGCAACTATGCTCGGCACGCAACAGCGCACCAATGCCCAGCATCGCCGCCATGCCAGGTTGTTTGGCCACCGGCAGCAGCGGCTTACATCTGGCTGCCAACTCGCATGCTGTATCACCAACGAGACGGCGATCGTTAGCAGTAATTTGCCCGCCTATGCCATCCAGCTGCTGCAAGGCTTGTGCCACAAGCGTGTCGCGCTCCTTCTTGCTCAGCTTCTCGCGGTGGGCGTCACAGTCCGGCCACAGCAACACGGTGCAGCTGGCCAGCCAGGACCAGTCCGCCTTCTTCCAGCCGTTGCAGCCACCCGACCAGCTCGCCACCAGGTAGACGCCCGGTGCGTGTGCTGTCAACAGCGCCTGCAGGATGTCGGCCTTCTTTTCACCCTCCACCAGGATGACCGTCGGCAAAGGCCCGCATGACTCCACGCCCAGCATCCCTGCGGGCGACACCTTGCCAGGGAAATACAAGGGCCGGGGCGCATCCCACTGCTTCCAGTGCCAGCGGCTGGCTCCATCACGGGCCGAGGTACACCAGGTGTAAGGCAGTGTTTCTTTGCCGCCGTCGCTGGTGCGAAAGCGCACCACGTAGCCCATCAAGGCGCCGTCGATCTCGTAAGCAGCCGTGTGTTCGATTTCTTCCAGTGTTCGGTACTGGTGTTTGAAAGTAGCAGCAGGCGCATGCTCTGGCACCGGCACCACCGTGCACCAGCCTTCGTCTGTCTTGCGGGCCACTGGTACAGCCGCTGGTACATCGCGCACCGGCCTTACCACTGGAGTTGTATCACTGCGTGCATGCTGCACGCCGGCCACGTCTTCCAGGCCTTCTTCACGCGCCAGCTGCAGTGCGCCCTTGCCCATGCTCAGATCATGGATGGCCGCGTACAGGCTCACCAGATCGGCGCCACCCTCACCCGTAGCAAAGTCGCCCCACTTGCCGTTGGTTAAATTAACCGAGCAGCTGGTGCCCTCACCGCCCGACAGGGAGCCGCACACATATTCATGGCCCTTGACCACGCCACCCGGCAGCCACATCGGCACCAGCTGGCCAGCGCGAGGCAGCAGGGCTTCAGCCAGCGCCACAAACTTAATCGGCGGCAACGGTGCCCGCTCAGCCGTCATACCTCACCCCCAAAAGAAACGCAGAGGGTGTTGATCCAAACCGGCAGCACCACCACCGGGGTTTGTTGATTGGTCATGGGCTTGTTACCGGGTCCAGCCAGCGATGCACTGGTCAAGCACGGCACGACCTGATGCCTCAGAAATGTCTGAAAGTTTGGCTGGCGCGTATTCAGCTACCGGGCGATTGCGGTACGCCACACAGCGCCACCCCACAATGTCCAACTGGCCCCGGCGCTTCAACGCTGCCACCATATAGCGCGCCGCCTTCAGGCCCACACAACCCCGCATCGCCAATTCCTTCAGCGTGGCGCCCTGCCCTGATTCCGCCCGCTCTCGTTTGATCGCATGCGACACCTGCAACAGCTTGAGGTAGACCTCGCCCGCAGGCCGGCCTCGTTTGACCGATGGCGTTGACGCCACAACAACCGCGCCCATCAAACCACCTGCTTCAGTTGGGCGGCCTTGCCAGCCTGGTTGCGCAATGCCAGCGACTCACGCAAAGCATGCGCACTGGCAATCATCTGGCCACATTTCTTATCGATACGCGCCAGCTCGTTGTCCGTGATCTTGTTGTCTGCCAGATCGCTTGCAACCTCTTGGCACAGGGCGCCAAACTCACGCGCCGAGTCCGCCAGACGCAACATGCAATCGTCCTGCGGAAACTCACCCAAGTGCGGCAACGGCACCAACATCTGGCCCGCATTGGTAGCAAAGGCCACCAGAATGCGCAGATCACCTGTCAGCTGCGTGATCTTCTCGGCATCCAGCAAGCCCAGTTTTGCTGTTCCCGTAGCTGCTACCTCATTACTGAGATAAGTGCCACTCTTACCTATGCGGGGCGCCAATGAATTTGCCCCACCCTTGTAGTCATGAACCACGTTAAAGGCCGCGTCGAGCAAATTCATTGCAAAACTCCAGAATTGTTGTTACAGACAGATACATCCAGCCCGCCGACACTGCGGACATGAGCACAAAAATGAAAAGGGTGGGCGCCCCCAGCAACGGACAATGCAGATCTCACACAACAAAGTTCACCAAAAGGGACACCCATGAAACGATATTTAGTACTGGTACATCTGGCCACAGCCTTTCCAAAAACAGAATTCGCGGCCCGCGCCACGGCCATGCACAAAGCAATGACGTCACTGCTGGACAACATGGAAACAGTACTAACCGCAGAAAAAGCATTTGCCTTTGCATGCGTGAGCGAGAAATCATCCAAAGAACTTTGGGCGGCCATCGTTGCCGCCGCCGTATTCGGGCGGCAAGACAACATCTCGGTGCTGGAAATTGGGTACGACATCAGCACTACTCACGCAGGGTTATCGGGGTGGAATCAGTCAACCGGGTTTTTGGCGGGCCTCGCAGAATCAGCCCGCAAGAAATAGGCAAAGCGGTCGCATCGCAAAAAATCTGCTTCAGCTGCTGCTCGCGGACCCGGCTATGCGCCTCGGCTATCCAGGAGCACGGAAAACTGGTGACCGCCGCCGATATGAGTCGGGCCGCAAGTGAGGTATATCGCAACATCTCAAGCCACTCCCGTCTCTGGAGATTGAAACGGTGGGCCTTCTGCAGCCCGGCGATCAAGATCAATCGGCAAGTCCTGCGCCCGGCGATTGGCATGGCGGCGGACAACGCCTGTACGGAGAACGCCGACCTCAGAGATCGCGGCATCAACTGCTACGGTTTCAGCAGCAGCCTGCGCAATATTGGCGGGGGCTTTAGCCAGTTCAGGCCAGTATTTATGCCAGTCATCTGGACGCAGATCCTTCCGGGTAACAGTGCCCTTAGTGGCCTGTTCAATGGCAAGGCAGTGCTCGACCGGGATACCACGCACTTTCCAATTCCCGATTGCAGCCACCGACACGCCAAGCAGATCAGCAAGAATTTTCCGTCCATCGACCAGTCGAGCCGCTGCATCGAGGGCTTGCGCAGAAGACGAATAAGAGGGGTTAGTGATTTCCATGCCTCAATATAACACGTATCGTGTTAATAATCTAACACCACGTGTTTACACTTTTTGTGTTGAATCACACGTAATGAAAACGATTGGTGAAAGAATTCGACAAGCCCGTGAAGCGCACAAGATGAGCGGGGAAGCCCTCGCCAAAAAGGTGGGTTACAAAAATCAATCGGCCATCGGAAATCTTGAAAATCGAGTCGGTGGCACTGGCGGAAGCAAACTTGGCAGCATTGCCGATGCACTAAATGTCCCGCTTGAGTGGCTTATGCGCGGGCCAGACAATGACAATATTCCGTTTCTCCCTGGCAACGCGTATCACGGCACTGAGGTCAATACCACCGTAAGAGAATCTGGCTCCAGCACAAATGTGGTGACCATCGGTACGGATTCACGACCTGTAGCTGCCCTTGATCCTTGGACACTCGAAGCGATCGAGATCATGTCAAAGTTGAAGGAACATGAAAAGCAGGGCGCACTCGCCAACTTGAGAACCTATGTCTACAACTTGGGCCCACCCCGCGACGGCCAAGCTCTACCAATGGCCAGTCAAAAAAATGGAGCCTCGTGAGTCATATAAAAAACAAGACCACGCGCTAAACAAATTCATCGTTGGAACGCACGAAAATAATTCAAATTAATCAGGGAGTGGAAAAATGGCTTTAAAGATGACTTGTGATGGCTGTGGCACTACAGTTTTAGGCGTAGTCTCATCCTTGCGTAAGGTCGGAAACTGCTACCTGTGCGCAACCTGCGCAACAAACCCAACCAGCGCACCCAAGTACTACTGCAACGCTTGCCACAACTACAGTCCCACTGCAGTGAAGAAGGGCAACGGCTGGATTGAATTGGTCCTATACTTTTTTTATATCATCCCAGGCGTCATCTATTCGATCTGGCGCCGCTCCGATCCACCCAATGTTTGCCCACTCTGCAAGGCGCCCGGCTTGGTACTGGCAAGTGCCGCCAAACCAGATGGCCCCACTGAGATGAGCCTTTTGCGTGATGAGGTTGAATGCCCGCACTGCGCCGAGAAAATACTGGCCAGGGCGAATACCTGCAAGCATTGCGGAAAGCAAGTTAGGATTTCCGCCGCTCAGGGTGTTTGACTGACCATGATCCGCGACTTTGACCTCATTCGAAAGATACTTCTTGAAGTCGAATCCGCCCCATCTGGAGTAAGTCCAATTCCAGTTGAGTGTGGAGGCGAATACCCAAAGCCGGTCATCAATGAGCACCTTTCACTACTCATTGATGCCGGTCTACTCGAAGGAAAACCCTTACGCAGCACAACAGGCATAGCAACCGTGGCAATTCAGGGCCTCACTTGGGAAGGCCATGACTTCATTCAGGCCGCAGGGAAAGAGGTGATTTGGAAAAAAGCCTTTGAGATTGTGAAAGAAAAAGGCGGAGCTATCACGTTTGAGGTTCTAAAGGGGCTGGTGAAATCACTGGCGTTGAAGGCTGCAGGACTTCCTTGAGGTCTTGCCAGCAGCTGAAATAACACATCGCCCCATGCTCAATAAACCGTCTCCCCATGAGGGTCTGTTCGCGCTCTGCATCGAAGAATTTCCGGCGCACAAGGTGTTTCCACTTTTTCATTAGCAGGTCCAGCGCAGCGACTTGCTCCCCCGTCAATAAAACTGCCTCTTGAGTCAGTTTTTTTTCGTCTGTCATTTGTAATTCCTTTTCCCCGCACGATACGAGAAATGCGATTATTGCAAAACAAACACGTTATGTGTTGACAAGATATAACACGAGTCGTGATAATTCACCCCAACCCCGCCAATTCCCGGCGGCAAAGGAGTGAAAAGTGTCAACTCAAACCCAGCCGGTCGCAGGCAGTAACAGCCCTGCAGTCGCCCTCAATGCCCGCGCCATCGCTATTGCCGCCCAGCAAAGCATCACGCTCAGCCACTACACCCAGGCGCAGCAAGATGCCATCCTGCAGCTGTACCACTTGGTCAAGCGCCATAACGGCACCAGCGGCGGCACGGCTGCAGCCAAGCTTTTGCTGGGCCTGTACAACGGTCGCCGCTTCCCATTCGATCTGACTGACTTTCGACTGTTTGACGCGGGCAACTTCAATGCCGCGATGACGGTGTTGCAAATGGATGCCCGCCACACCTGGTGCGAAATCCACATCTTGCTGAACGCCATCCTTGGTGTCGGTAAAAACACCGGTGCCGAGTTCGAGCACTGGGCCTACAACCTCAGACTGCCCAAGCGCTGCAAGAAGGATCAATTGCCGGTGTTGGTGCGCTCAGGCGGTGCCGTATGAGCAGCCCGTCAGTGCGAGCTCATGTTCGCGGATTGCATATCGACGCCTATTGCGGGAAAAGCGGCGTCGTAAACCTTATTGTTCGCGCAGAGCAAAAGCACGAAGGAGTTTGGCGGCGCTTTCGCCAGCACATTGCGAACGCGCTCTTTCGCGCCGGTGACGCTTGCCACCCCGGCCAGAACAACCACGCCTTGCGGGTAGTTTTTAGCCATATGGGCACTGCAACGGCTGATGATCAACTGGCCAAGCTCGCTGACCCTGACATCCGCGATATCTGGCCCCTGCACACTTCCAACGGTGATGCCTACTACATGGCTCTTTTGCTCCACGAGGGTATCAAACGCCATCACGATGGTCGGAGCGTTGTTCGTGAGAGCAGATTGTTCTGGCGGAAGAAAAGTGCTAACAATGCGCATGGTTTACCACCCATTCAAAGACAAACCAGCACTGTAGCTGATCAACATGCGGAAGTAGCAGTATGAACAGCCAGCTCACCCGCTGGCTGTCCGCCGCCTTGATCGCCCTGCTGCTCTCCAGCACCTACCTGCTCGATGGACCGAGCGAGATTGAAGCCGCGCAGGCCGTCTCTGCTGACCTGCAAGACGCTATTGATTCAGTAGCTATCAGCGCAGGTGTAGAGCGGGCTATAGGTCAAAACAACCATAAAACCGTGATCGCGGCGGTACGGCCATGAACTGCTGCGAGCAAACCGGCACCGGCGCCGGCTGCACCCAGGGCCCCGACTGCCCGGTGCGGGCTTCACGCGCCGCCTCTGCTGGCGAAGCCTACCCACTGCCCATCGTCCCCAATGCGCTGGATCTGGAGGCTTCACTCAGCCGGGCCGAACATATTGGGCTCTGGGTTGTCATCACGATCCTGTGCCTGCTGCTGGTGTTCCTACTCAGCGGCGGAGAACTGCTGGCATGGAAAGTCTGGGCCGCGTGATGCAAACGTCTGCACAAAACCCCTGCCAGGGCACCGGCGCGGCGCTGAGTACGTCGCCACCCATGTCCACACCCACAACAAACCCCAGGAGCATTGAGCCCATGCCATCCATCACCCTCATTCTGTGCGACACACCCAATGGCGGCGTGTCCATCCATAGCAGTTTTAAGCCTGCCGTAGGCCACCCCTGCAGCGCCGCCCAAGCGCATGCGCTGGACATTCTCAGCTGTACCCACAAGCAATGGGGCGTGCACATTGACGCGGCACCAGGCGGGGTTGACATTGATGCAGTGCACCGCACGCGCGACAAGGTCGTGGCCACGATCAATACATTGCCTGTGCAGGAGCACGGTCAATGAAAAATACGCCAACTACCGCCACTCTGGAGCAGCAGCGCCAACAACGCTTCATCGAACTGGAGGCCTGGCTGGCAGCGCAAGGCCCGACCCGCACGCCATCCGTAACAGCCCACAGCGCATCCACTTCACGCGACTACGACGGCGCCGAACTCAGCGCCGCACCGACACGCCCGGGCGCTGATAAAGCCCGGTCCATTCCCAGCCGAATGGGCGACAGGCTGCACCACTGCTGCAGCCGCACCACGGATCTGGCCGGTAACCAAATTTACACAACCTAGGAGCGACCATGCCCACCCAACTTCAAACCACCCCAATCTCCACCCTGCCCGCCTTGGGCGGCGCGCTGGACGGCGGCGTCTTCGCCGGCGTCACCACCCGCCAAGACGGCGTGCACTGCGCTGTTATCCGATTGCCGGAAAACGGCACCAAGCTTACCTGGAGGAAAGCAGTGGCCTGGGCCAAGAAACAAGGCGGCGAACTGCCTACCCGTACTGTAGCCGCCCTGTTGTTTGCCAACGTGAAGGCCACCCTGCCCCCTGGCTGGCACTGGACCAGCGAAGAGGATGACGCCTCTTACGCCTGGGATTGCCTCTTCGACTACGGCGACCAGTTCAGCATCCCCAAGAGCTACAAGGGCTCGGCTGTTGCCGTCCGCTTGATTCCTATCACTGCTTGATTCTTCAATCCTTTTTTCACAGGAGCCAACTATGCCCACCATCACCCTAGAGGCCGTCCAGGCCAAACAAACCGAACTGACCGAGATGATTCAGCAGCTGCAAAAGACCCAGCAAATTCGCGTCATCAAGATCACCGAAGACACCATTGAATTGCGCCCAGGTGAGCACTACTCGGGCGCAGTGCTGGACGCGGACGGCGGACACCTTCACCACCTGGTGCTGATGGCGCCCCGCCCCAACACCAAACTCACGCAGCAAGGTGCTATCGACTGGGCAGAAAGCGTCGATGGAGACTTGCCCGATCGTCAAGAGCAAGCCTTGCTCTACGCCAATTGCAAGCCACACCTGAAGCCTGAATGGCATTGGTCCAACGAAACACACAAGGATGACGCCTCTTCCGCCTGGATTTGCCTCTTCAGCCACGGCGACCAGAGCTTCAGCCCCAAGAGCTACGAGGGCTCGGCTGTTGCCGTCCGCAGAGTCTGATTCCTTTAGTCCTTCAATCCTTTTGAACTGAGCCCGCCACCATGGCATTGCATACCGAACTCCCGATCCACCGCACCGGCGTGCGCCTGCTTGATCTCGCGATCAGGGCGCAGGTGCAAATGCCGCGCACCGTCAAGCGCGCGCTGGGCGAAAAGATCACTCAGCACTGCGTGGAAATGCTGGATCTGATGGCCCTGGCCAACGCCACCCAACGCGAGACCCGCGCCGGCCACATCGACCAGTTACTCACCCGCCAGCGCGCCATGACGGTACTGCTGCGGGTCAGCCACGACGCCCGGTATATCTCGCCCAAGCTGTGGGCAGATTCCATCGAGCTACTGGGGAGTATCGGCAGGCAGGCTGGTGGTTGGATCAAAACTGCGAACAGGGCGCCTGCTGTATGACGGTCAAGGCCCTCATGCCCGTGCGCACAGTGAATCTGGTCGCGCCGCTGGCCCACAAGGCCACCGACATGCACACCACGGAGACCGCTGCACCAGTGCAGGCCCGGCCCGGTGCAGCCTCTCACCTGATCGGCTACGGCCTTCGGGAGAGAGGCCTCAATAGCGCGATAGATACGCCTCTTACGCCTGGAATTGCAACTTCAACAACGGCAACCAGAACAACAACCACAAGAGCTACGAGGGCTCGGCTGTTGCCGTCCGCAGATCCACACCTGTTCCACCAGCTGGTGCAGGCCTACCTTGACTGCCGCCGCACCAAGCGCAATAGCGCCAGTGCGCTGGCATTCGAGGCCCAGGCTGAGCACAACCTCTACCAGCTCTATGAAGAGCTGGCTTCTGGTACCTACCAGCCAGGCGGCTCCGTCTGTTTTGTCATCACCCACCCCAAACCGCGCGAAGTGTGGGCGGCGCGCATTCGCGACCGCATCGTGCACCACCTGCTCTACAACTACATTGCGCCGCGCTTTCATGCGCGCTTCGTCGCCGACAGCTGCGCCTGTATCCCCGGCCGCGGCACGCTCTACGCCGCCAAGCGGCTGGAGCACCAGGTGCGAAGCTACACCCGCAACTGGAGCCAGCCGGCGCACTATCTCAAGTGCGATCTAGCCAACTTCTTCGTTAGCATCCACAAGACGGTAGTTCTGGAGCAGCTGCAGCGCCAGGTGACAGAGCCCTGGTGGATGGCCCTGGCCACGGTCATCCTGATGCACGACCCGCGCCACGATGTCGAGGTGCGCGGCACCCGCGCCGAGCTGGCCTTGGTGCCACCGCACAAAAGCCTGTTCAACGCACCCCAGGGCTACGGCCTGCCCATTGGCAACTTGAGCAGCCAGTTCTTTGCCAATGTGCTGTTGGACGATCTAGACCAGTTTGCCAAGCACCGCCTGCAGGCGCCCACCTACGTGCGCTATGTGGACGACTTCATTCTGTTGCACGACAGTCCGCAGTGGCTCAACCAGGCACGACAGCAGATCGAATGCAAGCTGGACGAACTGCACCTGCAGCTCAACCCCCGCAAGACCATCCTGCAGCCCGTGGCACGCGGCATCGACTTTGTGGGCCACCTGATCCAGCCGTGGCGGCGCATCACCCGCCGCAAGACCGTGCACATGGCGCTGGAGCGCCTGCAGGACATGCCCGCTGCAGATCTGCACCAGCCCGCCAACAGCTACTTCGGCCTGCTCCGGCAGGCGACCCATAGCCACCACGACCGCACCCGCGTTGCCAAGCTCATGCTGCAGCGTGGGCATGTGGTCAAGGGTGACATGACCAAGATTTATCGAAAGAAAGGTTAACCCACCATGTCCACTGAATTCGCCATCGCCAAAGGATTTTCACAATGAAAGAATATTTAACCGAAACCGGCCAGATCTTGCCCGAGGTGGACCCGGTCGAAGTACTCGATGCGGATGAGTTTGCCAATCTGCAGCTGACCGCCATCGTCACCAGCTTGACCAATCCACGCACCATCTTTGATGCCGTCAAGCTGGCCGAGCTGTCTTCCAGTATCAAGGCCAGCGGCGTGCATCAACCGGTGCTGGTGCGGCCGCTGCCCGGCAGCCGGTTGGCCGACACCTTTGACCTGCACCATGCCCGCTTTGGTAGCAGAGGCATAGAGCGGCCGACGCATGAACTGGTGTGCGGTGAGCGCCGCTACCGCGCCTGCTTAATAGCCGGCGTCAAGCGTATCCCCGCCCTGATCCGGGACCTGACAGACCACCAGGTGCTGGAGATTCAGATTGTCGAAAACCTGCAGCGCGACGATCTCAGCGAGCTGGAAGAAGCCGTGGGCTACGAACAGCTAATGACGCTCAGCGGCATCAGTGCCGATGAGGTTGGCGTCAAAATTTGCAAGAGCCGGTCCTACGTCTACGCCCGTTTGAAGCTGCTGGACCTGACCAGCGATGTGAAGACCAGCCTGCGTTCCGGCGTGATTGATGCCAGCCGCGCCCTATTGTTGGCCCGCATCCCCGACCCCACGCTGCAACTCAAGGCGCTGGCAGAGATAACGCATAAAAATTACGACGGCGATCTGTCCATGAGCTACCGCAGTGCGGCGGCCCATGTGCAGCGCAATTACATGCTGAAGCTGGATACAGCCCGCTTCAAGATCACAGACGCCACGCTGGTACCGGATGCTGGATCTTGCAAAGCGTGCGCCAAACGTACCGGTCATGAACCGGACCTGTTCGAGGACGTCAAAGGTGCAGATGTCTGCACCGACCCGCCCTGTTTCCACCGCAAGGAAGACGCGCACACCGCCCAGCTACTCAAGTCCGCACACGAACATGGCCAGCTGGTAATTGACGGGCGCGAGGCCAAGGCCTTGATGCCCAACAGTTGGAATGGGATCGAGGGCTATTTACGCCTGGACGATCCAAACGACAGCCCATCCGACCAGCCACTGCGCAAACTGCTGGGCAAGCAACTTGACCAGGACGAAGTGCAAATCACGCTCATTGCCAACCCGCACAAGGCCGGCGAACTGATTGCAGTGCTGCCGAGCTCCAAAGTGGCTGAGCTGCTCAAAGCCAAGGGCCATAAGGAGGCGGCTGAGCGCATCGACAAGAGCATGGAGGCCGACAAAAAGCTTGATGCTGTCAACGCAAAAAAGGAAGCCTCCGATGCCTACGAGCAAGGCTGGCGCAATACGGTGCTGACGCGCACCTGGAAGGAAATCAATATTGAGGAAGCGTTTGACGTCTCCAACGATGTGTACCGCCACGTGGCCATGCACTATGCCAGCGCTTGCAATACCGACCGCGCCAAACAGCTGTGCAAGGTGCTGGAGCTGGGCAAGGTCGCCCCCAAAGACGGCCTGCTGGACTACGTGAAATCCTGCGAATTCCCCGCCCGGGTGCTGCAGCTGCTGGTGATGCACACGGACGTGGAATATCGCAGCTGGATGCCCGAGGATTACAAAGCCAACAAAGGCCTGTTACTGGTGGCCGCTGAGTACCAGGTCGATATTGACGCGATAAAGGCCGAAATCAAGGGCCAGATGCGACTCAAGAAACCAGTTACCCCTAACACCCCTGCTGCGCTGGCTATCGCTAGCGCGGGGGGGCCGGTGGCTGGGGGCCAGGGGGTCAAAGGCCCGGACGCGAAAATAAACGCCGCCCCGCTGCGCAAGCGCAAACTATCTGCCGCCGAAGCCCAAGCCGCGATCGCGGATGCGATGCAGGATCAGGAGACCGATTCAGGCGCCGCTGACGCGTCACAAGGCAACGACGCAGACAGTAGCCAGCCAGTAGCAGGCGCAGGCACGGTTGCCAGTGCTGGCGCACTCGCCCCCGTGCCCGCCCCCGCTCTGTCTGTGGGCGTGCTCGTAGTCGTAACGACCGATGCCGATCTGCTGCCCGTCACGCAGCATAAATGGGTAGGCAAAGCGGGCGCGGTCTCCCAAAAACTACAAGGCTCCAACTGGATGGTGACATTCAAAGGCCGGACCGGCGGCATGGCCAGTTTTGACAGCAGCCTGTTATCGCCACAGCCGAGCCAAAAGCAACACAACGATCGGGTAAAAAAATCATGAGCAGCCACAAACCCCGCCGCCCGCGCTGGCTGCCCACAGGCCACACCATGGCGCTGGCCTTGAACCTGGCTGCTAAGCCCGACCCGGCCGACATCGAGCAGATACTGCAGGCCATTACCGATGCCGTCCGGGCGCTGCGTGAAGGCGTGGCCAGCGAGCATCAATGGTCCATCGCCGCCGGATCCGTCGATGTAGCCCGCGCCATCGAGCGGCAGGGCGTGGTGCGCGGCCTGCACGAGAGCCTGGCCAGCGCCGACAGCACGCTGAAAGCCATCCGCACCCGCGCCCTGTCAACCGGGCGCTGGACGCCCACCGCCTTGAATTTTTCCGAGATCGATGACATGCAAGCATTCATTGGGCTGCACGCCTTCCAGACCCGCCGGCTCAGCCGCGCCGAATACCGTCGCGCCATCGATAGCGCCACCGGCGAGATCCGGGGTAGCGGCAGCCATTTGACGCGGATTGAGATTAAAGACTTTGTGGGAGCGCCAGCATGAATAAGAAAACAAAAGCCTACCAGGGTAGCGCTCAAGACATTGGGTGCGATGTGTTTATTAATCACGTCATGCCATTTATTCGGGCTGCATCAAAGCGTATGCCGGATTGTGAACTTGCTGAACTTTATGCAGGGTTTTTTGCAGGCGCCTGCGGGTCAATGGCCGCTGATTTTGGCAAGGAAGCAGCCAAGATCATGATTGATACGGTGGCCGCACAGTTTGATGACGTGGCCCAAGAAATCAATGCGGGGATGATGCAATGAAAGAACGTCCAATCCTTTTCAATGGACCGATGGTTCGGGCGCTGCTGGATGACAGCAAGACTAAGACGCGGCGGGTAATGAAGCCGCAGATGGTCTACGGTGACGTGTGCGGCTTGTTTGAATCATGGTATCTGCCGAAAGGCAACGACGGCGGCATCCTCTGGCTGAATGCCAAGGCTCAAATTCTCTCCATGTGCCCTTACGGCCAGCCCGGTGACAAGCTTTGGGTGCGGGAGACGTTCCAGTATCGCGGCGCAAGCTATGACGGCGATGGCATCGAGGATGCAGATTGGTTTCGTTGCTACGGCAAGGGAGATAGTTGGGATCCGGAATTCCCGTACGGATGGGGGCCATCTAGACACATGAATGTGCGAGCAATGGTAGAGCCGGATGAGCAAGAGGGCGAAGGAATCACAGGCTGGGTTACAAAACGTATCCCCAGCATCCACATGCCCCGCTGGGCCAGCCGCATCACGCTGGAGATTGTCAGCGTGCGCGTTGAGCAGCTACAGGACATCAGCGAGGCCGATGCACTAGCCGAAGGGATCGACGCTGAAAAAGCAAAGCTCACGATGTCATCCATCGGGATGAATGACATTGTTGGCCCTATTGCTGAATACAGCACCCTTTGGGAATCCATCAACGGACCCAGCTCATGGGCTGTGAACCCGTGGGTCTGGGTAGTCGAATTTAAAAGGATCGAATCATGATCTCCCCAATTATGGATTCCCCCGCCGTCGCTGCACTGCTGAAATGTTCAGAGCGAACCGTCGAGGATCATGCCCGGTCCGGGCGCCTGCCGGCAGTCAAGTTTGGGGATGGCTGGATGTTTCCCAGCGACGCCTTGCTGCGGGCTGTCAACCAATTGGCCGAGGAAGAGGCGGCCAAACGCTCAGCACCCGTCAAGCCTGTAGCGGTCAAACAGGTCATAGACAAAAAACGATCTACCCGCCCCAACCTTTCGCTGCTATCCCAGGCGGGCGCTTAAGTCCTCGCCGCGTAGGGATGCGTAGCGCAGCATCATCTTAAAGTCAGACCAGCCCATGATTTTGCAAACTTCAATCTCCGAGAATACCCAGCGCCCCGCTGGGTCACGCATCTCAACCCAGCGGCAGGTTGCCTCGTGGCGAAGGTCGTGTTCGGTGAAATCATCTACCTGGGCGAAACTAAACAGCGTTGAAAACCGCTGAGATAGCCGCCCAGTGGCCAGTTTTTTGTCTTCTTTCGTTCCATTCCAAAACGGAAACAACAACCCAACCCGGCTGCGGCAGCGTGCCGCCAATAGCTCACGAAGCTCAATTACCAGCGGAACAACTCGCGGCTTTATTGCCCCGCGGTGACCCTTGCTTCCTGCCACACGCAGGACCCATCGAGCCAGATCAACCTGGTCGGCGCGCAAACTGTATGCCTCGCTCAGTCGCAAGCCAGTATTCACGATTAATTCAAAGAGCAAACTGAAATCGTCATCGACCTCTAGCGATCGCTCCCGCCCCTCGCGCCTCTCCCCCGCCAGAGCTGAGCGGACCCGCGCGTATTCTTGAGGCCACAAACGCCGGTCACGCTGCACATCACGCTTGACAATAAGATCTGACGCCTGAAGCAGCGCAGCCTCCCGATCGGTTGCTTGGCTGTAACCACGCGGCATCAAGCGCAAGGGGTTGGCTGGGGCCACATCATTTTTCAAGCGCCAATAGCCGTCGATCACCCGCGCCAAACTCTCTACCCGCTTGCGGATTGTGCTTGGAGCCAGGTGCTGCACTGTTTTCAGATCGACCACCCAAGCGTCAGCCCATGCGGCCGTGACCGACAGCAAGCGAACTGCGCCGACTGACTTATTGAGCAAGTTGAGTGTCGACCGGTCACTGGGGGCAACGGATGAATCGGCCAGGCAGTCCTCAATCAGGCGTTTGAGCAGCGGATTGTCCCCGCGCTTCCCCGCCTCCAGCAGCTCCACTGGAACAATACCCCGATCCAGCAGAGACTCCAGCTGCACGCCATAGGCCCGTGCCTCAGCCTCATCTGTGAACGTGTCGAAAAATGGTTTGGGAAGGAGCTTGTGCACAATACGAAGTTGCCACTTCCCGGAGCGCTCTTGAATGGATGCCATCGCCGCATTGTGCCACCGGCAACCGGAGACGGCTGCAAGCCAGCAAAACTCATATCGACGGGGTTTTTAATCCGTCTTGCGATAGCATGGCTACCGCCAACGATAGCAGAGCTGCGTACTCCACCTCATTCTGAGCGAACTCAGACGAAAAAAAACCACTTGGATTTCTCTAAGTGGTTGATTTCATTGCTATTTTTTGGAGGCGCGACCCAGAGTCGAACTGGGCTACACGGATTTGCAATCCGTTGCATAACCGATTTGCTATCGCGCCAACTTCTCTTACAAAAATGGGAAGCGCATGCTTCCCATTTTGGAATTTGGAGCGGGAGAAGAGTCTCGAACTCTCGACCTCAACCTTGGCAAGGTTGCGCTCTACCAACTGAGCTACTCCCGCAAAAACCAGAAACGAAATCTCCATTTTTCACAATGGAGCGGGAGAAGAGTCTCGAACTCTCGACCTCAACCTTGGCAAGGTTGCGCTCTACCAACTGAGCTACTCCCGCGTTCCTAGTCTCAAATTATAGCTTACTTATTTAAGCAAATTGAGAAACCGAAACGAAATGCGATCAGTGTTTAACCGATCCAGCCAACTCGGGAGCAGGCACCACAACCGCCGCAGCCGCTGCTACGACAGGCTCGTCCTCAGGCAATGGCGTTGGCATTCTCTCCAATGCAATTTCCAGCACTTGGTCAATCCAGCGCACTGGCACGATCTCGAGACCATTTTTCACATTTTCAGGAATATCTTGCAAGTCCTTGGCATTTTCTTCAGGAATCAACACCGTCTTGATACCACCACGCAAAGCAGCCAGCAATTTTTCCTTCAGACCACCAATAGCGGTTACCTCACCACGCAAAGTGATTTCGCCGGTCATGGCCACATCAGCTCGCACCGGAATACCCGTCATGGCGGAAACAAAGGCAGTAGTCATCGCGGCACCCGCACTGGGGCCATCTTTAGGCGTAGCGCCATCAGGCACGTGGATGTGAATATCTTTCTTTTCGAAAAACTCATCCTTGATACCCAAGCGATGCGAGCGACTCCGCACCACAGTGCGTGCAGCCTCCACCGATTCCTTCATCACATCGCCGAGGGAACCCGTGCGCGTAATGACACCTTTACCGGGCATCATGGCCGCCTCAATCGTCAGCAGATCGCCACCAACCTCGGTCCAAGCCAAGCCAACGACCTGCCCGACCTGATTTTGCTGCTCGGCGCGACCATAAGAATACTTGCGAACACCGAGAAAATCATTGAGATTGTCAGCCGTCACCTTGATCTGCGGCACCATCTTCTTGAGCAACAAACCCTTCACTACCTTGCGGCAGATTTTGGAAAGCTCGCGCTCCAGCGAACGCACGCCGGCTTCGCGTGTGTAATAACGAACAATGTCGCGCACAGCCTCGTCACTGACCAGCAACTCTTCCTCCAGAACGCCATTATTTTTCAACTGCTTCGGCAGCAGAAACTTGATGGCAATGCTCGTTTTTTCGTCTTCGGTGTAACCAGACAGGCGAATCACTTCCATTCGGTCCAGCAAGGCTGAAGGAATGTTCATGGAGTTGGAGGTCGCCACAAACATGACATCGCTCAAATCAAAGTCAACCTCGACGTAATGATCGCCAAACTTGTGGTTTTGCTCCGGGTCCAGCACTTCCAGCAAGGCACTCGATGGATCGCCCCGGAAGTCCGTTCCCAATTTGTCGATTTCATCCAACAGAAAGAGCGGGTTGCGCGTGCCAATCTTGGAGAGGTTTTGTAGCACCTTGCCCGGCATCGCACCAATATAGGTACGGCGGTGGCCTCGAATTTCAGCCTCGTCACGCATGCCACCCAAGGCCATACGCACATACTTTCGCCCCGTTGCCTTGGCAATCGACTGACCCAGCGAAGTCTTACCCACACCAGGAGGTCCCACCAGACAAAGAATAGGCGCCTTCACTTTCTCTACACGTTGCTGCACTGCCAGATATTCAAGAATGCGGTCTTTCACCTTATCAAGACCGTAGTGGTCTTCATTCAGCACTTGCTCCGCATTCCCCAAATCATGTTTGATCTTGGTCTTGCCAGCCCATGGCAAACCGGTCAACACATCGATATAGCTGCGCACCACGGTAGCCTCTGCCGACATGGGCGACATCAGTTTCAATTTCTTGAGTTCACCCTCGGCCTTTTTCAGAGCCTCTTTCGGCATCTTGGCGGACTTGATCTTTTTTTCGATTTCCTCGATATCAGCCCCATCTTCGCCTTCACCCAGTTCTTTCTGAATGGCTTTCACCTGTTCATTCAGGTAGAAATCGCGTTGATTTTTTTCCATCTGTCGTTTGACGCGACCACGGATTTTTTTATCTACGTTAAGGATGTCTACTTCGCGTTCGATTTGCTCAAACAGGTTTTCAAGACGTTCCTTGACGCCCGCCAGATTCAGCACGGCCTGCTTGTTATCCAGCTTCAGCGGCAAATGGGCCGCGATGGTATCGGCCAAACGTCCAGCGTCATCAATGCTTGAAATGGACGTGAGAATTTCAGGTGGTATCTTTTTATTGAGTTTGACGTACTGGTCAAACTGTTGCATCACGGCGCGGCGAAGTGCCTCGACTTCGCTGGCTTTACCGCGTGGCTTGGCTTCAGGCTCTGCAAGCGCTTCAACCGGCGTCACGTTGGCTGAAAAATGCAACTCACCTTCTTCAATCTTGTTCACGCGAGCGCGCTGCTGGCCTTCAACCAGCACTTTGACCGTGCCATCAGGCAATTTGAGCATTTGCAGGATGGTCGAAACACAGCCGACATCAAACATGTCGGTCACCAAGGGATCGTCCTTGGCGGCGGCCTTTTGCGCCACCAGCATGATGCGGCGATCCGCCTCCATGGCGGCTTCAAGCGCTTTGATGCTCTTGGGCCGACCCACAAAAAGCGGGATCACCATGTGCGGAAAAACAACCACGTCGCGCAGAGGCAACAGCGGCAAATCGATAGGGGTGGCAGGCAGTGGGGTATGACCAGACATTGGGAAACCTTTTCGTTACCTGTTAAATATGGATCGTCGACGCGGATTTACAACCCGCGAATGATTATTGACCGGCTACGTGCGCCTCAAATTTGAGTAAACGCCCGCAAAGACGGGCTAAATCAAGCCTTCTTGGCAGTCTCGCGATAGACAAGCAATGGCGGCTTGTTTTCGTCGATGGTGGACTCGTCCACCACGACTTTGTCAACATTGGAGGCATTGGGCAGCTCGAACATGGTGTCAATCAATGCCTGCTCCAGAATCGAGCGCAAACCGCGGGCTCCTGTCTTGCGGGCCAGCGCCTTTTTGGCAATGGCTTTCAAGGCGGAAGGACGGATTTCAAGTTCAACCCCCTCCATGGCCAACAGTTTGCTGTACTGTTTGACCAAGGCATTTTTAGGCTCTGTCAAAATCTGCACCAGCGCATCTTCACTCAGCTCAGCCAACGTTGCCACCACCGGCATACGGCCCACCAGTTCAGGAATTAAACCAAATTTGATCAAATCCTCCGGCTCCACTTCCTTGAAGACTTCAGTCAGACTACGCTGTTCCTTACTCTTGACAGCAGCCCCGAATCCGATACCAGAAGACTCGGTACGGTTGTCGATCACTTTCTCCAGCCCGGAGAATGCACCACCGCAAATGAACAAAATGTTGGTGGTATCAACCTGAACAAAATCCTGATTGGGATGTTTGCGCCCGCCTTGCGGCGGCACGCTGGCCATGGTGCCTTCAATCAGTTTCAGTAAAGCCTGCTGAACACCCTCACCCGACACGTCCCGCGTGATGGATGGGTTGTCGGACTTGCGGGAAATCTTGTCGATTTCGTCAATATAGACAATGCCGCGTTGCGCCCGTTCGACTTCGTAATTACAGCTTTGCAGCAGCTTCAAAACGATGTTTTCAACGTCCTCACCCACGTAGCCGGCTTCGGTCAAGGTGGTCGCGTCGGCCATGACAAAAGGCACGTCCAGCATGCGCGCCAGCGTTTGCGCCAGCAGCGTCTTGCCAGAACCGGTCGGGCCAATCAACAAAATATTGCTTTTGGCTAACTCGACATCATCTTTCTTGGCTTTTTCTTTGTGCTTCAACCGTTTGTAGTGGTTGTAGACCGCCACTGCCAGTGTCCGTTTGGCCGGCTCCTGACCAATGACGTAATTATCCAGATTGGCCTTGATTTCAGAAGGTGTGGGTAACTCATCACCCGCTTTAAGGGCTTCGGTGCTGGCAGGTAATTCATCGCGAATGATCTCATTGCAAAGATCAATGCACTCGTCGCAAACAAATACCGACGGACCAGCGATGAGCTTCTTGACTTCATGCTGGCTTTTGCCGCAAAAAGAACAATAAAGAGTTTTTTCGCTGGAGGAGCCTTTTTTTTCGGCCATGTGAACTACACCCTTTTCGGAAAATTACCGAATGATACTCAAATAAAAACGATGCCTTCCTTGATAGAAAGCACCGCGATCGAAACTAAACCGCCTCGACCATCACAACTAAGCTGTTATGCCCGTTTTGAGATAACCTTGTCGATCAGGCCATATTCCTTGCATTCTTCAGCGGACATGTAATAGTCGCGCTCGGTGTCTTTCTCAATACGGTCCAGCGGTTGACCAGTCCGTTCCGCCAAAATTTTATTGAGTTGCTCGCGCGTCTTCAGAATCTCGCGGGCCTGAATCTCAATCTCTGTCGCCTGACCCTGGCTACCGCCCGAAGGCTGGTGAATCATGACTTTGGAATTGGGCAGGGAGAAGCGCTTGCCTTTGGCTCCAGCTGCCAGCAAAAACGCGCCCATACTGGCCGCCATGCCGGTGCAGAGGGTAGACACATCGGGCTTGATGAAGTTCATGGTGTCAAAAATAGCCATGCCCGCACTGACCGAACCGCCCGGTGAGTTGATATAGAACGAAATATCCTTGTCCGGATTTTCACTCTCCAAAAACAACAATTGCGCCACCACCAGATTAGCAACATAGTCGTTGACCGGGCCGACCAGGAAAATCACGCGCTCTTTGAGCAAGCGGGAATAAATGTCGTAAGAGCGCTCACCGCGACCTGATTGCTCAATCACCATAGGCACCATGCCCAAAGCTTGCGTTTCCGTTGCACCAAATCGCACGTTCATGTTTGTTCCTAATCAGTTGAGGACAGCGCTTCAGCTTGTCCAGCAAAGTTTTTTTACTTACGGCCTGTACTGTACCGAAAAATAAGCGCCAAAAAGAAAATGGGGCCTGAACACAAGACTACAAGCCCGGCGCAAGCCCCATTACAGCCGCCTTAAGCGGCATTAAAGTCAGTTTTGAGCCATCAACTCATCAAAGGACACTGTCTTTTCGCTGATGGTGGCCTTGGCCAGCACGAAATCAGTGACATTATTTTCAATCACGATGGCTTCAACTTCGGCCAAGCGGTTGTTGTCGCTGTAGTACCAACGCATCACGTCCGCTGGCTTTTCGTAGCTGGCAGCCAGTTCTTCAATGTGGGCCTTGATCTGCTCGGTCTTGGCCTGCAATTCGTTAGAACGAACCAACTCGGCCACTACCAGACCCAGACGCACGCGGCGCTCGGCTTGTGGACGGAACACGTCATCAGGAATCGGTGCCTTGTCAGCGTCCTTGATACCGCGCTGCTTGAGGTCAGCGCGAGCGCCTTCGAGCAAGCGGTTGATTTCTGACTGCACACTGATGTTAGGCAAGTCCAACTCGGCCACGGACACCAGCGCATCCATGACAGCCTGTTTGTTGCGGGCCAACAAGCGGAACTTGACTTCACGTTCCAGATTTTTCTTGATGTCAGCGCGCAAACCTTCAACGGTCGCTTCTTCGATACCAAGCGACTTGGCCAAGGCCTCATTCACCTCAGGCAGATGGGCGGCTTCGATCTTCTTGAGGGTGACCATGAAGTCAGCAGTTTTGCCGGCCACGTCTTTGCCGTGGTATTCGGCAGGGAAAGCCAACTGGAAAGTCTTGCTTTCGCCAGCCTTCATGCCGCGGGTCGCATCTTCAAACTCTTTCAACATCTGGCCATCGCCGACGATGAACTGGAAATCTTCAGCCTTTCCGCCAGCGAAAACTTCGCCGTCGATCTTGCCTTCAAAATCAACCGTGACACGATCGCCGTCTTGCGCCGCGGCATCTTGCGCGCGCTGGGCAAAGGTGCGACGCTGCTTACGCAGGATGTCAAGGGTCTTGTCGATGGCGCTGTCGGTGACTTCAGCGGTGATTTTCTCCACTGCGGCGGTGGTCAAATCGCCAATTTTGACTTCGGGATAGACCTCAAACACGGCATCAAACGCCATTTCGCCTTCAGGCGACGCTTCTGATTCGGTGATGCGGGGCTGACCAGCGACGCGCAGCTTGGCTTCATTGGCGGCAGTGGCAAACGCCTCGCCCACTTTGTCATTCATGACTTCGTAGTGAACCGAGTAACCGTAGCGCTGAGACACCACATTCATGGGTACTTTGCCTGGACGGAAACCGTCCATTTTGGTGGTGCGTGCGATTTTTTTCAGACGCGACTCAACTTCGGACTGGATCGTGCCGACCGGCAAGGTCAGCGTCATTTTTCGTTCCAGCTTTTCCAGGGTTTCAACGGTAACAGCCATAGTGGTTCTCCAAAATTTCAAACAATTGGGAACAGCGCTGGCCGCGTTGCGACGGCCGACTGCCCCAAATTCTCACAAGGAACAGAGCTTGCCACCTTTCGGCTACAGACTGCTCTGCCAATTCTCAAACATGGTGCGCGGGGGGGGACTCGAACCCCCATATCCTTGCGGACGTCAGGACCTAAACCTGGTGCGTCTACCAATTTCGCCACCCGCGCAAAAAAACAAGGGGGCGGCCTAAAAAACCACCCCCATTAAATCGGTCAACTGATTATTTTAACCTGCTGCGGGCGCCTCCCGTTTGACCCGAAACCAGGCCGCGTACATGGCAGGCAAGGCCAGCAGGGTTAACACCGTGGCCACCACGAGCCCGCCCATGATGGCAACCGCCATGGGACCCCAAAAAACCGAACGCGACAGGGGAATCATCGCCAGCACGGCCGCGGCAGCGGTCAACACGATCGGGCGCGCCCGTCGCACGGCGGACTCCACAATGGCGTCCCAGGCGGGCACACCCCTGGCCCGGTCCTGCTCAATCTGGTCGATCAAAATGACCGAGTTGCGCTGGATCATGCCCATCAAGGCAATCACGCCCAACAAGGCGACAAAGCCAAAGGGCCGGTTCAGCACCAGCAAGGCACCGGCCACACCGGCAATGCCCATCGGCCCGGTCAGGAACACCAGCATGGAGCGGCTGAAACTGTGCAGTTGCAGCATCAGCAAGGTAAAAGTGATGAACAGCATGATCGGCACCCCCGCCACAATCGAGGCCGAGCCTTTGGAACTTTCTTCCACCGCGCCCGCCACTTCGATGCGGTAGCCCGTCTGTCCGGCGGCCTGCCACTTGGCTTCCAGCGCCTTCAAGGCGGGTTGCAACTCCTGGGTCACCGTGGCCCCCTGCAGCCCTTCGACCACGTCGCTCTGCACCGTGATGGCGTAGTCGCGGTTCTCGCGCCACATCACGCCGGGCTCCCAGGTGAAGACCGGTTTCGCGATTTGCGTCAGCGGAATCGACCGACCCGAGGCGGTCGGTAGGTAGGCATTGCCGATGTCGGTGATGGCGTTGCGCTCATCCAGCGGCTGGCGCAGCACGATGTCAATCAGCTTGTCACCTTCGCGGAACTGGCCCACGGTCGAACCGGCGAGCAGGGTGCGCGCGGCCTGCGCGATCGACTGGCTGGTCACGCCCAGTGCCCGCGCTTTGGACTGGTCTACATCCAGGCGCAGCACCTTGACCGATTCGTTCCAGTTGTCGTTGACGCCCCGGGTGTTGGGGCTGGCGCGCATGGCGGCTTTCACCTCGTCGGCGCGCTCGCGCAACGCCAGCGGGTCAAGTCCCACCACGCGAAACTGCACCGGAAACGGCACCGGCGGACCATTGGGCAGGAGCTTGACACGGCCCCGCACCTCGGGGAATTCCGTCGCCAGCAACGCCGGCAGCTTGACGCGCAGCGACTCGCGCACCTTCAAATCTTTCGGCACGATGATGAACTGCGACACATTGCTCTGCGGGAACACCTGGTCCAGCGGCAAATAAAAGCGCGGGACGCCCGAGCCAATCCAAGTGCTGACCGTGTCAACGCCGGCCTCGCGCAGGAAGCGCGCTTCCACGCGCTGGGCGGTCGCTTGGTTGGCCGCAAACGAGGTCCCCTCCGGGAACCAGATATCCACCATGATTTCCGGCCGACTCGAATCCGGGAAAAACTGCTGCTGCACCCGGCCCATGCCGACAATGCCCAAGGCAAAAGTCAGCAGCATGGCGCCAATGGTCAGCCAGCGGTGTTCCACGCACCAGTTCACGGCACGGCGGAAAGTGTTGTAAAACGGCGAATCGAACATCTCATGCGCCACACTGCTTTCGCCCTGTGCTTGTCCGGCCACCAGCGGCGTATGGGGCTTGACCTTGAGCAACAAGACGCCCAGGTACGGCACAAAATAGACCGACACCAGCCAACTCAGCACCAGCGCAATCACGGTCACGGCAAAAATGGCATAGGTGTACTCGCCCACCGTGGAACGCGCCATGCCGATCGGCAAAAAGCCAGCTGCCGTGATCAAGGTGCCGGTCAGCATCGGCATGGCGGTCACTTCATAAGCAAAGGTGGCGGCGCGCACCTTGTCATAGCCTTCTTCCATCTTGCGCACCATCATCTCCACCGAAATGATGGCGTCGTCCACCAGCAGGCCGAGCGCGATGATGAGCGAGCCGAGCGAAATCTTGTGCAAGCCGATGCCCCAGTAATTCATGGCCAAAAAGGTGATGGCCAGCACCAGCGGAATCGTGATGCCCACCACCAGACCCGGGCGCATGTCGACATACCAGCGCTTCCACAGCGGGTGCTGACCAGGCCGCCGGTGAAAGCCCAGCGCGATGAAACTCACCGCCAGCACGATCACCACGGCCTCGATCAGCACGCTGACAAACTCGTTCACCGACTTCGCCACTGATTTGGGCTGGTCTTGCAGTTGCACCAGATTGACACCCGCGGGCAGGACTTTTTCGATGCCGACCGTGGCGATCTTCAGCGCTTTGCCGAGCGCGATGATGTCGCCGCCCTTGGCCATGGAGACGCCCAGCGCGATGACTTCCCGCCCCTGATGCCGCACCTTGACCGTGGGCGGGTCAACATAGCCGCGTTGAATATCGGCAATGTCGCCCAGTTTGAGCTGGTTGCCGCCGGCCCGGGTGCCCGCGCCATAGCCGGCACCGCGAATCGGCATCGCCTTGAGGTCTTCCAGGGTGTTGAACTGGCCGCCCACGCGCACCTGCACCACGTCCAGCGGCGTCTGCACCGCGCCAGCCGACTCGACCGCGTTTTGCTGACCCAGCTGGGCCAGCACCTGGTTCATGTCGAGCCCGAGCTGGGCCAGGCGCTTCTGGGAGATTTCAACAAATAGCTTTTCGTCCTGCGCCCCAAACAGCTCCACTTTGGCCACATCCGGCACGCGCAACAGCTTCTGGCGCACATCGTCGGCAAAGGTTTTGAGCTCCGCGTAGTTGAAGCCGTCCGCCTCCAGCGCGTAGATCACGCCATACACATCCCCAAAATCATCATTGAAGAAGGGGCCCTGCACATTGGCGGGCAGCGTGCCGCGCATGTCGCCGATCTTTTTGCGCACGCTGTACCAGAGGTTGGCCACGTCGCTGCCTTTGGAGGAATCTTTGACCTGAAAGATGATCTGCGACTCGCCCGGTTTGGAGTAGCTGCGAATCTTGTCGGCGTAAGGCACTTCCTGCAGGGTGCGCTCGAGCTTGTCGGTGACCTGCTCGGCCACCTGCTGGGCGGTGGCGCCCGGCCAGTAGGTGCGCACCACCATGGCGCGAAAGGTGAACGGCGGGTCTTCGTCCTGCCCGAGCTGGAAATAGGCGGCCAGGCCCAGCAACAGCAGAACGATCATCAGATAACGGGTGAACGCCGAATGCTCCAGCGCCCACTGGGAGAGGTTAAAACTCTCTTTGGGTTGTTCTTGATTCATGGACGGCTTACTTGGCGGCAGCCGAATTTGCTACCGAATCGATAGCTACTTGCGCTTGTCCGACGGGGGCTACAGTCACATTTTCCTTATAAATTGTGACCTTTTGACCGGGCGACAGCACATGCACGCCCGCCACCACCACCTGCATGCCGGGTTGCAGGCCGCTGGCCACCACCACCTCATTGCCATCGGCCGTGGCGATTTGCACCGGTTGCAGCTTGACGGTCATGCTGGCGGTGTCCAGCACCCACACCGCGGACGCTTTGCCGTCCTGGCGGAAGGCACTGGTCGGCAGCTTGATCACCGGGCTAACGCCACGCTGCAGCGCCTGCGGCACCACGGCGACCGTCGAGCCCAAAGCCGGGGCGTCTTTGGCGTCCAGCGCCACCTTCACGCCAAAGGTGCGGGTCACCGGATCAGCACTGGCGGACACCTCGCGCACCACGCCCTGGAGGGTGGCACTCGACGCCCACGCGCGCACCGTCACGCCAGACCCGGGCTTGATCATTGCCACCTTGTCTTCCGGCACCGAAAACACCACGTCGCGTGGCCCGTCCTGTGCAATGCTGACGACTGGCGTCCCCGCTGCCACCACCTGGCCCGGCTCGGCGTCCACCGCCGTCACGACCCCGGCGACGTCCGCCACCAACGTGGCGTAACCGACCTGATTTCCCTGCCCCGACCACTGGGCTTGCGCCTGTTCGAATTGCGCCTGGGCGGCTTTCAGGGTGGTTTCGCGGCGCTCCAACTCGGCGCCGCTGATGAAATTCTGGTCTTTCAGTTCTTTATAGCGTTTGAAATCAGCCGCCGCCAGGTCGCGGTTGGTGGCCGCCGCCGTCAACTGGGCCCGGCCCACCGCCGCCGCCAGCTTGTAATCTTGCGGGTCCAACTGGGCCAACACTTGCCCGGCCTTGACGCGCTGGCCCAATTCAACCGGCCGCTGGGTCAGCTTGCCGCCGACCCGAAAGCCCAGCCGGGATTCGACCCGAGCCCGGACTTCGCCAGCAAACTCGACCTTAGACTGCATACTCTGCACGCCCACCGTCACGACCTTGACCGCGCGCACCGGCTCCTCCACCGGCGCCGGCTTGGCACAGGCGGCCAGTAACAGCGTGGCCGCCAGCGGCAAAACCCCGGCCGGAAATGACTTTATAAACTTGACAAGATTCATGACAGGATTCGTTTTCAAAAACGCAGAATTCAATTAATGACCAAATGGTTAGTAATTTTATGTAAATTCATTGGGTTGTCAAACTGCAACCTGCCTCCCCGCCTTGACCCGAACCCTTCGCCCGCGTGACTAAAAACCTCTCCCCCACCGCCCAGCCCGTCGACCACTACGAGAACTTTCCGGTGGCCTCCTGGCTCTGCCCGCCGCACCTGCGCCCGGCGATTGCCGCCATTTACTGGTTTGCCCGCACGGCTGACGACATCGCCGACGAGGGCGACGCCAACGCCGCCGCCCGCCTGAGCGATCTGGCCAGCTTTCGCAGCGACCTGCGCGCCCTGGCCGCCGGACTGCCCCACAGCGGCCGCTGGCCCCAGGTCTTTGACCCGTTGAACCGGGTGCTGCGTGAGTTTCAGTTGCCCACCCTGCTGCTGGAGCAACTGCTGGAAGCGTTTGAGCAAGACGTCCGCTTCACCGCCGCCGCTCGGCGCTACCAGACCGATGCCGAATTGCTGGACTACTGCACATGCTCGGCCAACCCGGTGGGCCGGCTGTTGCTGCACCTGTATGGGATAAACGACCCCGCCTTGCTGGCACAAAGTGACCAGATTTGCAGCGCGCTGCAACTGATCAACTTCTGGCAGGACGTCAGCGTCGACGTGCCGCGGGCGCGCTGGTACCCCTCGGCGCAAGCCATGCAACAACACGGCGTGCGGGACGCCGACCTGCAAGCGGACAGCACCTCGCCAAATGCTACTAAATTAATAGCTTACTATGCAGAAGCAGCAAGGGCTGGCATGCTAAAAGGTGCTTCCCTGGCGTGCCAGATCCCCGGTCGTGCCGGCTGGGAGTTGCGCCTTGTGGTGCAAGGCGGCCTGCGCATTCTGGACAAGATCGAGGCCATGAACTTTGCCACCTGGCGGGCACGGCCCAAACTGGGGCTGTTCGACGTGCCCGTTTTGCTATGGCGCGCCTGGCGCATGGGGTGAGGCTTTGCCGGGCGCCAGCCGCCCTGTTTTAAACTCAGGGCCTCAACTCGAACCACTCATGACGCCCCAAGACTACGTTCAGCAAAAAGCCGCCGCCTCGGGCAGCAGCTTTTATTACGCTTTTTTGTTTTTACCCAAACCCCGGCGCGCCGCCATCACCGCGTTTTATGCCTTTTGCCGCGAGGTCGATGACGTGGTGGACGACATGATCGACCCCGGCGTGGCCGGCACCAAGCTGGCCTGGTGGCAAACCGAAGTGGCCAAGTCCTTTGCCGGCCAGCCCAGCCACCCGGTGATGCAGGCGCTGATGCCGCTGGCGGCCGATTACTGTATTGAAGAACGCCACCTGCAAGCGGTGATCGACGGCTGCCAGATGGACCTGGTGCAAACCCGTTACCTCGACTATCCCGGCCTGCAGCGCTACTGCCATCTGGTGGCGGGCGTGGTGGGCGAAGTGGCTGCCAACATCTTTGGCCAGACGCAGGCGCAAACCACAGCCTACGCGCACAAGCTGGGGCAGGCATTGCAGCTCACCAACATCATCCGCGACGTCGGCGAAGACGCTTTGCGCGGGCGCATTTATCTGCCGGTCAACGAAATGCAGCAGTTTGACGTCAAGGCCCATGAAATCCTGAAGCGCACTTATTCAGACCGCTTCACCGCACTGATGAAGTTCCAGGCCCAGCGTGCCCAGGGTCTGTACGACGAGGCCCTGGCCCTGTTGCCCGACCCGGACCGCCGCGCCCAGAAACCCGGCCTGATGATGGCCAGCATCTACCGCGCTTTGCTGACCGAAATCGAACGCGACGGCTTTCAGGTGCTGCACCAGCGCGTCAGCCTCACCCCCTTGCGCAAGCTGTGGCTGGCCTGGAAGGTGCAAGCGCTCGGCAGACTATGACCCCCACGCTTGCCACTTTGTGTGCTGCGCTGCCCCCCGAGGGGTCTAATTTTTCTTGGGACGGCCCGGCGAAAAAATGAGAATTGCCATCATCGGCGCGGGCTGGGCCGGCATGGCTGCGGCCGTCGAGGCGACGCAGGCCGGTCACCGCGCTATTGTTTTTGAAGCATCTCACGCAATCGGCGGGCGGGCTAGAGCTGTAAAAAGCACATTACCCGACGGCACCCCGGTAACGCTGGACAACGGCCAGCACATCCTGATTGGCGCCTACAGCGAGACCCTGCGCCTGATGCGCCGGGTCGGCGTACCGCCGGACAAGGCCCTGCTGCGGCGGCCCATGACCCTGCAATTTCCCGACGGGCTGGGCTTGCGTTTTCCGGCCTGGCCCGCGCCGCTGGACGCGCTGGCCGGTATTTTGGGCGCACGCGGCTGGGGCGTGGCCGACAAATGGTCGTTGCTGCGCGTCGCCACCGGCTGGCAAGTCCGCGGTTTTCAGTGTGCCGCGAGTCTGTCGGTGTCCCAGCTCTGCCAGGGTTTAAGCCGCCGCGTAATGTCAGAGTTGATTGAGCCGCTGTGTGTGTCGGCCCTCAACACCCCGGCCGAACGGGCCAGCGCCCAGGTCTTTTTGCGCGTCATGCAAGACTCCTTGTTTGGCGCGCCGGGTGGCTCCAATTTGTTACTGCCCCGGCTTGATCTCTCCGCGCTGTTTCCCGATGCCGCGGCCCGATGGCTCACGGACCAAGGTGGTCAACTGCGCCTCGGTATGCGGGTCGACTCGGTGCTGCAGGTGGGCACGCAGTGGCAGGTTCAGGGCGAGGTCTTTGACGCGGTCATTTATGCCACCTCCGCCTCGGAAGCGGTACGCGCCCTTGAAAACATTGCGCAAGAAGCGCCTGATTCGCTAGCCAACAACATCTACGACTGGACCCGGATCAGCCGTGCCCTGCAGTTTGAAGCCATCAGCACGGTCTACGCCTGGGGCTCTGGCGCGGCCCTGCCCCAGCCGATGCTGACCCTGCGCAGCCACACCGATCCGATCCGCCCCGCGCCGGCGCAGTTTGCGTTCGACCGCGGCCAACTGGGCGGCCCTCGCGGCCTGCTCGCCTTTGTGGTCAGCGCCAGCACCGGCGACCGCGAGGCGCTGCAAGCGCAAGTGCTCGTGCAAGCCGAGCAGCAACTGGGCCTGCGACTGCAAGCCGTGCAAACCATTGTGGAAAAACGTGCCACCTTTGCCTGCACACCCGGCCTGCAACGCCCGACCCAGCACATTGCGCCCGGGCTGATGGTCTGTGGCGACTATGTCGCAGGACCGTACCCGGCCACACTGGAAGGCGCAGTTCGCAGCGCCATGACCGCCGTCCAGGCCATCACCCTAACCCAGCGCGCACCTGCCTGAAGCCTCGCAGCCAAGCACAACCAGTCAATAGATCCCAATGAAACGTACCCTGAAAATTTTTGCCCTTCTGCTGGTCACGCTCATCGTGGCCGCGGGCGCCGCGGCCGCCTGGTACCTCCACACCAAACAGCCGCAGCGCGCGGGCACACTGACGCTGACAAAACTCACTGCGCCCGTCAGTGTCAATTTTGATGAACGCGGGGTGCCGCACATCCGGGCCGATAACGAGATCGATTTGTACCGTGCGCTGGGTTACGTGCATGCGCAGGACCGTTTGTTTCAGATGGAAATGGTGCGCCGGCTGGCCAAGGGTGAACTGGCCGAGGTGCTGGGGCCCAAACTGGCCGACGTTGACCGGCTGTTTCGCACCCTCGGCATTCGCGCCCATGCCGAAGCCACGGCCGCCCAAATGGACCTGCAAAGCCCCTCCTCCAAGGTCCTGACCGCCTACCTGGATGGCATCAATCAATACCAGGACACCCACCCGGCGCCGATGGAATTTGACCTGCTGGGCATCCCCAAGCGGCCATTCACCGCGCAGGACACCCTTGCCGTGTCGGGCTACCTCGCCTACAGCTTTGCCGCCGCGTTTCGGACCGAGCCCGCCCTGACCTTTGTGCGCGACAAACTGGGCGCCGGCTACTTGAAAGCCTTTGACCTCGACTGGCACGCCGAAGGGGTGTTAAAGCCGGGCACCACGACAGCGATGAACCCCCAGGCCTGGCAAAAACTCGACCAGATCGCCCAGCTCAGCCAGCAGGCCCTGGCGGCGGCAGGTCTGCCGCAATTCGAGGGCAGCAATGCCTGGGCCCTGTCGGGTAGCCGCACGGCCAGTGGCAAGCCCCTGCTGGCGGGCGACCCGCACATTGGTTTTTCGGTGCCGTCCGTCTGGTACGAGGCGCATCTGTCCGCGCCTGGCTTCGAGTTGTACGGCCACCTCCAAGCGCTGAACCCCAGCGCGCTGCTGGGCCACAACCAGCAATTTGGCTGGAGCGTGACCATGTTTCAAAACGATGACATGGACCTGATCGCCGAGAAAGCCAACCCCGACAACTCCAACCAAATCTGGTACCAGGGCCAATGGGTGGATCTGCAAATCCACGAAGAAACCATTCTGGTCAAGGGCGAAGCCCCCATCCTGCTGACCCTGCGGCGCTCGCCACACGGCCCCATCATCACCGACGCGTTCCCCCAAAGTCTGGGCACGACACCGGTCGCCATGTGGTGGACTTTTCTGGAAACCGACAACCCGATCCTGGATGCCTTTTATGAGCTGAACCGCGCCGACACGCTGGAGAAAGCGCGTGGCGCCGCCAGCAAAATCCACGCCCCCGGCCTTAACGTGGTGTGGGCCAATGCCGCCGGCAACATCGCCTGGTGGGCGGCCGCCAAGCTGCCGATTCGGCCGGACAACGTGAACCCCAGCTTCATCCTGGACGGCACCAGCGCCGAGGCGGACAAACTGGGCTTTTACCGCTTCAGTGACAACCCGCAAGAAGAAAACCCGGCACGCGGCTACATCGTTTCGGCCAATCACCAGCCCAAGCCAAACAGTGGGGTGCCGGTTCCCGGTTATTACAACCTCTATGACCGCGTCCAGCGGCTGGATGAACGCCTGCGCGATGAAAGCATCAAGTGGGACGTCACGAACAGCCAGTCGGTGCAGCTTGACAGCCAGAATGGCTATGGCCCGCGCGTGCTCAAACCCTTGCTGCCCGTTTTGAACGACATCGTCACCGATCCGCTGGAACGGGCCTTGCTGCAGAGCCTGGCCAAGTGGGACGGCAACCACACCGTCAACAACATTCCGCCCACCCTCTTCAACCAGTTTCTGTACGAGCTGGCCCGGGGCACCATGGCCGATGAAATGGGAGAGGTTCAGTTCAAGAATTTATTGGGCACCCGGGCCCTCGACTTTGCCCTGCCCCGACTGGCCGCAGACGCCAATTCCCCCTGGTGGGACAACCGCAACACCCTCGCCGTGGAGAACCGCGCGGACACCCTGAAGGTGGTCTGGCGCGCCACCATCGACCATTTGCAGGCCACCCTCGGCAAAAACCCCACCGATTGGGGCTGGGGCAAGGCCCACACACTGACCCACGGTCATCCGCTGGCGGCTCAAAAACCGCTGGACCGGCTGTTTAACGTCGGCCCCTTTGCCGCGCCGGGCGGACGGGAAACGCCCAATAATTTATCAAGCGCCATCGGACCCGCCCCTTGGGCGGTGAGCTACGGCCCGTCCACCCGGCGCCTGATCGACTTTGCCGATGCCAGTAAAGCCTTGGGCATCAACCCGGTGGGCCAAAGCGGCGTGTTGTTTGACGCGCATTACAAAGACCAGGCGCAAACCTATATTGAGGGTGGCTACGTGCCGCAACACCTGAGCGCAGCCGATGTCAAGGCCAACACCCGCAGCACACTGACACTCGCACCGGCCACCACGCACTGAGCCGGCAAGACGATTCCCACTACGGTCGCACTGGCGCCGCCTGGAGCAAGTCACACAACTCGCTCAAGGTGGTCACCGTCACATGCGGCTGAGCCTCGTGCGACCACAGATGCTCATGACGGTTAACCCACACGGTTTGCATGCCGGCGCCCAAGCCGCCGAGCACGTCCAGCGCGGCATCATCCCCGACGTGCAGCACATCGTCTGATGCCACCCCGGCGCTGCTGGCGGCGGCGTGAAAAATGCGCGGATCGGGTTTGCCCACGCCAAATTCCTGGGCGCTCAGACTCGCCACAAAAAACTCACCGACACCGACCCGCCCCACATCGGCATTGCCGTTGGACAGCGCCACCAGAGGAAAGCGCGCCGCTAAAAATGCCAGCGCCGGTCGGGCATCGTCAAACAGATCGACCTGCATGCGCTCGGTAAAAAACACCTCAAACGCGGCTTCGGCCAAGCCGGTGTCTTCATTGGCGCGGTGCAGCGCCAGGCGGATGGACTCACGCCGCAGGGCGCTCAAGTCATGCCCGATCTCGGGCTGGGTCAGTACCACATGTTGGCGCAGCGCCAGCCGGGCCTGCGGGTCGGCAAACACCGCCGCCGCGCCGGGCGCCTGCGAGCCCAGCCAGGTGGACAAGGCTTTCTCGGCGCGTTCAATCGTGGGCCAGATTGGCCACAAGGTGTCGTCCAGATCAAAGGTTATTGCCTTGATTTTTGAAATATCCAGCATAGGTGCGGGAGAATACTGCATGACCTCATTCAAGCTTGGCCCGTTTGCCAAAGAACCCCCCTTCCAGCATGGCCAAGCGCCACGCACCGCCGTGCTGTTTTGCAACCTCGGCACCCCCGACACACCCACCACCGCCGATGTGCGGCGTTTTCTGCGCGAGTTTTTAAGCGACCCGCGCGTGGTCGAAATCCCGCGCCTGCTCTGGCTGCTGATCCTGCACGGCATCATCCTGCGCTTTCGGCCCGCCAAGTCGGCCGCCAAATATGCCAGCATCTGGACGCCCGAGGGCTCGCCGCTCAAGGTCTGGACCGAGAAACAGGCCAAGCTGCTGCAGGGCTGGCTGGCGCAGCGCGGGCACAACGTGCAGGTGCGCTACGCCATGCGGTACGGCAGCACCTCGATGCAGGAGCAGCTGGACGCGCTCAAGGCCGAGGGCACGACCCGCGTATTGATTGTGCCGGCGTACCCGCAGTATTCGGCCACCACCACGGCCAGCCTGTTTGACGCGGTGTACGCCTGGGCTGGCAAGGTGCGCGCCATTCCCGAACTGCGCTTTGTCAACCATTACCACGACGACCCGCGCTATATCGCCGCGCTGGGGGTGAGCATCCAGCGCTACTGGAAAAGCAACGGGCGCCCGGACCAACTGGTGATGAGCTTTCACGGGGTGCCCGAGCGCACTTTGCAGCTGGGCGATCCCTACCACTGCGAATGCTTCAAGACCGCACGCTTGCTGGCTGAAGAGTTGGGCCTGAACGACAGGCAATACAAAGTGACGTTTCAATCACGTCTGGGCCGCGCCAAGTGGCTGCAGCCCTACACCGAACCGAGCCTGATCGCCCTGGGCAAAGCGCGCGTCGCACGGGTGGACGTGGTGTGCCCCGGCTTCACCAGCGACTGCCTGGAGACGCTGGAAGAAATCGCCATGGAAGGCAAGGCCGCCTTCCTGAAAGCCGGTGGCAAACAGTTTCACTACATCCCCGCCCTGAACGATGACCCGGTCTGGATCACCGCCCTGTGTGAACTCACGCTGCAGCATCTGGCCGGCTGGCCGACGCAGGCCGCGCCGGATGCGTCCGCGCTGGCCGCGTCACGGGCCGCCGCGTTGGCGCTGGGGGCCCAGCACTAGCAACAACGCTTACGCTCTTTTTTTAATAGCTACTTGCGCTTACGCGACGGGGGCTAGAGGCTTGTTTTCTATAAACTTTAGCTGACCTCATGGTGCCGGCCCGTCAGGTTTCATTGCGCGCTATGCGCACAATTTCCTTCGCGATATCTTCTGGCGACAGGACAAAATCGATGCAGCCACTGTCAATGGCGCTCTCCGGCATGTCAGGCTGACTTGCCGTACTCGGCTTCTGCGCGATCGTGATGCCGCCAACTTCCTTGATGCCGCGCAGGGCGGCGGCCCCGTCGCCGTCATAGCCCGAGACAATCACGGCAATCAGCTTGCCGTCCCAGTAGTGGGTCAGTGAGCGCAGGAACACCGTGATGACATCAGGCCAGCCGCGCGGCTTGGAGATCGGCTCCAGACGGAACTCGCCGTTATCCACATGTAAATCCCGATTGGCCGGGATGATGAAGACACGGTTCGGCTCGATCAGCAATTTTTCCGTGATCAGGTCAACCGGCATGCGGGTGAAGCGCGGAAGAACTTCATGCAACTGGGTCGGCATGATGGTGATGTGGTTCACGATGACGATGGCCACCCCCATGTCAGGCGGTAGATTTTCCAGCAACCGGATATAGGTATCGAGCCCACCGGCCGAACCGCCGACGCAAACAATCGGGAAATTTTTGACCGGAGGAAGCGCTGGAGTTGACATTGACATCACCTTTTTTATCGCAAATTTGATGGTAGCGTGATTTGCGGCCAGGCGCACCCACTGCGCTAGACTGCACCGCTTCAGGTGCCGCTCAGCGGTGCTGCGTACGTTGACCCCCCTCTCCTTGAACCGCAGGCGCTCATGCTTCAAACCAGTTGGACCACCTATGACCACTACGGTTATGCCCTTATCGCCGTGCTGAGGACTTTTGTCGCGGTTGTCGCCATTCAATGGCTGATTCAAGCCTCCCGCTGGACCGGCTGGGCCCGCTCTTTGCAGGGCGTGGCGCCGCCGTTCATCAACATCATTGGCGTGCTGTTTGGTCTGACCATTGCGTTCCTGGCGAATGACACCTGGAGCGCCCATGATCGCGCAATGAAATCGGTCTACAAAGAAGCCGATTCGCTGCACAGCATGGCGGTCCTGTCGCAGACCCTGCAAACGTCCCTCCAAGTCAGTTTGCGCGAAGCTCTGGCGGGCTACGCCCTGGCCAGCGCCGATGAATGGGATTTTTTGGCGCAGCGCACCACCAGCCGCCAAGTGGTCGATCGCGCCGATGCCCTGCTCATTTTGCTGGCCAGCCCTGCGTTCGAACAGGCGGCCGGCGTGAATGTGCAAGCCCTGATGCTGCGCAAGGTGAGTGACATTCGGGATGAACGCGACCTGCGCGTGGCGCTGAGCCAGACGCATGTGAATCCGCTCAAATGGTTGGGCATGGGTTTTCTCGGCCTGCTGACTTTGTTGTCGATCGCGGTGGTGCACATCGAGCGGCCGCGGGCGGCCCTGGTGGCAACCTTGCTCTTTGCGCTGGCGGCGGCACCGACGGCCGCTATTGTGCTGATCCAGGGCAACCCCTTCCAGCACCCGACGGATGTCACGTCCGACCCCATTAAAGCGGCTGTTTCCGGCCTATAAAATATTACGCTTACCAAGGAGTTGCAGATTGCGCATTTTTTCCCTGTTCATGTTGCTCGCCAGCGCCATCATTCTGCCCCTGCAATCTGCAGCCCAAGACCTGTCCGCCAGTCGCCTGGTGCGCATCCAGGCCAGCCAGGTCGTGCGGGTCTGCATCTGGCCTGACTACTACAGCATCACCTACCGCAACCCGAAGACGCAGCAGTTGTCCGGTATCGATATCGACCTGGCCAACGAACTCGGTAAAGACCTGGCCGTCGCGGTCCAGTTCGTCGACAGCTCCTTCGCCAAGCTGATCGACGATGTCACCCAGGACCGTTGCGACGTGGCCATGTTCGCCATCGGCATCACCCCCTTGCGGGCTACAAAACTGCGTTTCACCCGACCCCATCTGGCCAGCGACATCTACGCCATCACCACCAAGACCAACCGCCGCATCAAGGGTTGGAACGACATCGACAAGCCCGGCTCGGTTGTGGCCGTGGCCAAAGGCACGCTGCATGAACCGGTCATGAAGGAGAAGCTCAAGAGCGCGCAATTGATCGTTCTCGACACCCCCTTTGCCCGCGAGCAAGAGGTGCAGTCCGGCCGCGCCGATGTCTTCATGACCGACTACCCCTACAGCCAGCGTTTTCTGGCCAACGCCGACTGGGCACGCCTGGTGTCGCCGCCCAGCGCCTACCATGTGACGCCGTACGCCTATGCCACGAAACCCGGCGACAACGTCTGGCATGCACGCCTTGAGCGCTTCGTCAGCGACATCAAGCGCGATGGCCGGCTGCTGACGGCGGCCAAACGTTACCAACTCGACCCCATCGTCGCCCCATGACACGGCGCGCCCAGCAACTGCGTCAGGCGTTTTTCATCAGCCTGACGCTGCTCATCGGCGGCATGCTCACCGTGACCGCCTTCACGCTGTGGCGGCTGCGCGTCGAAGCCATCACCAACGGCCTTGAAATCGCGGAAATGCATTCGCGCAATGTCGAAGATTTTCTGACGCAAAGCCTGCACATCACCGAACTGGCGGCGGCCAATGTCGCGCCGACAGAAAACGGGGCGCTCGATCTGCGCCGCATCGAAAGCAGCTTTGTCACGACGCTGAGCCACGCGCCCTTCCTGCGCTCCATGTCGCTGCTGGATGACCGGGGTCGCATCGTCGCCAGCTCCAACCGCGCCAACGTGGGCGTGACCGTGCCGACGCAGAGCTACCTGCCGCCGAGCAGCGGGACGCTGGAAATTCTGCGCATCGGCCAACCCTGGAGCGGGCGCGACTTTGCCGGTGGCCGCCCTTCTACCGCCGACACCCCGGTTGAGGCGGAGACGCAAAGCTTCATTCCCATCACGCGAACACTGACGATCGGCGAACGGCGCGTGACGCTGCTGGTTGCGCTCAATCCCGACTATTTCATCAATCACTTTTCGCAGACGCTGGATGCGACGGAAGGTTCAATCGAGGTGCTGCGCTACGACGGCACACTGCTGATGGACACCGACCCCACGGCGCTGGCCGGTTCGTTGCATGCCTATGTGGTGCGTAGCCTGCGACTGACCGAAGTCGAATCAGGCCGATTGGAGCAGGACTACGGCAACGAGCGCCATATGCTGACTGCCTTTCGCGCCTCGCACCTGTACCCCTTCGTCATCGTGACGCATCTCCATCGCGAAACCGCCTTGCAACCATGGCAGAGCGAAGCCAAAACGCTCCTGGTTGTCGTGATTCCAACCTTGCTGGTCATCCTTCTGCTGGCCATTGCGTTCTACCGCCGCCAGTTTCAGCTGGTCACCCAACGCGTTGAAGCGGAACGGCTTCAGCGGGTCAACGCCACGGTGTTCGACGCCAGCGATGAGTCCATCATCATCACAGACCTCAACTCCAACATCATTTCGGTCAACGCGGCCTTCACCCGCATCACCGGCTATAACCCCGACGAAGTGGTGGGCCTCAATCCCCGGCTGCTGGCCTCCGGGCTGCAGGACAAGAACTTCTACGAACGCCTGTGGCAAGTCCTCCTGCAGGACGGTGTCTGGCATGGCGAACTGGTTAACCGCCGCAAGGACGGCAGCCTGTACGACGTGCAGATGGCCATCACGATCTCCCGCGACGGTCAGGGTCGCGTGCAGCACTTCATCGGCGTCACCCGCGACATCACCGATCGCAAAGCCTCGGAGTCGGCCATTGCCGAATCACGTAATCTGCTCATGACGGTCATCAATACTGCACCGATGCGGGTTTTCTGGAAAGACGACAACTTGCGCTATCTCGGCTGCAACCAAGCCTTTGCCCAGGATGCCGGCATGCGGCAGCCGCAGGAGGTGATCGGCAAAGACGACTTTCAGATGGGCTGGGCGGCGCAAGCCGCGCTGTACCGGGCCGATGACCAGGCCGTCATGAAAACCGGCATCGCCAAACTGTTTTATGACGAACCGCAGACGACGCCCGGTGGCCAGACGATCTGGTTGCGCACCTCCAAGGTCCCGCTCAGGAATCAGGACAACGAAGTGTTCGGCTTGCTCGGCATCTACGAAGACATCACCGAACGCAAACTGGCCGAAGAAAAAGTCCACCTCGCCGCCAGCGTCTTCTCCCACTCGCGCGAAGGCATCATGATCACCGCCGCCGACGGCACCATCATCGACGTCAACGACGCCTTCACCCGCATCACCGGCTACCACCGGGATGAAGTCATGGGCAAGAACCCGCGCCTCTTGAGCTCCGGCCGCCAGGGCAAGGAGTTTTACACCCACCTGTGGCGCGATCTGCAGGCCAAAGGCCACTGGTATGGCGAAGTCTGGAACCGGCGCAAAAACGGCGAAGTCTATGCCGAGATGCAAACCATCAGCACCGTGCGCGATGCGCAGGACAACCCGCAGCACTACGTGTCCCTGTTCTCTGACATCTCCGCGCTCAAGTCGCATCAAAACCAGTTGGAGCATATCGCCCACTACGACGCGCTGACCAGCCTGCCCAACCGCGTGCTGCTGGCGGACCGCCTGCACCAGGCCATTGCGCAGACGCAGCGGCGTGGGCAGTTGCTGGCGGTGGCCTACCTTGACCTGGATGGCTTCAAGTCCATCAATGATCGCTACGGGCACGAGGCCGGCGACCAGTTGCTGGTTGCCCTGTCAACCCGCATGAAGCAGGCCCTGCGCGAAGGCGACACCCTCGCCCGCATCGGTGGTGACGAGTTTGTGGCCGTGCTGCTCGACCTGCCGGATGTTGCCGCCAGCGTGCCCATGCTCAACCGCCTGCTCGCCGCCGCCGCACAGCCGGTGAATTTTGGCAACGACGTATTGCAAGTGTCGGCCAGTCTGGGCGTGACCTTCTACCCGCAGACGGACGACGTGGATGCCGATCAATTGCTGCGCCAGGCCGACCAGGCCATGTACCAGGCCAAGCAGGCGGGCAAGAACCGTTACCACGTCTTTGACGCCGAACAGGACCGCAGCGTGCGCGGCCACCACGAAAGTGTGGAACGCATTCGCAAGGCCCTGAACGAGCGCGAATTCGTGCTGTATTACCAGCCCAAGGTGAACATGCGCAAGGGCACCGTTATCGGTGCTGAAGCCCTGATTCGCTGGCAACACCCGGAAAAAGGGCTGCTGGCCCCGGCCGTTTTTCTGCCGGTGATTGAGGATCATCCGCTGGCCATCGACATCGGCGAGTGGGTCATTCATAGCGCTCTGACCCAGATCGAGCGCTGGCAGGCCGACGGACTGGCCATTCCGGTCAGCGTCAACATCGGCGCCCACCAGCTGCAGCAGTCTGACTTCGTCGAGCGTCTGAATCAGATTCTGGCGGCGCATCCCAACGTCCGCCCGGCGGACCTCGAACTGGAGGTGCTGGAAACCAGCGCGCTGGAAGACCTGGTGCATGTGTCCCGCGTCATTGAGGCCTGCCGCCAGATCGGGGTGATGTTTGCCCTGGATGATTTCGGCACCGGCTATTCCTCGCTGATTTACCTCAAGCGCCTGCCGGTGACCCTGCTCAAGATCGACCAGAGCTTTGTGCGCGACATGCTGGACGACCCGGATGACCTGGCTATTCTGGAGGGCGTCATTGGCCTGGCCAACGCCTTTCGCCGTCAGGTTATCGCGGAAGGGGTGGAGACGGTCGAACACGGCGCGATGCTGCTGCAACTCGGTTGTGAACTGGCCCAGGGTTACGGCATTGCCCGCCCCATGCCGGCGCATGAGCTGCCGGCCTGGTCGGTCGCCTGGCGGCCGGACCCGGCTTGGCTTGATTTGCCGGCGGTCAGCCGCGACGATTTACCGCTGTTGTTTGCCAGCGCCGAGCACCGCGCCTGGATTCTGGATATCGGCGCTTGCCTCAGGGGCGAGCGTGAAGCTCCGCCGCCACTGGACCTCCACCAGTGCCGCTTCGGCAAGTGGCTGGATGCCCAGGGTCTGGCCCGCCATCAGGCGCAACCCGCCTTCCAGACCGTCGAACCTTTGCACCAGCAAGTGCATGCACTGGCCACTGAACTGCTGCAGTTACAGGCCCAGGACCGCAACCCGGAGGCCTTGGCAAGACTGGGCGAACTGTATGACCTGCGCGACACCCTGCTGGAACAATTGAAAAATCTGGTTCCAAAAAATCGGCCGATTGATCTGCGGCGAAAGGCTTGACTGCTTCTCGCGACCCTCGATATTGAAGACGGCTCAGGACTCTCGTCGAAACCAGTCGGCGTGTAATTAGCTACTAATTTAATAGCTACCTACGCATAAGAAACGGGGGCTAGCGGCTTGTTTTATATAAATTTTTTCGAAACCCCTGCTCACCAAAGGCCAAGGGAAACTACTGAGACATTTATTGTGTTGGGCCCAATACCATTGGCCTGTTGTTCTTGCTTCAGCCACAAGATCAACACTACGAGCTTGGAGCCCTTCGGGGCTCCTTTTTTGTCTTCTATTTCAGGATAGAAACCAGATCAACTTCAATCTCAGGGCTCTTCATGAACTCGGTTTCCACTTCACCCGAGATCTCGACCAGGGTCTTATCGTCGATGCGCTGCAAAGGGAAGTGCTCCTGGTCAATCTCGACCCGGATCTCGGCGCTTCCATCCGTAAAAATGTACCGTTCTTTGCCCACTTTTTTAAGAATATGACCCTTCAAGACAACCTTCTGGTCGTCCACCGGTTTCTTCAGAATCTCAGCGACCGAATTAGCCCGGAGTTGCGTTGTAGGACCTACATATTGGGCCTGTGAGACAGCTGGCAGGCAAACGGCAGCAACGGCGATGAGCACTGTGGCAATATTTTTTTTCATAGTAGGCCTTTCATTCAATTTTTTACGTTTGTAGACAGGAGAAAGCTTGAAAGTAATTATGCGTATCCAAATGTAATTACCCCATTGTTCTCATTTCAATTCCCCACTCAAGCACCGAATTAGCCGCTGTTCAGGGGTTTTTAATGTCGGGCGGCGTTGCCGGCAAACGCTGTAATTGCAATTCCGCCAGCGCCGTGTAAAGAGGGGCACTGATCAGGCGCGAGACGCCGCTGGCCACCAGCGCACTGGCCATCAGGCTGAGCACCAGCGCATGACCGTCCACCATTTCCATGACGATGATGAAAGCGGTCAAAGGGGCCTGCGTCACCGCGGCCAGGAAGCCGGCCATGCCCAAGGCAATCAGCGTCGGGGCATTGGCATAGGCGGTCAGATGGGCAATGTCATTGCCCAAAGCGCCGCCAATGGCCAGCGCCGGGGCAAACAGCCCGCCGGGCACCCCGGACCACGCGGTAATCCAGGTGGCCACAAACTTCAACAACACATACAACGGAGAAGATTCGCCGTTGCCTTCCAGCATGGCCCGCGAATAACCGTAACCACTGCCGTAAATATCGCCATGGCTCACCACACCCAGAATCGCCACCGCCAAGCCGCAAGCAGCCGCAAACCAGATGGGCGACTTCTGACGCAAGCGGCTGAACCAGTCAAAAGACCGGCCCGCCAGCGACACCACCATCAAGCGGGCAAACAAACCGCCGGCCACACCGCTGCAAACGGCCACCAGCAAACCGGGCAGCAGCAGCGCCGTGCTGATGTTTTGGATCCGGATCACGCCAAAGTAGGTGGCGTTGCCATAAACCGAGACAGCCATCAAGCCCCCCAGCACAATGGCCGCCACCACCAGGCCATTGCTGCGCTGTTCGGGCTTGCGTGACAACTCTTCGATGGCAAACATCACCCCTCCCAACGGTGTGTTGAAAGCAGCCGCAATGCCCGCCGCGCCGCCTGCCACCAACAAGCCGTTTTCTGACACCTGGGACTTGGAGGGCAGCCAGCGGCGGGCATGGTTCATCACCCCGGCCGCAATCTGTACCGACGGGCCCTCGCGCCCCAGGGACAAACCGGCCAGCAAACCCCAGGTGGCCAGCAGCATTTTGGTGACCGTCAGCCAGAGCGAGACAAACAGGTTGCGGGAAGTTTTGGACACTTCCGGCGTCAGCGCGGCCATGACCTGTGGAATCCCCGACCCGGCCGCCCCCGGCGCATAACGCCGCGTGAGCCAGACAATCGCGGCGGTAGAAGCCGGCGTCCAGAGCAGCGGCCCCCACCAGAAATTTTTCTCAAACGTGAAAAAATACGCCATGGCATGATCTGTCATCCAGGTGAAAGCAACCACCGTCAAACCTGCCACGGCGGCAAATGCCAGCACGATGCCGCGCCCCGTCCACAGCCGCCAGTCATACAACTCTTGCCGGATCGCCGAAAAAACAGGGGGGTGCGGGCTCATGAGGCACTTTCGTTATAAAGAGGTTTGGGTGCAAAAACTGTGCCAATAAGGCGATCATAATACATTGCAGCAAATGTAGTGTGTTACATTGCAACAAATGCAATAACCAGCGCAGATGCGTGAAAAAGCAAATAAATCAAGGAGACAGTCATGATCAAAGTAGGTCTTATGGGTTACGGCAAAGCCGGCCAGGCCGTGGCCGAAGTGCTGCGCAACGACCCCCGCTATGAACTGTGCTGGGTTGCACGCCGCACGAAACATTCCGACACGGAAACCGTGCCAGAAACCAGCATCCCCATCATCGGTCTCGACAGCGTGGTGTTGCCTGAATGGCTGGACGCCCACCCGGTGGATGCGCTGGTTGATTTCTCCAGCCCTGACGCGGTCTTTTTGTATGGCGAAGAAGTTCGCAAGCGCAAGTTGATGCTGGTCAGTGCCATTTCGGCTTACAACGCGGAAGAGCTTGACTATGTGCGCAGCCTGGGCGAGGACACGCGGGTCTTGTGTTCACCCAACATCACCCTCGGCATCAATTTTTTGATTATGGCGTCCAAGCTGCTGCGCAGCATCGCCCCGTTTGCCGATGTGGAAATCCTGGAACAGCATTTCCGGGAAAAACCGGAAATCTCAGGCACCGCTCGCAAAATTGCAGAAAGTCTGGACGTGGATGATGAGCGAATCACGTCGCTGCGGCTGGGCGGCATCGTCGGCCATCACGAAGTTATTTTTGGTTTTCCGTTTCAGACCGTTCGCCTGATTCACAACACGATCAAACGTGAAGCCTTTGGCACCGGGGCGGCTTTTGCCTTGGGTGAGTTGGCCACTGCGCCCAATGGCTTCTATACCTTTGATGATCTGCTCATGAAAAAATTGCGCAGCCAAATCAACGAGGCATGAGCGACCACGCCGCATCCATCCCGAGCTTTGGAATAACTGACGATCCCCTCATGCCAGTAGAACCAGAAAAAAATAACGATCCGAAAAGCACGGCCCAGGTTCTGCGACGCTTTCGTGTCGTCTTCAACGCTGTACGCAGCCACTTTCAGCAAGTCGAAAAACAGGTCGGTTTGGGCGGGGCGCAGGTCTGGGCCCTGAGCGTGCTCCGGGACAACCCCGGCATTGGCGTCGGCGGATTGGCGAAAAGCATGGACATCCATCAGTCCACCGCCAGCAACCTCGTCAAGACGCTGCTGCGCAAAGACATGATCAGCATGACGAAATCCGTTGCGGACCGGCGCAATGTGCAGCTTCACATTTTACCAAGCGGGCTGGCGTTGCTGAAAAAAGCACCCGGTCCGTTTGAAGGTGTTTTGCCGGTAGCGCTCGACCGGCTGCCACCAGAAACCCTGCTGCGACTGGATCAGGATCTGGGCCGATTGATCCAGTTATTGAAGGCCGATGAACAGGCCGGCGGTATTCCATTGGCCGAACTTTGAGGCAGGTTGTTGCACACATTTTCCTGGCTATTGAAACTTTAAAAACGAGCCTTGTTTCGTCGGTCGGTTGTGAACAGAGACATCTTTGTCCACAATCTTGTTCCATTCTTGAGGTCAACTGGTCTCGAAAGGTTACTGTATGAGACTCTCATTACGCTTCGTTTTACCCCTGTTACTGGTTCTGGCGGGCATTGCCTACGCGGTCGCACCGCTGGTCGACAAGTTGACGCTGGGCTGGTTTATTCGGGATATCGAAATCCGCTCCACGCTGATCTCCAGCACCATCCAGGAACCGCTGCAAGAACAACTCCTGGCCGGCCGCAAAGCCAAGACCAAGGACTTTTTCAACCGCATTGCTGAAAACGAGCGCCTCTATGCGGTCGGCTACTGTGCAGACCCAACCGGCGCCGTCTTGGCCAGCCGCTCGTTTCCGGCCGAGATCAGTTGTGCCAATCTGTACCGCTGGGAAGGCGCCGCTAACCACCTGCTGCCAAGCGCTCTCGGACCCTTGCACGTCTCCATCAAGCCGATGAGCAGCGAGATAACCGCCACCGGCCGGCTCATCGTGGTGCATGACATGAGCTTCGTCACCCGCCGCAGCGAGGAAACCAAACGCTACCTGTTCTACGTCTTTATGGCGCTGGGGGCCGTGGTTTCGCTGATCACGGTGATCATCGCCCAGCTCTCGTGGCGCGGCTGGATGGCGGGCATGCGCTCCCTGCTGCGCGGCGAGGGCATCCTGCGAAAGCCGGAGCAAGAAGAAAAACAACAACCGCCCAGCCCGCCCGGGTTCAAGCCCATTGCCCGTGACCTGCAGCGGCTGATTCAGGAACTGGAGACGGAGACGCGGGCCCGGGACGAGAGCCAGGTCACCTGGACGCCCGAGGCCCTGCGCACCATCCTGCGGGGCGAACTGAGTGGCGAGGATGTGATCGTCGTCTCCAACCGCGAGCCCTACAGCCACCAACGCCGCGGCGAACGGATCGAAGTCCAGCGGCCGGCCAGCGGGCTGGTGACGGCACTGGAGCCGATCATGCGCGCCTGCTCCGGCACCTGGATCGCCCACGGCAGCGGCTCGGCCGACCGCGATGTCGTCGACAAAAACGACTGTGTCGCCGTGCCGCCCGACAAGCCGGCCTACCAGTTGCGTCGCGTCTGGCTGACCGCCGAGGAAGAAGCCGGCTACTACTATGGTTTTGCCAACGAGGGGCTCTGGCCGCTGTGCCACATCGCCCATGTGCGCCCCACCTTCCGCTCCAGCGACTGGGCCCAGTACGTGGCGGTCAACCGCAAGTTTGCCAAAGCGGTGGTGAGCGAGTCCAAAACAAAAGACCCGATCGTGCTGGTGCAGGACTATCACCTGGCGCTGTTGCCGCAGATGATTCGCGAAGAGCTGCCGAACGCCACCATCATCACTTTCTGGCACATCCCATGGCCCAACCCGGAGTCCTTTGCCATCTGTCCCTGGCGCGAAGAGGTGTTGGCGGGGCTGCTCGGCAGCAGCATTCTGGGCTTTCACACCCAGTTCCACTGCAACAACTTCGTCGATACGGTGGACCGCTTTCTGGAGGCCCGGGTGGACCGGGAATCCTTCAATGTCTCCTTTGGCGGCAAGTCCACCGCGGTGCGCCGTTACCCAATTTCCATCGCCTGGCCGCCAGACGCGGAGATGATGCAAAAACCGGTGCCGGAATGTCGCAGCAATATCCGCCAGATAAACGACCTGCCGCAGGAGCACAAAATCGGCATCGGCGTCGACCGGCTGGATTACACCAAAGGCATCGTGGAACGCTTTCGGGCGATCGAGCGTCTGCTGGAGTTGAATCCAGACTGGATCGGTCGCTTCACGTTCATTCAGATCGCAGCTCCGACGCGCTCGGGCATCGACGAATACCAGCATCACGAGGTGCAGGTCCGGGCCATGGCCGCGCGCATCAATGCCCGCTTTGGGCGCCAGGGACCGCCACCGATTGTGCTCAAGGTTGAACACCATGAGCCGCAGGAGGTTTACGAGTATTTCCGCGCCGCCGATCTCTGCTTTGTCAGCAGCTTGCACGATGGCATGAACCTGGTGGCCAAGGAGTTTGTCGGCGCCCGCGACGATGAGCGCGGCGTCCTCATCCTCTCCGAGTTCACCGGGGCCGCCCGGGAATTGCCGGAGGCCTTGATCGTCAACCCCTACGATTCCGACCAGTGTGCGGCAGCGCTGCACCTGGCGCTAACCATGCCGGAGGCAGAGCAGCGCGACCGCATGCGCTTGATGCGCGGCCTGGTGGCGGAGTTCAACGTCTTCCGCTGGGCAGGCCGCATGCTGCTTGATGCGGCCGCCATGCGCCGGCGCAGTCGGCTCACAGACAAACCAGGAACCTCTAACTTATGAAAATAACGCGCCCCGGCCGTCCTCCCGCACCCAGCCTGAACTGGGCTTATTTTCTCGATGTTGATGGCACCTTGATCAACATCGCCGACACGCCGGAGGCCGTGCTGGTGGACCAGACGCTGCTTGACCTGATTGAGAATCTGCATCGGGCCAGTGGTGGTGCCATGGCCCTGGTCAGCGGCCGCATGATTGCCGATTTGCAAAGCCGCATTAAGCTGCCCCAACTGCCGCTGGCCGGACTGCACGGGCTGGAGCGGCGCGACAGCAGCGGGCGCCTCTGGGTTCACGCCGCCCCACCCGCCACCAAGAGCGCCATCAAGGAAGCGCTGGCGCCGGTGCTGGCGCGCCATCCCGGCCTGTTGCTGGAAGACAAGGGACTGACGCTGGCACTGCACTATCGGCTGGCCCCCCGGCTTGCCGGTTATGTACATCGGTTCATGGGCCGCTTCGCCAATGCACCGGAGCAAGGGCTGGAACTGCAACGCGGCAAATACGTAGTCGAGATCAAGCCGGCCGGCATCGACAAGGGCACGGCGGTGGCCGAATACCTGGCCGAGGCCCCCTTCAAGGATCGGCGACCGGTGTTCATCGGCGACGACCTCAACGACGAACATGGTTTCGCCGAGGTCAACAAGCTGGACGGAATTTCGATCAAGGTCGGCAAAGGCCCCAGCTGCGCGCGCTTTCGGCTGCCTGACGTAGAGGCGGTACATCACTGGCTGGGCGAAGCCCTGAAAGGAACGGCATGAAAACTCTTGATCTGGCCTTGATTGGCAACTGCACGGTGGGCGCCTTGATTGATGCGCGGGCCAACATCACCTGGGGCTGCTTTCCCCGCTTTGATGGCGACCCGGTGTTCTGCACCCTGCTCAAGGAGTCCGACGACTACGGTTTCTTCGCCGTCGAGCTGGCGGATTGCGAACGCACCGAGCAGCACTACCTGGAGAACACAGCCATTCTGATCACGCGGCTGTACGACCGCCAGGGCGGCTCGATCGAAGTGACGGACTTTGCGCCCCGTTTCGGCCAGCATGGCCGGATGTTTCGACCCATGATGCTGGTGCGCCGCATCCGCCGGCTGAGCGGCAGCCCGCGCTTGACGCTGCGCCTGCGCCCGGCCTGCGACAACGGCGCGGCGCGCCCGGTGATGACCTGGGGTAGCAACCACATCCGCTATATGGCACCCGCCCTCACCCTGCGCCTCACCACCGATGCCTCGCTTACCGCGATCATGCAGGAAACGGCTTTTTTTCTGGAAGACACCGTCACGCTGCTGCTGGGCCCGGACGAAACCGTGCACGAGGCCGCTGGCGAAGTCGGCCGCCGTTTTCTTGAGGAAACCACGCAGTATTGGCGCGAGTGGGTGCGCAATCTCGGCATTCCTTTTGAGTGGCAGGAGGCCGTCATTCGCGCCGCCGTCACGCTCAAGCTGAACGCCTATGACGACACCGGTGCCATCATCGCCGCCATGACCACCTCCATCCCCGAGGCGGCCGGCAGCAGCCGCAACTGGGACTACCGTTTTTGCTGGCTGCGCGACAGTTATTTTGTCGTCAACGCCCTGAACCGCCTGGGCGCTACCCGCACCATGGAGCGCTACCTCGCCTACATCGTCAACATTGCCGCCGATGCCGATGGCGGTCCGCTGCAACCGGTCTACGGCATCGATGGCCGGGCCGAACTGATTGAGCAGGAGGTCCCGGCACTGGCCGGCTATCGCGGCATGGGGCCGGTGCGCATTGGCAACCAGGCCTACAGCCAGGTGCAGCACGATGTCTATGGCTCCGCGATCCTCGCCGCCGCCCACATTTTCTTTGACCAGCGCCTGACCCGGCGCGGTGATGAAGCCTTGTTCCGGCGCCTGGAGGCGCTGGGCGAGCAGGCCAGGCGCTGCCATGACCAGCCGGACGCCGGCCTGTGGGAGTTGCGCGGCAGTGCACGCGTGCATACCTTCTCTTCCGTGATGTGCTGGGTGGCCTGCGACCGCTTGGCCAAGATCGCCCGGCAACTCGGACTGGCCGAGCGCGCCGCTTACTGGCTGGAACAAGCGCAGCAGATACACGCCACCATTTGCCGGCGCGCCTGGAACGAAGAACGCAACACCTTCGTCTCCACCTTTGAGGGCAACGCGATGGACGCGAGCCTGCTGCTGCTGGCCGAGATCGGGTTTCTGGATGCGAGCGACCCCCGCTTTGCCAGCACCGTCAATGCCGTGGAAAAGGATTTGCGCCGGGGCGATTTTATTTTCAGGTACGTAGAAAAAGACGACTTCGGCGAGCCCGAGAACGCCTTTCTGGTCTGCACTTTTTGGTATGTCAATGCCCTGGCCGCGCTGAATCGCCACAAGGAAGCGCGTGAGTTGTTTGAGAAACTGTTGGCGTCTCGCAACCGCCACGGCTTGCTCGCGGAGCACATCAATCTGCACAACGGCGAACACTGGGGCAACTTCGTGCAGACCTACAGCATGGTGGGCTTGATCAACGCGGCGATCCGCTTGTCGGTTCGCTGGGACCAGGCGTTCTAAGATTTAGCCCATGCCGAATCCAACCCTCATCCAACTGATTGGTGCGCTGCTGTTTGCCCTGGCGGTGATCCACACGTTCTCGACCAAGTTCTTTGAACAGTTGGCACACGCCCACCCGCGCCATGCCCTTGAACCGCGGCATGGCGATGTATTTTTTGATGCTGGCGGCGTTGATGCTGCGCGACACCCTGCTTGCCAGCCGGGCTGGCCGTGTTAAGTCAGGTCGCGGGGCCGTTTGAGGACGTTCCGCCGATGGCGATCTAGCTGCGATAGGAAACCATGCAACACTTCGAACGGGATTTGAGCGCATTGATTCAGCTGGTGAAGGCGGACGAGCAGGCCGGCTGCATCCCTTGGCGGAACTCTGAACGCGACTGCTAAAATGTTGCGTTGCATCAACGCTGCCCCATGTTCCTGACTACCCCGGTGACCTACCGTGGCAGTGAACTGCCGCGCGGCTACTTTTGCTCTGTGACACCGCCCTGATTTCAGTCAGCGTCATATCTACTCCCGGCGCCCCTGTGCGCCTACCTTGCCGCCCAAACGCAAGCCTGCGAATTTTGGGCGGCTGATTTTCCCCATTGATTGACGGCTGCCCGGCAATGCCCGGCAACAGCTCTATTTGTCTATGTTTTTTTCTCACATCCGCCATAACTGGCTTTCCAATATTCGCGGTGACCTGCTCGCCGGCATTGTTGTGGCGCTTGCACTCATCCCCGAGGCGATTGCTTTTTCCGTCATTGCCGGCGTTGACCCCAAGGTCGGCCTGTACGCATCGTTTTGTATCGCCGTCGTCATTGCCTTTACCGGCGGACGACCCGGCATGATCTCGGCCGCCACCGGCGCCATGGCGCTGGTGATGGTGCTGCTGGTCAAGGAACACGGCCTGCAGTACCTGCTGGCCGCCACCGTGCTGACCGGCGTGTTGCAGATCATTGCAGGGATGCTCAAGCTGGGGTCGTTGATGCGCTTCGTCTCGCGCTCGGTGGTCACCGGCTTTGTCAACGCGCTGGCGATTCTGATCTTCATGGCGCAGCTGCCCGAACTGACCAACGTCAGCTGGGTGGTTTATGCCATGACGGCGGCGGGTCTGGTCATCATCTACGGTTTTCCCTACATCACCCGGGCGGTGCCGTCACCGCTGGTGACCATCGTCGTGCTGACCGGCGTGGCGATGCTGCTCAAGCTGGACATCCGCACCGTGGGCAGCATGGGCGAGCTGCCCGACAGCCTGCCGATCTTCCTGTTGCCCGATGTTCCCTTGAATTTGGAGACGCTCAAAATCATCCTGCCGTTCTCCGCCACGCTGGCGGTGGTGGGCCTGCTGGAGTCGATGATGACGGCCTCGATTGTTGACGAACTGACCGACACCGGCAGCAACAAGAACCGCGAATGCGTCGGCCAGGGCGTGGCGAATATTGCCAGCGGCTTCATCGGCGGCATGGCCGGTTGCGCCATGATCGGCCAATCGGTGATCAACGTGAAGTCCGGCGGGCGCGGTCGCCTGTCCGCCCTGGCCGCCGGCGTTTTTCTGCTCGTCATGGTGGTTTTTCTGGGCCCATGGGTCAAACAGATTCCGATGGCCGCGCTGGTGGCGGTGATGATCATGGTCAGCATCGGCACCTTCAACTGGGGCTCGATCCGCAAGCTGCGCGAACATCCGCCAAGCTCCTCGCTGGTGATGGTTGCCACCGTGGTGGTGACCGTTTCGACGCACGATCTGGCCAAGGGCGTGTTTGTGGGTGTGCTGCTGTCGGGCATCTTTTTTGCACACAAAGTCGGGCGCATGCTGCGCATTGAAAGCACCAGCAGTGTGGAGGGCCAGGTGCGCACCTACACCATCGTCGGACAAGTCTTTTTTGCCTCTTCAGAAACCTTTTTGAGCGCTTTCGACTTCAAGGAAGCGGTGGAAAAAGTGCGCATTGACGTGAGTCGCGCCCAGTTGTGGGATATCACGGCCGTCGGCGCACTCGACAAAGCGGTTCTCAAATTCAGGCGCGAAGGCACCGAGGTCGAGGTGATCGGCCTGGATGAGGCCAGCACCACCCTGGTGGACCGGTTTGCGATTCACGACAAGGCCGGCGCCGTTGAACAAGCCATGCACTAGCTTTCACGTTAAGGAAACAAAATGAACAAGATATATGCCTGCATTGACGGACTGACCACCACCACGGGAGTGATTGACTGGGCTACCTGGTCCGCCTTGCGGCTCGACGCGCCCTTGAAATTTATGCATGTGCTGGAGCGCCAGCCGGCGCGCGAAGCAGCCAGCAATTACAGCGGCGCCATCGGGCTGGGCGCGCAGGAAGCGCTGTTGAATGAGTTGAGCGAGCTTGACGAAAAACGCGGCAAACTGGCGCAGGAAGCGGGTCGGCAACTGCTGGCTGGTGCCTGCGAACGCGCCGCTGCCGCCGGCGTGTCGCAGCTCGAATCCCGCTTGCGCCATGGCGAACTGGTGGACAACCTGATGGAGGTCGAGCCCGACGCACGGCTCTTCGTGCTGGGTGAGCACTACCACGCCCGCCAGCCCAGCAAAATCCATCTGGACCACCACGTCGAGCGGGTCATCCGCTCGGTGACGCGCCCGGTCCTGGTAGCCACAGGTGAACAGTTCGAGGCGCCCCAGTGCGTTGTGATTGCCTTCGACGGCAGCGCCACCGCACGCAAGACCATAGCGACGGTGGCGCGCAGCCCGATGCTGCTGGGCCTGCCGGTGCTGATCGCGATGGCAGGCGCGGACAACGCGCTGGCACGCCAGCAACTGGCAGAAGCCCGCCTCGCCTTGACCACTGCTGGTTTTACCGCCGAGATCGAACTGGCGTCCGGCGAACCCGAGCAGGTGTTACCAGCGCTCGTCAAAGCGCAAGGTGCGGCCCTGTTGGTAATAGGCGCGTACGGCCACTCACGCATCCGCCACCTGATCGTCGGTAGCACCACGACCACGTTGCTGCGCTTGAGTGAAGCACCGGTCTTAATCCTTCGCTAACATAACTTCCCATGACCGATCCAACATTCATCCAACTCGCCGGTGCGGCCTTGTTCGTCCTGGCCGTCATCCACACCTTCTCCACCAAGTTCTTTGAGAATTTGGCACACCGCCAGCCGCGCCACGCCGGCCTGTGGCACCTGCTGGGCGAAGTCGAGGTGGTGTTTGGTTTCTGGGCCATGATTCTGATGCTGTTCATGTTCGCGGCGAGCGGTAAACAGGAAGCCACGGCCTACCTGGAGTCACGCAACTTCACCGAGCCGATGTTCGTTTTCACGATCATGGTGATTGCCGGCACCCGGCCGATCCTGCAGTTTGCGGCATCGATCGTGATGTGGGTCGCGCGCTTCATGCCGCTGGACAAAGGCTTGGCGATGTATTTTCTGATGCTGGCCTTCGTGCCCTTGCTGGGCTCCTTCATCACCGAGCCCGCCGCCATGACACTGGCGGCGTTGATGCTGCGCGACACCCTGTTTGCCAAGGAAGTGTCCAGCAAGCTGAAATACGTCACCATCGGGGTGCTGTTTGTGAACATTTCCATCGGTGGCACGCTCACCCCCTTTGCCGCGCCGCCGGTGTTGATGGTGGCGGCCAAATGGAACTGGGATATCTGGTTCATGATCGCCAACTTTGGCTGGAAGGCTGCCATTGCCGTCGCCATCAATGCAGGCTCGGCCATGCTGCTGTTCCGCCATGAACTCGGCGCCATGGGTGAGCAAGAGGCAAGCGACGAGTCTCAGGTTCCCTTGTCGGTGATCTTTGTACACCTGATGTTCCTGCTGGGCGTGGTGGTGTTTGCGCACCACCCCTCGGTGTTCATGGGTTTGTTCTTGTTTTTTCTGGGCTTTACCACCGCCTACGAGCGCCATCAGAACCCGCTGATCCTGCGTGAATCGCTGTTGGTCGCGTTCTTCCTGGCCGGCTTGGTGGTGCTGGGCGGCCTGCAGCAATGGTGGCTGCAGCCGATTCTGATGGGCATGGACGCCACCGCCGTGTTCTTCGGCGCCACGGTGATGACGGCGATTACCGACAACGCAGCACTGACCTACCTCGGTTCACTGGTCGAAGGCCTGAGCGAGGAATTCAAGGTCGCGCTGGTCGCCGGGGCAGTCACGGGCGGCGGCTTGACGGTGATTGCCAATGCGCCCAATCCGGCCGGCGTCGCCATTCTGCGCGGCAGCTTTGAAGACAAGACCATCCACCCGCTGGGCTTGCTGATTGCCGCCATTCCGCCCACGCTGGTGGCGGTGCTCGCGTTTCGCGTGCTGTAAGGCTACTGGCCGTGCAGAAATTGCACGGCAGCGTTGAGCAGATACAGGGCCAGCAGTGCCAGGCTGGCCCAACTGGCGATGCGCCAGACGCGTGACACTGGCCGGTAGGCCAGCGCCACGATAACCACGCCGCCCATCAGGCAAGCGGTGATGGCCGACACGGCATGCACTGGTGACACATGCGCATAGATGCAACCGGGCCGGTAGGCGAAGTCATCAATCGCCAGAATCAGCACATCAAACAAATTGCTGCCTAGCAGATTGCCAAACGCCATGTCGATCGCGCCGATACGAATGGCGCCCCAGGTGGTGGCCAGTTCCGGCACCGAGGTGGCAAAGGCCACGAACAGCGTTCCGACAAAGGAATTCGACCAGCCCATGACCCGGGCCAGCTCCACGCCAATGATCGGCAGCCAGATGCCGGCGCCCACAATCGCGGCCGAGGCCACGCCATAGCCCATGAGTGCCGCCTTGAGCGTCATGTCGGTTCGTCCCACGGCGATGGTGCTGGTGTTGCGTTGCTCCGTCAGGTAGAGCGCACGCATCGCCACCAGGTACATCACGAAAATCAGCACGCTGGCCAGGCTGACATGTCCGATGGCGGGCATCATGCCCTGCGTGGTCAGCAACACCGCCAGGCCCACCCCGGCAAGCAGAATGACGCCAAAGCCGGCCGACACGATATGGCCTTGGCCCGCCAGAGCGTAGATGGCGCCCTGCCGATAAGACACATCGATCATGGCCAGAATCGCCAGGTTGAAAACGCAGCTGCCCAGGACATCGCCCACGGCAATGTCGGGCGCGGCGGCGACTGTCACGGCGCTCAAGCCCGTGACCAGCTCCGGCAGTGAGGTGACTGTTGCCAACAAAATCAGGCCCACCCAGTTGCGTGACAGTCCAGTGAGAGCGGCAATGGCATCGCCGTAACGGCTCAGGCGCACGCCAGCGACGCCAATCACGGCCACACACAGTGCAAATTGCAGCCAGATCAGGGCGATGGGGTTCATAGCGTTCGTGAATAAAACCATGTAAAGAAACGGTCAAACAACAAGCTGGAGTAGCTATTAATTTTATAGCTATAAGTTCTTATTGCGCCTTGGTCAGAAGCCGATTTAATAACAAATGCAGCGCCGTCAGCAGCAAACTGGCTTGGTTGACTGAATGCAATAGTGCGCGATTGCCAAATAGCCATTTGGCGAACAAAATACAACTGTCCAATGGAAAACTAATAATGCTTTACAAGTTCAAATCCCAAGCCTGCGCTGATGTCATCATGCTTCAAACGAATGGAGAGCAGATGCTGACCATCATTGGCAAGACACCTTCGCCGCAAGGCATCATCACGGTGGCGCAAATTCCTGCAGCCATCGCCGCCTTAGAAGCGGCAATTGTGGTGCATGAGGAAGCGGAATCCCGTCGTGTCGAGAATCCTCAGCAAGAAGTTGACGTTGAAGGCGATAGCGTCATGCTCCGTCACCGCGCAGCACCGTTCATCGAATTATTGAGGAGCAGCGCAGGGGCAGGAAAGGATGTAGTTTGGGGGGTGTGAACATTAGTCCTTTTAACGACTAGCGCAGCTGCGGCTTGGCTTCCACAATGGGCTAAGCAAGGGCCCAAATATCCAATTGGGGCTCGCGGCGATGAGGCGTAGCGCTCTGACCGACCGTGACAGCGAAAGGAATGAGATGACTGAAGGTGGGTTATCAACCAATGCTCCGAATCTCGGTTGGGTTGTCGCAGTGCGCGGCAGCGTTGTAGATGTACGGTTCGACGAGAAATTGCCGTCGATCCACACGGTACTGCACGCAAACGAAGGTCATATCGTCCTCGAAGTTCTCGCGCAGCAAGATGCGCATCATGTGCGCGCCATTGCATTGACTCCCACACAGGGCCTTGCGCGCGGTATGCCGGTGGTCGATACCGGCGGACCGCTAAAGGCCCCGGTGGGCAAAGGAATCCTCTCTCGCATGTTTGACGTGTTTGGCAACGCCATCGACCGCCAACCGACACCAACAGATATTAAATGGCGTTCAGTGCACAAGGCACCACCGCCGCTGGCTAGACGTTCGACTCAATCAGAAATTTTTGAGACAGGCATCAAGGTCATTGACGTATTGGTGCCGTTGGAGCGCGGCGGCAAGGCGGGACTTTTCGGTGGCGCGGGGGTAGGCAAAACCGTGTTGCTGACTGAAATGATTCACAACATGGTCGGGCACCAGGAAGGTGTCAGTATTTTCTGCGGCATCGGTGAGCGTTGCCGTGAAGGCGAAGAACTGTACCGCGACATGAAGGCCGCCGGCGTATTGCCCAATATGGTGATGATCTTCGGCCAGATGAACGAGCCGCCGGGCAGCCGTTTCCGGGTTGGTCACGCTGCGCTGACCATGGCCGAATATTTCAGGGACGACGAGCACCGTGACGTGCTACTGCTCATCGACAACATCTTCCGGTTCATCCAAGCCGGCTCGGAAGTGTCTGGCCTGATGGGGCAGATGCCGTCGCGTCTGGGCTACCAACCCACGATGGGCACCGAGCTCTCAAGCCTGGAGGAACGCATTGCCAACACGGACACCGGCGCCATCACTTCCATTCAGGCGGTCTATGTGCCGGCGGATGATTTCACCGATCCGGCGGCCGTCCACACGTTCTCACATCTATCCGCTTCCATCGTGCTATCGCGCAAGCGCGCCAGTGAAGGCCTTTATCCAGCCATCGACCCGCTGCAATCGAGTTCCAAGATGGCCACGCCGGGTATCGTGGGCGAGCGGCATTACGCCCTGGCGCAGGAAATCCGGCGCACGCTCGCCCAATACGCCCAGCTCAAGGACATTATTGCCATGCTCGGCCTGGAGCAGTTGTCGCCGGAGGACCGCAACGTGGTAGGACGTGCACGCAGGTTGGAACGTTTTCTTACTCAGCCTTTCTTTACGACCGAGCAATTCACTGGCATGCAGGGCAAGCTGGTCAGCCTTGAAGATGCACTGGACGGCTGTGAACGAATCCTGCGCGATGAATTCAAAGATACCCCGGAGAGTGCGCTCTACATGATTGGGAAGATTGACGAAGCCCGGACCAAGCAAACAGAGACAGCCGACACCCATGAACCTTAAGATTCTTCTGCCATTCAAGGTTTTTGCCGAAAAAGCAGGCGTGTCGCGCATCGTCGCGGAAACCCATGCCGGCTCGTTTGGTTTGCTGCCACACCGACGCGATTGCGTAGCGGCGCTTGAGCCAGGCATTCTGATCTACGAGACAGAGGCTAACGGGGAAGTTTTTGTGGCCGTCGATGGCGGCGTGCTGGTCAAGACCGGGCCGGACGTGCTGGTTTCGGTGCGACGGGCCATGGGCGGCGCGGACCTCGGCCAATTGCGTCAGGCGGTAGAGAAAGAGTTTTTGGCGCTGGACGAACATGAGCAAAGCGTGCGCTCGGTGCTGGCGAAACTGGAAACTGGTTTTTTGCGTCGCTTTGCGACGTTTCAACATGACTGACAAGTCCGGCAAAAATGTAAAAAAGGATGCGGGCCTGGCCGAGCAGGTCGGCGCCAAAGCTGCGCGCAAGCTCAAGGCACAGCGCAACGCCACGCCGGGCGTGTGGTTTGGTCTGGGGTTGATGGGGGTGATCGGCTGGTCGGTCGTGGTGCCGACCCTGCTGGGCGCCGCGCTCGGCCTCTGGCTGGACCGCCGCTATCCAGGGGGACGCACCTGGACGCTGGCATTGTTGATGGCAGGGCTGACGCTCGGCTGCTTGAATGCCTGGCACTGGGTGAGCAAGGAAGACCAGGCCATGCGGGAGGAACAGGAAAATGATGATGAATGACACACTGGCTCTGGTGCTGGCATGGATCGCGGGTGGGGCGCTCGGTGCGATTTTTTTCGGCGGCCTGTGGTGGACCGTTCGCAAGAGTCTGGCATCGGCCAAGCCCGCACTTTGGGTGTTGGCCAGTCTGCTGCTGAGGATGGGCGTGACGATGACCGGTTTTTACTGGGTCTCGGGCGGCGACTGGCAGCGCTTGCTCAGCTGCCTGCTCGGTTTTGTCATGGTGCGCCAGCTCGTGACGCGGCTGACCCGCTTGCCTGACGAGAACCAGACACGCCCGTCGCAGGAGGCCAGCCATGCGCCTTAGTCCCGATGAAATCATCTTCTGGCAATACGGGGTTTTCAAGCTCAACGCCACCATTGCGACCACTTGGACACTGATGCTTATGCTGGCTGTGGGCTCCAAACTCATCACGCGCAAACTCTCCACCGATCTCACACGCTCGCGCTGGCAGAACCTGCTGGAGATCATCGTGACCGGTATCGAAAAGCAGATTGAAGATGTCGGCCTGCGCCATCCACGCAAATACATCGGCTTTCTGGGCACGCTGTTTCTGTTTGTCGCCGTGGCCAGCCTGTGCACCGTCATTCCCGGCTACGAGCCGCCGACCGGTTCGCTGTCAACCACGGCAGCGCTAGCCCTGTGCGTTATGGTGGCAGTGCCGCTGTTCGGCATTGAGGACCAGGGCCTGGCCGGCTACCTCAAGTCCTACCTGGAGCCGACCGTCATCATGCTGCCGTTCAACATCATTAGCGAACTCTCACGCACGCTGGCGCTGGCCGTACGCCTGTTTGGCAACATGATGAGCGGCGCCATGATCATTGGCATTCTGGTGAGCATCACGCCCTTCATCTTTCCGATCGTCATGACCGTGCTGGGGCTGCTCACGGGGTTGGTGCAGGCCTATATTTTCAGCATCCTGGCGGCGGTTTACATCGCCGCCGCCACCCATGTGCGCAAGCCCAAACCCGAGCTGGCGCCCAAAATTTAAAAACAACCTATTGAAGGACTCGTTATGGACAGCATGACAATCATCGCAGTGGCATCCATCGTCATTGCCGGCCTGACCACCGGTTTTGGATGCATGGGGCCCGCATTTGCCGAAGGGCGTGCCGTCGCGACGGCACTCACGGCACTCGCGCAGCAGCCCGACGCCTCCGCCACCATCACGCGCACCCTGTTCGTCGGCCTAGCGATGATCGAATCCACCGCGATCTATTGCTTCGTGGTGTCGATGATTCTTATTTTTGCCAACCCGTTCTGGAATCACGCCATCGCGCTGGCTGCCGGAAAGTAAGCCATGCTTTTCGATTGGTTCACGGTCGGCGCACAGACGCTCAACTTCCTCGTCCTGGTTTGGCTGATGAAGCGCTTTCTTTACAAACCCATTCTCGACGCCATCGACGCGCGGGAGAAGCGAATCGCCTTGGCCCTTGCCGATGCTGCCTTGAAACAAATAGCAGCTAAAAAGGAGCGCGACGAGTTTCATCAAAAGAATGAGGATTTTGATCGACAGAGCAATGAATTGCTGGGTCAGGCCAAAGACGAAGCCAAGGCCGAGCGCCAACGCCTGCTCGACGAAGCGCGACAAGTGGCCGACACCTTGCGCGCCAAGAAACAAGACGCGTTGACCAGCGAGTTGCAGACCCTGCATCAGGACCTCGCCCGTCGCAGCCGCGAGGAAGTATTTGCCATTGCACAGAAAGTACTGACCGATCTGGCCGGCTTGAGCCTTGAAGAACGCATGGGCGCGGTGTTCACGCAACGCTTGCGAGAACTTGACGATGCAGCCAAGGCGGGTCTTGCCAAGGCGATGAAAGCAGCGTCCAACCCCGTGCACGTGCGCAGCGCCTTTGAACTGCCGACGGCGCAGCGGGCCGCGATACAGAATGCGCTCAATGAAACCTTCTCAGGCGATATCCAGATTCAGTTCGACACCACACCGGACTTGATCAGCGGCATCGAACTCACGGCCAACGGCTGGAAGGTCGCTTGGAATATCGCGGATTTTCTTGCGTCACTGGAGCAGCGCATTGGCGAACTCATCAAGGAACAGTCCGAAGCGCAAGTCCATCCCGCCGCGCCAGAGAAAGTCTCATGAACGAGCCATCGGACAGCCTGAAAAGCGTCCTGGACAGCACCTTTGCGGGCCTGCGTCAGGGACGCGAAACGTACCAGGCGCGCTTGAGCCCGCAGGAGGTGGGTACGATCACCAGCGTTTCAACCGCCATCGCCATGGTGTCCGGCCTGCCGGGCGTGGGCTTTGACGAGCTGGTGAAATTTCCCGGCCATGTGTTCGGCATCGCCTTCAATGTGGACGAGACTGAAATCGGCGTCGTGCTGCTGGGCGACTATTCGCGTCTGCAGGCGGGCGATAAAGTCGAGCGCACCGGCCGGGTGATGGACATCATCGTGGGGGACGGCTTGCTGGGCCGGGTGATTGACCCGCTGGGCCGCCCGCTCGATAGCCAGGGGCCGGTGGCCGCCAGCGCACGCTTACCCATCGAACGCCCCGCCGCGCCCATCATGGACCGCGCGCCCGTGACCGTGCCGCTGCAGACCGGCCTGAAGGTGGTCGATGCCTTGATTCCGATCGGACGCGGCCAGCGCGAGTTGATTCTGGGCGACCGACAGACCGGCAAGACCGCCATCGCAATTGACACCATCCTCAACCAGCGTGGCCAGAATGTGGTGTGCGTCTATTGTGCGATTGGCCAGCGTGCTTCGGCCGTGGCGAAGGCGGTCGCCGTCTTAAAGGACAAGGGCGCGATGGATTACACCGTCGTGGTGGTCACCGAGGGCAACGACCCGCCTGGCCTGGCCTACATAGCGCCTTACGCCGCAACCAGTATTGCCGAGCATTTCATGGAAATGGGCCGCGACGTGCTGATCGTGTACGACGACCTCACGCAGCATGCCCGCGCCTATCGGGAGCTGTCGCTGCTGCTGCGCCGCCCGCCCGGGCGCGAAGCCTTTCCCGGTGACATTTTTTATATCCACTCGCGCCTGCTGGAACGCGCGACCCATCTGCGCGAGGAGCGCGGCGGCGGTTCGCTCACGGCCCTGCCGATCATCGAGACGGAAGCGCAGAACATTTCCGCCTACATTCCGACCAACCTGATCTCTATTACCGACGGGCAGCTCTACCTCTCGCCCTCGCTGTTCGAGCTCGGCGTTCTGCCGGCCGTCGATGTCGGAAAATCCGTCTCGCGCGTGGGCGGCAAGGCGCAGCGTGCCTCCTACCGGGCGGTCGCCGGTGACCTCAAGCTGGCGTATGCGCAGTTCGAGGAATTAGAAACCTTTGCCCGCTTTGGGGCCCGGCTGGATGAAAGCACCACCAAAATCATTGAGCACGGACGGCGCATTCGGGCCTGCCTCAAGCAGCCGGAATCTGCGCCGGTGTCTGTCGCGGCACAAATTACGGTGCTCATGGCATTGACCGAAAAACTTTTTGACATCGTGCCGCTTGACCGCATGCCAGAGGCCGAGCACGCCGTACGCGAAGCCGCCGCCAAGCTGTCTGACGAGGTGCAGGCGCGTTTCGATACCGCCGCCAAATTGAGTGATGCAGATCGGAGCGCGATTGTCCAGATTGCCCGCACAGCGCTTGCCCACCTCCAGCCCGAGGCGGCGCCCAAGACTAAAGCAGACATCCGCTCCCAACCCAGATCGACCGACAAGGAATCGACATGAGCGACACCACCGCCAGTCTGAGCCGCAAGATTGGCACGGCCGGTGACCTTCAATCCGTGGTGCGCACGATGAAGTCGGTAGCCGCCTCCAGCATCGGTCAATTTGAGAGCGCCGTGCGCGCCCTGGATGATTACTACCGGACGGTGCAACTGGGGCTGGTCGCGTGCTTGCGCGAGATCGAACGGCCTGTTGCCCCGGCGCAGGCGCAGCGCAGGGAAACCGGGGTCATTGCTGCCGTGGTATTTGGTTCCGACCAGGGCCTGGTCGGCCAGTTCAACGACGTCATGGCCGATTTTGTCATCAATACACTGAAGGATTTACCGGTTCAAAAGACTGTTTGGACCGTCGGCGAGCGCATCCGGTCGCGGCTGACGGAAACGGATTTGGCGCTGGGCAAAAGCTTCATTCTGCCGGGCTCCATTGGCGCGATTACGCCGCTGGTCGGGCAGATTCTCATCGAGATTGAAACGTTTCGCGAAAAAGATGTGACCGCGCAGGTTTATGTTTTTTACAACAGCCCCCACGCCGGGGCGATTTACAGCCCCGCCTGCCAGCGGTTGCTGCCGCTGGACGAGGTCTGGCGGAGTGAGTTGACGGCGATGGCCTGGCCAACCAAAATTTTGCCGGAGGTCATGAGTGGCGGAGCGGCGACCTTGCTGGCCTTCGTGCGGGAATACCTGTTTGTCTCGCTTTTCAGGGCCTGCGCCGAATCCCTGGCCAGCGAAAACGCCAGTCGGCTAGCCGCCATGCAGCGCGCTGAAAAAAATATTGATGAGCTGTTGGAAGATTTGAACCGTACGTTTCACCGCCTGCGCCAAAGTGGTATCGACGAGGAGTTGTTCGATGTGATTTCTGGCTTTGAAGCGCTGACAAGGGAGTGACTCCCAACCGACTTGGCAAAGAGTTTTAGGGTTACTGCACGCTCGCCACCTTCTGCACGCTGAGTTCAGGCTGGCGATAAGGCAACTTTTTGCTCAAAACTGAAAGGAACACCATGAAGATCAAGTCCGAAGATTGTCCTGGTCAAGTTTTTTCGCACAGACAGATAGGTTGTTTGATTGCCGATTTCTGCTCGAAAGCATTGGGTGGCAAGTTGCCCAATTTGGAGTGCAGCCGCTGGCTGTTGTAGAAGCTGACGATGT